>Ga0209181_10010959_pt1 | contig 11696 bp, 10 predicted proteins | sample MAT05_FD_187208 | JGI IMG/M metagenome (GOLD analysis project Ga0209181, IMG submission 187208) | Freshwater microbial communities from Lake Fryxell liftoff mats and glacier meltwater in Antarctica - MAT-05 (SPAdes) (version 2) | ecosystem: Environmental > Aquatic > Freshwater > Ice > Liftoff... | reverse complement strand
CGGGTCGTCCGTCCCCAGTTCGCCCGCCGCCCAGACCCGTTGAGGACGGTAATGGACGTGGGGCTGGCGAACACGAGGCAAATGGCGGTGTCGATGAGGAACGCCAAAGCGGCCCCGATGATGAGTAGCGTTCTTCGCATCGTATGGGTTGCGATTGGTCCAAGGGGCATGTGGTTGTTTTCATGGGCGGATGGCTGATGTTTAGGGGATGCTGGTGCCAGAAATGTGAAGGAGAACCTGTATACAATACTCCGCTCCGGGCTGGGTTGAAGGGTTTACTTCATTGCCGCCTGACAAAGGGCGAACAACTTTAGTCACGAGAGTTGCAGGAGGTGTGCCGCCGATCCGATGTATTGTCACACTGGAGGAATAACGCGATGAAGAGGTTTCAAGGGAGAATACCCTTGGTAAACACCTTCGGAAAAGCGTCTCTACATCCAGTCGACGGCACACCCGTTGCAGGCGTTGAACGATGAATCTGCTGATTCGAGATCAAGGCCGGGAATCTTTTTCCTGCCGCTTCGGCGCTTCGGGCTTCAGCAGTTCGGCGGGGTTGTAATGCGTGTAGCGGGTGTGGCTGGCCGGGTTAGCGGAGTCGGCATTTGCCACCCAGAAGTCGAGCATGTCGGGCGCGAAGAGGACGGAGTGGATGTTCGAGGTCATGCACACGGGGCGCGTCATCAGGTCGCGCGCGGAGTCGGCGTCGAACTGCCCGGCCTGCGCCTGCACGCGCTTGGCCAGCTCCTCGTAGCGATCATCGGCGGACATCAGCACGGCGTCTTTGATCGCGTGCGGGAGGCGCGGGTGCGCTTCGCCGGTGTGGATGACGTCGAAGTTTGTCGGCGTCGCGGCGATGCCGACCGCGGTGTGCGCGTTGCCGTCGGCAATGACGTAGTAGTATTCGCAGGTGCGCGATGCGCGGCGCATGATCGCGATGGCCTCGTCGAGCGTGGACGCCTTTTCCATCACCTCGCGGATGAGCTGGGCCATCGGCTTACCGTCCCAGTTGCCTTCGCCGCGCCCGCCCATTTCGCCGATGGAAATCTGCTTCGCGTTCATCGCGGTGACACTGCCGACGAAGCCCGCGTAGCTGATGTTCACCCACTCGTTGCCTTCGTCGGGCTGGAAGACGATCACGGCGGCGTTGTTCTCCATGCCGATGCCGCGCATGTAGTCGAGGACGCGACCGTGATACTTTGCCACTGAGCAGAAGCCGGTCGGGCGCTTGGAACGCGACTTCGATCCGCTGGCCGAGCAGTTCTTTGGCAGCCCTTTGCCGCCGAGGATTTCCAACGTGGCCGTGAGCGTCCGCCCGTCCGCCGCGGCGGGCTGGAACAACGCGGCCACCTGTGCGAGCGCGGCGGCGAATTGTTGCGGGCTGCGATCGGCGGCAGGCTGCTGGGCGGTCAGCGAACAAGCCAGCCACAGCAGGGCGGCGAGGGCCAGGAGAAGGCGTGAACGAATGGGGAGTCTAATCACGGTGCTGTTTTTGTTTGTCAGGAATCTATTTTTTCCGCACCACAGCAGGAGTGTGGGAAAAGGGTCACGCATCAAAACCGGTGACGCCCGCTTTCGTGCTGCTGCCGAATGTCTCCGTCTCCACGCCCATGCGCCGGGCGATCTGGACGAAGAGATTCGCGAAGGGCGTGTTGTTCTTCTCGTCGAAGGCGAGGTGCTGGCCGTGCTTGAAGCCGCCGCCGGCGACGAGGATCGGGAGGTTGTCGGTCTTGTGCGCGTTCGCGTTGCTGAGGTTGCTGCCGAAGAGGACGGTCGTGTTGTCGAGCAAGGACTGGCCGTTTTCCTGCGCGGCTTTCAGCTTGGTGAGCAACGCGTTGAAGCTCTTCATCTGCGCCTCCTCGATGATGCGGAGCATGGCGATTTTCGATTCGTCCTGGCCGTGGTGGCTGAGCGCGTGGTAGCCGTCGGTCACGCCGGGAATCGGGGGCACCGCGCCGGTTTGCGGCATTTGCAGGGTGAGGAGGCGCGTCGAGTCGGTTTGCAAAATAAAGGGCATGAGGTCGAACACGAGATTCATGCGGCCAATCACGTCGGCGTTGTTCGCGATGTCCGTGGGCGGCTTAAGCGCCACGGTGGGCTTGGGCTTTTGCATCCACTCCTCGGCGGTGTGCAGCCGCTTCTCCATGTCGCGCACGCTGGTGAAGTATTCGTCGAGCTTGTCCCGGTCGCTGGCATTCACGCGGCGCGCGAGCGATTTGGCCTGCTCGCCCACGGCGTCCATGATGCTGCGGCCTTCGCGCAGACGCTGGGTTTCCTTCGCGATTTCGGCGGGCGTGCCGGCGAGGAAGAGCTTCGCAAAAAGCTGCGAGGGTTTGCCTTCGCCGGGGATTTGCACGCCGGACTCCGTCCACGAGAGCGAGCCGCCGCCGGTGTTCAGGGCCAGGGATTGAAAGCGCGTTTGCTGGCCGAGCTTCCGCGCGATGAACTGGTCGAGCGAGACGCTGTTGCGAAAGCCGGGCCGGCCCGGATTACGCGCGGCGGTCAGGAACGTGGCGTCGGAGGCGTGCCCCACGCCCGCATGGTCGGGATGCGAGAGGCCGGAGAAGACGGTGAACGCCCCGCGATGCTCCTTGAGCAGGGCGAGATACGGCGAAGCCCCGTAGTTGCGCCCGGTGCCTATGGGAAAAAAGAACGGCGGGTGATAGCCGAGATTCCCGCACACGGCGATGAAGCGGCGCGGCGGCGTGGCAGCGGCGGCGCGCAATGAGCGCGGCAGCATGGCATCGAGGAAGGGCAGCGCGAGCGAGATGCCGCTGGCGCGGAGGAAGGAGCGGCGGGTGATGGCGGTGGTGTTCATTGGGCTGGTGGATGCTGATTGGCTGCGTGGCATTGACGTGAGGTTCGATGTCTGCGAAGAATGTCAGACATGAGCACGCTGACCTTCAACGCGCGGGACATGAACCGGCAGCCGTCGAAAATTCTCGCGGCCGCGAAACGCCTCGGCAGCGTGGACATCCTCACGCGCGACGGAGACGCCTTTTCCCTGACGCTAAAAAAACCCGCGACAAAATCCCGGAGGGCCGCCCTGCCAGATTTTGAGGCGCGCAAGCGCCGCCTGCGGGAACTGGGCTGCACGCCGATGCCGGCAAAGTTTGAAGCGCGCTTCAACGCCATCCTGCGCGACGAGCCGTGAAGGCGTATGCGGATGCGAACGTTCTCGCCAGATATTACCTGGCCTACGACGGGAGAAAGGACGCGCACGCGCTGATGGAAAAAGTCGTGAAGGGCAAAACCGCGCCGCTGCCCGCGACGACCCTGCTGCGGCTCGAACTGGCGAACGCCCTGCAACGGCTCGTCCATGAAACGCGCAAGGGTGGTCAATGGCGCGTAACCCCGGAGGGGGCCGGTGCCGCCTGGGCTTTTTTTGAGGAAGACCTCGCCGATGGGGTGCTTTTCCAAGCTGTCGCCTTGAGCTTGGAGGACATTGCCGACGATGTGCAGGCGATCACCGAACGCCACACGGCCCGCGAAGGCTTTCGCACCTACGATGTCATCCACGTTTCCGCGGCGCAAATGCTCCGCTGCGACACCTTCTGGAGCTTCGACAAGAAGGCGCTCAAACTCGCGAAACTCGAAGGCTTGAAGACGAACTGACGGCGGGAATGGCGCGCTCATTTGCTGAGGAAAAGCGGCGACTGAACGACCTCATGCACCAGCGTTCGCACGGGGAATTGCTGCGGCTTCGTCTTCGCGAGGATTGCCTCGACGGTGTTGCGATCCGCGAAGCTCACGGGCGCGCCGGTGGCGTAGGTCACGAGGTTCTTGAGGAACGTGCGGACGATTTGATCCTGCTCGGCGAGCATCAGTTTCTTGAAGTCATCGAGACCGCTGAACTTGCGTCCGTCGGCGAGTTCGCCGCTGGCGTCCACGGGCTTGGCGAGTTTGTAAACGGCTTTGAAGCCATTGGGCATGACGAGATTCACCGCTTCGCCCGCGCCGCCGCTGCGGTAGCGGTCGCGAGTGCCGCCGATCACGTCGTAGCCTTCGAGCGCGAAGCCGGGCGGGTCTATGTATTGATGGCACCCGGCGCACATCACTTCGTGGCGGTGTTTGTCGAGTTGCTCGCGGATGGTGGACGCGCCGCGCGTGTCCGGCTCGACCGCGCCCACGTCCTTCGGCGGCGGATTCGGCGGGATGCCGATGAGGTGCTTCAACATCCACACGCCGCGCAGCACGGGCGAACTCGTCGTGCCGTTCGCCGTGACTTTCAAAATGCTGGCCTGCGTGAGCAAGCCGCCGCGCCGGTGCTCGGGCTTGAGCGCGACCTTGCGCATCTCTTCGCCCGCGACGCCGGGGATGCCGTAGTGCTTGGCCAGCCGTTCGTTCAGCATGGCGAAGTCGGAGTGGATGAAATTCGCCGCGCTGAGATTCGCGCGCAGGAGTGCGGTGAAGAACGCCTCGGTTTCCTGCACCATCGCGACCTTCAGCATCTCGTCGTATTCGGGGTAGAGCCGCGCGTCCGGCACCGTCGCGTCAATGTCCCGCAGGGTGAGCCACTGGCCGGTGAAGTTGCGCGTGAAGGCGAGGGCACGAGGATCATTGAGCAGGCGCTCGGTCTGCGCGCGGAGCACGGCGGACTGGCTGAGTTTCTTTGCGGCGGCGAGGTTCAGCAGCTCCGCATCCGGCATGGTGCTCCAGAGGAAATAGGAGAGCCGCGTGGCCAGCGCGAAGTCATCGAGCCGGCCTTTTTCCTCCGCAAAAAAGAGAAACTCCGGCGAGGTCAGCACCGCCTTGCAGCCGATGCGCACGGCGTTCTCAAACGTCGCGCCGCTGCCGAGCGCATCGGTGACCAGCCTGGTGTAGCTCGTCACCGCTTCCTCGCTCGCAGGACGGCGAAAGGCGCGGCTGGCGAAGCTCGCGATGACTTTCCGCGCATCCGCCGCCGGCTTCGTGGTGACGACTTCGTAAGCCTTCGAGTTGCGGTCCGTGTCGGGCACTTTCGCGATGGCCGTCACCGGCAAGTCGCCGAAAACTTTCGCCACGCCCGGCGGCGGCCACGTCACGCCGAGCGGCCCCTCGAACTCGCCGGAGATGAATTTGAATCCCGCGCCCTGGTAGGTTTCCGCGCCGTTCGTGTCGCTCATCCGCTGGCCTTTGCTGTCGAAGTTCACGCCGCGGATGGTCGTGACGATCCCCTCGCCGCGCTCCAGCTTCACCTCGAGTTCGATCTCGCGAACCTGGTTCGGAGCGAACGTGTAGTAAGCGGCCAGCCGTTGGATTTGCTGCGCGTTGATGATGTTGATGATCCACAAGATGTCGTGGTCGTCGGACTGGTAGGACTGCGCCTTGAGCCGCAGGCGATAGCGGCCTGCGACCGAGGCACGCGCACCCGGCAGCCCGAGCGCGCCGGTGAAAACGACGAGTCCATCGGGCAGCGGGCGGTATCTCTGGACGTGCTTGCGCGCCTGATCGAGCGGATACTGCTGACCTGTCGGCATGGCGAGGTTCTGCTTTACGACGGGATCGTTCGGCAAATCCATCGTGATTTTCTTCACCAGCGGCGCGTTGGTCAGGCGCAGCGCGATGTCCAGCGCGACATCGGCGGCGGCGAGATACTGCCCTATCTGCATGGTGGAAAGCCGGAGGCCCGCGCCCACATTGTCAAAGCCCGCCGTGATGCTGTCTTCCGGCAGCAGCTCGCGCAGCGGCACGTCAATGCCGAGCAAGTCGTGCAGCGTGTTCTCGTATTCCGTGCGGTTCAGCCGACGCAGCACCGTGCGGCCATTTGCCTGCGCCGCCGCATCGTGCGCCACGAGCGGACCGCCGAGCGCGGTGAGGAAAGCGCGCGTCTCCTGCGCGGACGGACGCGGCTTTTTCTTCGGCGGCATCTCGCCGCGCTGCACGCGGTCAAAGATGAGCGTCCACTTCTCGCGCGTCTCCGCGTCGGCGAGTTCGGGCTTGAGCGCATCGAGGTCCAGCCCGCCTTTCTTCTCCGCCGCGTCGTGGCAACTCACGCAGCGGGACTCGAAGAACGGACGGAGCGGTTTCACATCGAAGCCCGCTCCGACGGCGGCGAAGCTGGGAAGGAACAGGAGCAGGAGATGCAGGGGCGTTTTCATTTTCAATGGGGACTGCCGGTCGAGTGGCGATTGCGAGGAGAACGACTAAGCATTGAAGCCCGGCACGCCCGCCTTGGTGCTGCTGCCGAACTGGTCCGTCTCCACGCCCATGCGCTGCGCGAGCTGCACAAAGAGATTCGCGAAGGGCGTGTTGTTTTTCTCGTCGAAGGCAAGGTGCTGGCCGTGCTTGAAGCCGCCGCCCGCGACGAGGACCGGGAGGTTGTCGGTCTTGTGCGCGTTGGCGTTGCTGAGGTTGCTGCCGAAGAGGACGGTGGTGTTGTCGAGCAACGACTGGCCGCTTTCCTGCGTGGCTTTCAACTTCGTGAGCAGCGCGGCAAAGCTCTTAAACTGCGCCTCCTCGATGAGGCGCAGCATCGCGATTTTCGACTCGTCCTGGCCGTGATGGCTCAGGGCGTGATGGCCGTCGGTGACGCCGGGGATGAGCGGCACCGAGCCGGTTCCTGCGAGGAACAACGTCATCGCGCGCGTGGAGTCAGTCTGGAGAATGAAGGGGATGAGGTCGAACATCAGATTCATGCGCCCGATGAGGTCGGCCCCGTTGGCGATGTCCGTGGGCGGCTTGAGCGCCACCACGGGCTTGGGCTTTTGCATCCACTCCTCGGCGGTGTGCAGGCGCTGCTCCATCTCGCGCACGCTGGTGAAGTATTCGTCGAGTTTGTCGCGGTCCTCGGCGTTGACGCGGCGCGCGAGTGATTTCGCCTGCCCGCCCACGGCGTCCATGATGCTGCGGCCTTCGCGCAGGCGCTGGGTTTCCTTGGCGATTTCGGCGGGCGCGCCGGCGAGGAAGAGCTTCGCGAAAAGCTGCGAGGGCCGAAACTCAGGGGGGATTTGCACGCCGGAGGACGTCCACGAGAGCGAGCCGCCGCCGTTGCTCAGGGCCAGGGAGGAGAAGCGCGTCTTCTGGCCGAGCTTCTGCGCGATGTATTGGTCGAGCGAGATGCTGTTACGAAAGCCGGGTCGGCCCGGATTGCGCGCGGCGGTGAGCCAGGTGGCGTCGGAGGCGTGCCCCACGCCCACATGGTCGAGATGCGCGAGGCCGGAGAAGACGGTGAAGTCATCGCGGTGCGCCTTGAGCAAGTCGAGATACGGTGACCCCTCGTAGCCGCGCCCCGCGCCTTTCGGGAAGAAATACGCGGGATGAAATCCCAGCGTGGAGCACATGGCGATGAAGCGGCGCGGCGGCGTGGCGGCGGCGGCGCGCAGCGAGCGCGGCAGCATGGCATCGAGGAAAGGCAGCGCGAGCGAGATGCCGCTGGCGCGGAGGAAGGAACGGCGGGTGAGGGCGTGGTTCATGGCTGGTGTAAGGTTACTGGTTTTGAAAGAGCGGGTGGTGGGTGTGTTCGTGGTTGGTGCGGATGTGCGGGATGGAAAAGTTACGGTTTGGGTGCGGCGCTGGCCTCGATTTCCAGCGGCTTGAGACCGAGGAGCTTGGTTAAATTTTTGCGCTCCAAAACGGTGGGCTCCTGATACGTCACCACGACTCCGGGCAGGTCGCCCTTCAGCTTCGGCAGGTCTTCGGGAGAGATGAAGATGCAGCGCAGCTCGAGTTTCTTGAGCTTCGGCAGAACCTTGAGCGCGCGGAGCGTATCGTAGCCCAGTTCCGCCTCGCTCAGGCTCAGGGATTCCAAGTCCGTCATCTTCGCGATGATGGGCAGCGTGGCACCCGTCAGGGATGGACGCCAGACGCCGCCCTCATCTTTTGCCTGGTTTTGCGTGAGCCCCAGGGTAGTCAGTTTGGGCAGCCGTGCCAGCGCCGCGTTCACGCCGGCCGCCGAAGCTCCGGCATGGCCGAAGCGGAGTTCCCGCAGCGCGGGAAAGCCGCCAATGGCCGCGATGCCTTCGTCGTTGTGGGTCGTCGTGCCGCCACTCGAAAAGGAGCGGAGCGCCGGGAGCGCCTGGAGATGCTTCCATCCGGCTCCGGTGAACGTGCCGCGTGGGTGCGACAGCGACAGTTTTTGCAGCCGTGGAAAGGCGGTGAAATGGCGGTAGCCATCGTCCGAGAGCATGATCGAGTCGCCGCTGAATTCCTCGAGATTCGTGAGATTTGCGAGGAGCGGGAGAGTCTCGTCGGTCAAACCTTTGCAAATTCCCAAGCGAAGCACCCTTAATCCCTTGAAGCTGCCAATCAGCCGGTATTCGGCTTCACCATAGGAAATTCTCGGGTCCTTATAGCTGACTTCCGTCGCCGTCCCCGACGCGTCGAGCACCACATTCAAGCCTGCTGCTTCGAGTTGGCGAGCGACCGAGGCGTCAGCCGCGGACGCGATGGAGGTGACGAGGAGAGTCAGCCCGACGGCGAGCAAGTTTTGTGGGAAAGGTTTCATTTGGTTTGGAAAAGCGGCGACTGCACGATCTCATGCACGAGCGTGCGCAGGTGGGTTGCCATCATGGCATCACTGATTTTTCCATCTCTCAGGGGCGGATTCATTGCGAAATTGTCAGTGGTTCCACGGTTGTTTTTCTTTCGTTTCGGCAAAGGCTTTCTCCGCGTCGAAGTGCGGATTGGCGGCGGGGATTTCGGCGGGAATGGATTTCATCCACGCGTGGAGCTGGTCGCGGAGTTGCGCGGCGCGCTGCGGGTCGGTGGCGGCGAGGTTGCGCGTCTCGCCGAGGTCGGCGCGAAGATTGAAAATCTCGACGCGATTGCCGGCTTGATAAGTCGCGTCCGCGTCGAACCAGTCGCCGAAGTATTCGATGAGTTTCCAATCTCCCTCGCGCACGACGGCACACGGCGTTGCGGCCCAGCGCAGGTCGTAGAGCGGCGCATACCAAAACAACGGGCGCGGCGCCAGCAGTTCGCCGTGCAGCAGCGGCACGAGGTTCGCGCCATCCACAAGGTAATCGGCGGGCTGCTTTGCTCCGGCGGCGGCGAGCAGCGTGGGCAGCCAGTCCACGGCATGAATCGGCGTCTCGCTCACGGTGCCGGGCTTCACCACGCCGGGCCAGCGCACGAGACACGGCACGCGGAGTCCGCCCTCGTAAGGCGAGCCTTTGCCGGAACGCAGCGGGGCGTTGTCGAATCCCCATTCGCGCACCTTGAGCGGCGCGGTGCTCTCGGCGGGCGATTCAGGCAACGCGTAGCTCATCTTCACGCCGCCATTGTCGCTGAGGAAGACGACCAGCGTGCGCTCGCGCAGCTTGAGTTCATCGAGCTTCGCGAGCAGCCGGCCGACGGAGTTGTCGAGATGTTCGATGGCCGCGAGGTAGGTCGCATTGTGCAAGCCCTCGGCGGGTGCGCCGCGCGCGCGATATTTTTCCACGAGCGCGGACGGAGCCGAGACCGTCGCGTGAATGGTGTGATGCGCGAGATAGAAAAACCACGGTCGCGCGCGCTGCCGCTCGATGAAGCCGATGGCCTCGTCGGTGAGATGGTCCACCCACTTGTCGCCGTCGCCCGCGTTGCCCGGTCCTTTCGGCGCGATGAAATCAAAGCCATACGCCTCACCCGCCGCCGGCTTGAGCGAAAGGTAATCGCCATCCGCGTTGGTGTTCAGATGCCACTTCCCCGCCATGCCCGTCGCGTAGCCCGCCGCGCGCAGACCCTTCGGCAAATTGAAAACATCGCGCGGGAATTGCTCGCGAAACATCGGCTCCGCGACGCGCGCCCACGGCGAGCCATACCACGGGAGGACGTGCCACATGCCATTGCGCGCCGTGTGCTGGGCGCTGAGCAAAGCGGCGCGCGTGGGCGTGCATTGCGGCATCACGTAAGCGTCGGTGAAGCGCACGCCATCGCGCGCGAGCGAGTCGAGGTGCGGTGTGGGGACAAGCTTGTTGCCATAGCAGCCGAGCGTCGCCCAGCCCTGGTCATCGGTGAGGATGAGGAGGATATTGGGGCGTTGCCCGGCGGCGACAGACAGGCTGCCGCTGGCGAACAATCCAAGAACCAGCAGCAGCATTTTGAACATCGGGATCGCCCGTGCGTTCACACGAGAATCCCCTTCACCACATGCCCATGCACATCGGTGAGGCGGTAGTCGCGGCCCTGGAAGCGGTAGGTGAGTTTTTCGTGATCGAAGCCGAGCAGGTGCAGGAGCGTGGCGTTGAGGTCATGCACGTGGACGGGATCGCGCACGACGTTGAAGCCGAGTTCGTCAGTCTCGCCGTGGATGTGCCCTTTCTTCAGTCCCGCACCGGCGAGCCAGTAGCTGTAGCAGCGGTTATGATGGTCCCGTCCATCGTTGCCACCCTGCACCATCGGTGTGCGCCCAAACTCGCCGCCCCATACGACGAGCGTGTCATCGAGCAGTCCGCGTTGCTTGAGGTCCTTCACCAGCGCGGCGCTGGCCTGGTCGGTGTTTTCGCAGTTCTTTTTGATCTCCTTGGTGAGATTGCCGTGCTGGTCCCAGGCTTCGTGAAAGAGCTGCACGAAACGCACCCCGCGCTCGATGAGGCGACGAGCGAGCAGGCAGTTGCGAGCGTAGCTGGCCTCCTTCACGTCCTTGATGCCATACATGTCGAGGATGTGCTTTGGCTCCTGCGAGAGATCCATGAGTTCCGGCGCGCTGGTTTGCAGTCGATAGGCCATCTCGTAGCTCGCGATGCGGGCCGCGATTTCCGGATCGCCCGCATCGTCGAGCGCGGCCTGGTTCAGTTCATTGAGCGCATCGAGCGAGGAACGCTGCGCTTTGTCGTCAATGCCTTTCGGATTCGAAAGATACAGCACTGGATCGCCTGCGCTGCGGAAGGGCACACCGCCATACGAGGTAGGCAGGAAGCCGCAGCCGTAATTGCTCGCGCCGCCGCTGGTGCCTTTCGCGCTCGTGAGCACGACGTAGCCGGGCAGGTCCTCGCCCTCGCTGCCGAGTCCGTAGAGCGTCCACGCGCCGAAGCTCGGCCGCCCAAACTGCTGCGAACCCGTATTCATGAGAATCTGCGCGGGCGCATGGTTCACCGCGTCGGTCTGCATCGAGCGGATCATGCAGATGTCATCCGCCAGCCCGGCGGTGTGCGGCAGCAGCTCGCTGAAATCCATGCCGCTCTGCCCATGCCTGGCGAACTTGTATTTCGCTCCCAGCAGGGCGGAATTCGGCTTGATGAAGGCGGCGCGATACCCTTTGAGCAGCTCCGGCGGCGGCAGCTTGCCATCGCGTTTGGTCAGTTCCGGCTTTGGATCGAAAAGCTCCAGATGACTCGGCGCTCCGGCCTGGAACATGTAGATGACACGCTTCGCTTTCGCCGGGAAGTGCGGGCCCTTGGGCCTCGCGTTTTGCAGCGCGTTTTGCCGCGCGGCGGATGCTTCGCGGGTGAGCAGCGAGTTCATCGCGATGCCGGCAAGGCCGATGCCGCAGTCGCGCAGGAACCAGCGGCGGGTGAATGCCGTGGCCCGTTCGGAGAGATGAATGAGAGGAGTCATATTCGTGGTGATTCGGTTCAGGATTTCGTCATCGTCTCATCGAGGTTCAGCAGCACGCGACTGACGATGGTCCAGACGGCGAGGTCATTGGGCGTGGCGTCGGCGGGGAGTTCTTCCGGTTTCGTCAGCGAGGAGAAAGCGATGAGTCCGGCTTTGAGTTCGCCTTGGCGGAGGCGGGCGCGATTTGCTTCGAGCAGTGTGAGCACACTTTGGAGTTCGGCAGGCTTGATGCCGCGCGCGGT
>Ga0209181_10010955_pt1 | contig 11698 bp, 12 predicted proteins | sample MAT05_FD_187208 | JGI IMG/M metagenome (GOLD analysis project Ga0209181, IMG submission 187208) | Freshwater microbial communities from Lake Fryxell liftoff mats and glacier meltwater in Antarctica - MAT-05 (SPAdes) (version 2) | ecosystem: Environmental > Aquatic > Freshwater > Ice > Liftoff... | reverse complement strand
ATTCGCGAAGTCGCTCCGCAGGCCTGTGTGCATTGCGCCGGCCGGGCCTCGGTCGGACTTTCGATGGAAGATCCCGCCGCTGATTTTCAGGGCAATACCGTGTTGGTTTTTGAGTTGCTTGAAGCGCTGCGGCGCTCGGCACCGGCGTGCCGGTTTCTCCTGCTTTCGAGCGCCGCGGTATACGGAGATCCGGTTTCGCTGCCCGTGACCGAAGACCACGCGATCAGCCCGATTTCGCCGTACGGCTACCACAAACGGCAGGCCGAGTTGCTCTGCGAGGAATTCGCCCGGCTCTATGCGCTGCCGACGGCGAGTGCGCGCATCTTCTCGGCCTATGGCCCGGGTCTGCGGCGGCAGGTGATGTGGGATATCTGCGCGCGCGCACTGACCACCGGAAAACTCGAACTCCGCGGCACGGGCGGAGAAAGTCGCGACTTCATCCACGCGGCGGATATCGCTGAGGCGCTACTCCTCTTGGCGACGAAGACGCCGTGCGAGGGGGAGATCTACAATCTCGCGAGCGGACGGGAAGTGACCATCGCCGAACTGGCGAGCGCTCTCCTCGCGGGACTCGGGCTGAAGGTGACGCCCGCCTTCGACGGTCAGGCGACGCCGGGCAATCCGCTGCACTGGCGGGCCGACATCGCGAAAATCGCCGCGCTCGGCTTCGCGCCGACGATTTCCTGGGAACACGGTGTTCACGGCGTAGCCACTTGGTGTAAAGCAGAACTGTCCGTTCCCTGAGAACGCCCCCATGCATGATATCTCCGCTAAAATCAAAGACCCCGTTTTTCTAAAGCTACGTAAATTCGCGAGGAATCGACGCTCGCGCCTGGCGCGCCGCCTCGATAGGTGGGCGCAAACTCAGCATGAGCGCACGCGAGGTGAAGGCGGCGGGCGTGGATGTCGTCTTGCCGGATGTCGAAGGCCTCGGCTCGGCGGCGCTCAAGGCGGTTGGCTGGATCCCGGATTTTCAGCATCACCATTTGCAGGACCTCTCCAGTAACGACCAGCGAGCGCTGCTCGATCGGGCGCATCGCAGCTTGGCGGTGCGCTCCCGCCTGATGCTCTTCTCCAGCGAGGACTGCCGCCGCGATTTCGCGACCTTCTTCCCCGACCTCGCGGCCACGGCGCGCGTTGCTTCGTTCCCTTCGCTCCTCGTCTTCGAGACGCCGCTCGGGGAACTGGTGCCGGTGCGCGAGAAGTATCATTTGCCCGAGCAGTTCCTTTTGGTGATCAATCAATTCTGGCGACACAAAAACCACCGCGTGGTGCCAGAGGCGCTGGCCATTCTGCGGCAGCGCGGCATCACGGTGCCGGTCGTGATGGCCGGGATGCCCGCCGATTACCGAGATCGCCACAATGACGCCTTGAGCGAGACGCTTCAGATCGCCGCCTGTGGGAACGTCTGGTCGCAATGTCTTGTCCTTGGAAAGGGACCTCGCGAAGACTTGGTGGCGCTGCTGCGTACCGCGACCGCCGTTGTGCAACCGTCGCGTTTTGAAGGCTGGAACGCAAAATTGCAGGATGCCAAGGCGATCGGCGGCTCGGTGTCTATTTCGGATCTTGCGGTGCATCGCGCGCAATGCCCCGACGCCTTGGGCTACTTTTCGACCGATGATCCCGGCGCGCTGGTAGACTCACTGGCGGCTCACTGGCCGTGGAGGCGGAAAACGCGCGGATGTATGGCCGAAGGCTTTCGTGGGTTTGTTCTGACGTCCTTTAGCATCGCCGATGTATGTTCCCACCCATCTAATGAAGCGTAACGATAAAGTAGTTCACGTAGTTCACTGCATCGATACGGAAGGCCCCCTGCACGAGCCGCTATCAGCGACGTTCGAGAGGATCGAGAGTCTATTTGGTATAAAAATAGAGCCCACCAGTGAGAACTTACTAAAACTGCAAAATAGGGAAATACCCCTCAACGGCTTTGAAGATGCCGTCCAGAGGCTTGCCGACCCGCACCTGCTCACCTACAACGACACTTGGGACAAGATCGACTCAATGCTCGGCCGACTGTTGAGTAAATCATATCGCCAATCATTCCCCGATTCTTTCAGAGGCGGGTGGATCTATAACTGGTTCTGCCTCGACCATGTAGGCTTCACCGCTAATCCTCGCCGTCGTGATATGGGTTATCACCGGATCTTTGATCACTATCGGGAAATGCTAAATTTAACTGAGTCCCACTTGGACGGATTACAGTTTCACTTTCACCCGGTTCCATTCAGTAAATCCGCCCATCACTGCGCGACCCACTATTTTGCTCACTCCGATGCTCTCTTTCAAATATTGGGCCGCCGCATTATTGATCGCTACTGGTTTCCCAGCGCATACAGGCCTGGTTTTCACACCATTCGGCCCGACAGTCATTGGTTCCTAGAGCAATACATACCCTTTGATTTTTCCAATCAATCGATCACTGAAAATAGCGATCAACCGGACATGACCGGAGGGCGATATGGCGATTGGCGCCATGCTCCACAAACATGGGAGCCTTATCATCCTGATCACGATGACTATCAAAAAAAAGGTCGATGTCGCCGCCTGACAGCGCGATGTCTCAATATGCGAACCCGGATGCGTTGCATTAATCAGGAGGAAACGGATAAAGCTTTTGCCGAGGCGACGCAGGACAGGCCGGTCGTTTTGTCTTTCACCAATCACGATTTCCGGGACATGCATACCGAAGTCGTCGATGTCTATGCGATGTTAAAAAGCGCGTCAGCACGCTATCCGGAAGTGAAATTCCGATACTGCGAAGCGAGTGAAGCAATGCGATCAGCGATGCGAATGAATCCAGTAGAGGCGTTCTCTTTCAAAATGGAGTTTGTGTCGAACTGCCTACACATTGCCGCCACCGATCCTATTTTCGGACCACAGCCGTTTTTTGTTGTCAAGACGCGGAGCGGGGAGTATTTCCATGACAACCTTGATTTCCAAAAGCCATTTCGCCAATGGAGTTATGAATTCGACGTCCAAAATTTTAACCTGGATGCGATTAGCAAAATTGGCGTAGCCGCCAATGACAAATTCGGCAATACGACAATCACTGTCATCGATATGGATAACAACCGCAGTGTTAAAACTAATCATCTAAGAGGCGTAACTTACTCGTGAAAATTAATAGCTTTAACGAATGGGATAAGGTGCTCGAAGTCATTGTTGGGGTTCCCGACACGACGGCCTATGTCACTCTTCCGTCAGGAAATCCCCCGACTGGCGAAACGCTGGAAATCCTCACCGATCTGGCGCAGCAGGCGTTCCCCAAGGTCTTGCTCGATGAGGTGGAGGAGGATTTCGACAATTTCTGCAAGGCGATCACTGCTTTCGGCGCAAAAGTAATCCGTCCGACGTCAAAGTATGTCCGCGAATGGTTTTCTCATGCGGGTTGGAGTTCCACGGGGACCAATCTTTACAATGTGAGAGATCTGCATCTGGTGGTTGGCAACACCGTGATCGAAAGTCCGTCGCAGATGAAGCATCGGTATTTTGAAGCCCAAGGTTTGCGAGATATCTGGTATGAATATTTCAAAGAGGGATTTCGCTGGGTATGTGCGCCGAAGCCGAGATTGGAAGGCGACTACATGATTCCGTTTTATGAAAACGGGAACAAATACCATAAATTGGCGGAAACTGAGATCCTGTTTGAAGCGGCAAACACGGTTCGCATGGGGCGGGATTTGCTGTTTTTGGTTTCTGCTTCGGGGAACTACCTGGGTGCCAAGTGGCTGCAAAGTGTTTTAGGGGACCAGTATCGTGTTCACACTACGGAGGGCATTTACCGTTCTGCGCATATTGACTCCACCGTCATTTGCCTGCGTCCAGGTCTCGTATTGCTAAATGGCGAGAGAGTAAGTCCGGATAATTGCCCGCCGATCTACGATAAGTGGGAAAAGATTTATTTTAACGACATTATCTCGTACCCCACCGAAGTGCTGGATTTTCATAGAGACGTTTCGATGAAAATTCATGAGAAGCTGAATCGCTACAATGTTCAAAACGATCTCAACACCATGACTTCGATTTGGACTGGGATGAATCTCTTCTCGTTGGATCAAGAGACTGTGATTGTCGATGAGCGGCAGACAGGCTTGATCAAGACGCTGGAAAAGCATCGATTCACCTGCATTCCTTTGAAGATGAATAATCAATATCTTATGAAAGGCGCATTCCATTGTTCGACTCTCGACACTGTGCGGGAGGGGACACTCGAAAGTTACTTCGATTGATCGGCTGGCTGGCACCTCGCGTGATCGTGCCGAGGTGATGAATAATTCGAGACCACCGGTGATCGGGGTAATCGATCTCGCGATGAGCGGGTGGACGGCTGGAGGTGTGGTTTCGCGGACGATGGCGCTTTCGCTGCAAGCCGCGGGCGCGGAGGCCGTCTTCATCACGCCCAATCCCGAGAGTGCGCCGAAGGGCGTCCGCAGCTATCGTCCGCCGAAACCGCACTACCTGCCGGGTGAATGGACGCTCCGGAAATTCACCGGGTGGCGCAAACTCAGCATGAGCGCACGCGAGGTGAAGGCGGCGGGCGTGGACGTCGTCTTGCCGGATGTCGAAGGACTCGGCTCGGCGGCGCTCAAGGCGGTTGGCTGGATCCCGGATTTTCAGCATCACCATTTGCAGGACCTCTACAGTACCGACCAGCGAGCGCTGCTCGACCGGGCGCATCGCAGCCTGGCGGTGCGCTCCCGCCTGATGCTCTTCTCCAGCGAGGACTGCCGCCGCGATTTCGCGACCTTCTTCCCCGACCTCGCGGGCAAGGCGCGCGTTGCTTCGTTCCCTTCGCTCCTCGTGTTCGAGACGCCGCTCGGGGAGCTGGTCCCGGTGCGCGAGAAGTATCACCTCCCGGAGCGTTTCCTTTTGGTCATCAACCAATTCTGGCGACACAAGAACCACCGCGTAGTGCCGGAGGCGCTCGCCATTCTCCGGCAGCGCGGCATCACGGTGCCGGTCGTGATGGCCGGGATGCCCGCCGATTACCGAGATCGCCACAATGACGCCTTGAGCGAGACTTTGCAGGCGGCCGCGCGCGGAGGCGTGTGGCCGCAGTGCGTGGTGCTCGGCAAGGTACCGCGCGAGGATCTCATGACGCTGCTGCGCACGGCGGCGGCGGTTATTCAGCCGTCTCGCTTCGAGGGCTGGAACACGACTTTACAAGATGCCAAAGCGATCGGATGCCCGGTGATCGTTTCCGATCTGCCGGTGCATCGCGAGCAATGCCCCGGCGCACTCGGCTTCTTCCCGCCGGCCAGCGCCGAAGCGCTCGCGGACGTAATCGCGGCGCACTGGCCGAGTCTCCCGGCGCGTCCCGATCTCGCGCAGGAAAGTGGCGCCTTGGAAAACGAGTTGACGTTTGCCCGCAGTTACGGGCAGCGGTTGCTGGAAATCTGCACGGAAGCCTTGTGAGTCCTGTACCGAAAATCACCGTCGTCACGCCTTCCTACAATCAGGGCGCGTACCTCGAGCAGACGATCCTGAGCGTGCTTGGGCAGGACTATCCGAACCTCGAATACTTCGTCGTCGATGGCGGCAGCACCGATGAAAGCGTCGAGATCATCAAGCGTTACGAGTCCCGGCTCGCGTGGTGGGTTTCGGAAAAGGACCGCGGCCAATCGCACGCGATCAATAAGGGCTTCGCCCGGGCCACTGGCGACATTGTCTGCTGGCTGAACAGCGACGATTTCTACCTGCCCGCTGTGCTGACGAAAATCGCGCAATTCCTCCAAGCGGACGATTTCATCTACGGCGATTGCCTCAGCTTTTCGCAAACCGGTCGGCGCTGTCTGATCAATCGCCCGCCGGCGCACGATGCCGCGTTGCTCGGACTGACCGACTACATCGTCCAGCCGAGTTCGTTTTGGCGCCGCTCCTTGTGGGAGAAGACGGGCGTCCTGAACGAAGAGGTCCACTACGCCTTCGATTGGGAGTGGTATCTCCGTGCGCAAAAGGTCGGCACTTTTCGAAAGTGCGACGTGATCTTCTCCGCCTACCGCTTTCACGAAGCGCACAAGTCGTCGTCGGGTGGCGCCAAACGCGCGCAGGAGATCGCCTCCGTGGCGCGCACGCATGGCAGCCCGGAAGCAGGTGCGCACTATCAGTTTGCGCTCGATCACGCCGTCGCCTTGCGAAAATACGAAGACCTCGTCGTGCGGATGCAGGGGCGGGGACTTCGGCGCGCCGCGCAGTTGGCGCGGTGGTCCACGCCCGCGCTGTGGTCGCTCCCGCTCGGTATCGAATTCGACAAAGTGCGGACTTGCTTCCGCATGCTGTGAGCGCGCGCCGATTCTCGCTCCCGTGAATTTACCAACATGGCTTTCAGCTTAAGAGAATATCTGCAGAAGAAGATCCGCGATCGGCAGGACCCGGTCGTGTCTTTCTCGAAAATCAACGACCTCGAAGTCACTGCGCGCGAGCGCGGTTGGCAGTATGAGGAAATCCTGCCCGCCGCGGTGCAGGTTTGTCCGGGAGCGCACGCGCTGGCCGAGGATTTTTTGCAATGGGTGGAGCGGGGGCCGGAGTTGTTGCGTGTCCATCGCGATTCGTGGCGCGGGCTGAATTTTGGCCGCCACTGGGCCGCCTACCTGCACAGCTATCGGCGCTACCCGATGGACAAGGTTTTCCGCTGCGTCATCCCGGAAGCGACGATTTGCACAGCGGACGGAGCAGTGCTCACCGACCGGCGCGAATACGCCGCCGAAGCCAACTACATCGTTCCTTCGCTGCGCCAGTCGCAGATTGCCGGACTGAGCGGCAAACCGAAGGAAGGGCGATTCATTTCGCTGATGACAGTGTGGGGCGAGAAGAACATGGGACACTTTTTCTTCGATGCGATGTTGCGTGTCACGGTGTTCGATCGACTGAGCGAATACCGCTTTCTCGTGCCGACCGAATTGCATCCATGGCATCGCGGATTGTTTGAAGTGGCGGGCATCAAGCCGGAGCAACTCGTGCATGCTGAGCGGCCGTTCACGCGCGTCGAGGAACTGGCGGCGTGCCATATCGCGACGGAGGGCTCGATGCCGCGCGGCGAATTGCTCAAGCGGTTCCGCGACCTTGCGCTGGCGAATGTCGTCCCCACGCCTCCGGCCCGCCGCAACCGCCGCATCTTCATCGACCGCTCGGCGGCGAAACGGCGTAAGCTCGCAAACCAGGATGAACTGAAGCCCGTGCTCGCGGAGCGTGGATTCGAACTCGTGCAGTGGGAAAGCCTCACCATGCCCGAGCAAGTGCGCCTCGCGGCGGAGACCGAGATCATGGCTGGGCCGCACGGCACGAGCCTGCTCAACAGCATCTACGCGCAACCCGGCGCGAAGCTCCTGGAGATCATCAATCCGCACTGGTGGGACGCCGCGACACTGCGCCAGTGCGCGCTCATGGGGCACCAGTTCTGGTATTGCTTCGGCGAAAATGTCTCGCGTGAGCACGACACGCGCATCGACCCGAGAAAACTCGCGCGGGTGCTCGACTACATGCTCGGCGGGCCGGGCATCGATCCGGCGCTCGTCTGAGCGGCCCGCTGCTTTTTCTTTCATGAAAGACCTCATCCTCGCGACCTCGTTTGGTTATACCTACGAGCAACTGCGCCCATTCCTTTGCTCGCTGAAGGAGACGGCTTTTGACGGCGAGATCGTCCTGTTCATCGGCAACACCAACCGAGCCACGAAACAGCGCCTGCGAGCCGAGGGCGTGAAGCTCATCCCGTTTTTCTATCCCTACAAACGTGCGCACAAGATGCGGAACCCGCTCTACCGCGTGTGGCCGTGGGTGCGCGGGTTTTTTGCGGATATCGAAAGCCCGGAGACGCTGGCCACGTTGAGCGCGCCGTTTCACAACATCTCGACGCTGCGCTACCTGCTCTACCATCGCTTCCTCAAGAGTCGGCCCGATCAGTATGGCTCCATCTTTCTCACCGATCTGCGCGATGTCTGTTTTCAGCGCAGCCCGTTTGTCGAAGCCCAGCCGAAGATGCTGCGTTTTTACGTCGAAGAGCCGCCCTTCACCGTCAGAACGTGCCCAAACAACTCGCGTTGGATCCGGGAATTCTTCGGTGAGGAAGCGCTCCGCGAGATCGGCGACAACCCGATCATCTGCTCGGGGACGACGCTGGGAGACTACCGCTCAATCGTCGACTATCTGGAAAGGTTCATCGTCACCTTTCGCCGCGCGCTGAGCATCATGCGGGTCGGGGCGGATCAGGGCATCCATAACTATCTCGCGCGAACCGCACTCGCGTCCGTGATCACGCTCTGCCCAAATCGCGGGAGCGAAGTGCTCACGATGGGCCTGATGCCGCGGGATGAGAAATTTGCGCGAAATGAACGCGGGCAACTCGTCGATCCTCAGGGCACACCGTACGCGGTGCTGCATCAGTTTGATCGCCATGAGGCGTTGAATCAGGAGATCCTAGAGCGCTACCGGGTGTAAGGAGGGGGCACTGCTAGAATTTTATTCACGGGCCTGCCTCGATGATTTTTACGACTTATTGGTTCGTCGTTTTTGCGGCAATTTTCTTTCCGCTCTACTGGCTGATCCCGTCACGCCCGGTTCGGCTGGGCCTTCTTCTCGTCGCTTGCGCAATCTTTCACACTCACTTCGCGGGCGCGGCGGGCGTGGTGCCGATCGTGGTGCTGGCGGTCGCGACTTACTTTGCTGGGCGGAGCGGGCGTCCGGGTTGGTGTTTGGGGGTGATCGCCCTTTGTGTGCTGGGGCTTGGGTTCTACAAGTATTCCGATTTTTTCGCGCGCAGCATTCTTGGCTGGATGAACCCACAGTGGGCAGCGCAGGTGGGGACATTTCTGAAGCAAACCCTGCCCGTCGCGCCGCCGCTGGCGATCAGCTTCTTCACCTTCGAGTTCGTGCATTATCTCTACGACGTGCGCAAAGGACGCATGCGGATCACGAACCCGGTGGACTTCACGCTGTTCACGGTTTTCTTTCCGTCGCTGGTGGCGGGGCCGATCAAGCGCTGCGGCGATTTCATCCCGGCACTGCATCGCGGAGTGAGCGCGGTGTCGGTGAACGATGTCGCGTGCGGGTTGGCCCGCGTGGCGCTGGGCTATTTCAAGAAGGTCGCCATCTCCGACAATCTCGCGGCCTACGTGAACTACCAGGTGCCGCGGTTTCACGAGTTGCCGATCGGCACTCGCTGGCTTGTCTTCGCCGCGATCGCCTTCCGCATCCTGCTGGATTTCAGCGGCTACAGCGACATCGCGATCGGGCTCGCGCGCATGATGGGAATCACGCTGCCGGAAAACTTCCGCTGGCCGTATCTCGCGCGAAACATCCAGCAGTTCTGGCAGCGCTGGCATATCTCGCTGAGCACCTGGATCCGCGATTACCTCTACATTCCGCTCGGGGGCAGCCGCCTCGGAGTGACACGCAAGATCATCAACGGCTTCATCGTTTTTGCGCTCTGCGGCCTGTGGCACGGCGCCGCTTGGAACTTCATCCTGTGGGGCGTCTTCCATGGCGCGGGCTTGGCCATCTGCGGCAATTACCGTATTTTCCTCGGGCGGTTCGGGGCGGCGATCGGCGCGGTGTTCGATCGCTTCCCACCGCTGCCGTGGTTGCTCACGACCTTTTACGTCTGGATCGGCTGGTTACTCTTCTTCTACCCACTCCCGCAGGCGTGGAAAATCGCCACCGCACTCTTCGTTAAGTGAAGTTCATTTCGCCCATCGCATTGTGTCTCGGCGTCGCTGTCGGCTTCCTCGGCTGCAGTGTCGTCGGCCGACTTTGGTCGAAGGAAAACATCTACAAAAACTACGTGCGCCTGCACCCGTTTCTCGAGCAGGAGACGTCCTACTATCCGACCTCTTCCCAACTCGCCGCGATCGCCCGGGCGCAGTGCCCACCGACTTCGAGCAAGACCCTCGTCATCCTCGGCGGGAATTCGGTCTTCAACGGCTCCGGACAAAAGACCGATGAATTGTGGTCGCGAGTCCTGCAGCAGGAACTTGGCGACGCATATCATGTGGTGAACTTCTCCGCGCCGGGGGCCGGTGTGGTGGACAATGGCGGGGTCGTTTACGAGATGCTTTCGCGGGAGTATCCGCGCCTGCTCTTCGTCACCAATACCGAGCCCGGCTACTACCCGCCCGCCGAGCGCAGCGGTTACTCCTACCTGTTTTGGGATGCTTATTTCAAAGGGACGTTAACAGATGATGCCGATCGCGCGGCTCGATTGCGCCGGGAACCGCAGACAGATGGATTGCGCGAATACAAGTTGGGCTACCGTTTGAACAGCGCCTTCTATTTCAACGACCTCTGGACGGGCGTAGCCTATCGACACGTTTCGACTGTCTGGACTTCGTGGTTGAAGGAGCGCTCGTTCCGCGCGCGGGGGCACCTGCCGGACTGGTACGATGAGCGCTACACGCGGAAGAAATGGAAGCAGCCGAACTACGAAGAAATGGCGCCGGAGCTTCTCGAGGCTTTGCGCCGCCGAAAGAGCGTGGCGCCGGAGCGGTTTCAGCAGGCAGACGACGGAAGTTGGCGGCAGACTGATCAAACCCTGCGAGCCGAAGCCGAGCAGATAACCGCCCTCCTGCCCAAGCCACTCGTGTCACGTGCGCTCGTCGTCTTTACCCCAGTGAATCCGTGGTTGCTCGAACGGCTTACGCCCGATGAACGCGGTCGCGCTGAGGCAAGTTCGGAGAATGCCGTCGAATTTTTTGGGCAGGCAGGCTGGCGTGTGATGCCGACCCTCAACAAGGGATTCGAACCGGCGGATTTCGTCGATACCGCACATTTGAAACCGCCAGGAGGGCGTCGCCTTGCCCATCTGGTAGCGCGAGAGATCCTCTCCATGAACCCTTCGCCCGAGCACACGCCCGCTCGATGAATCCCCGCCTCAGGCTCCTGATCAGTTTTGGTGCTGGGCTCGTCCTCGGCATCTTTTTCCACTACGTCCTGTATCGCCTGTCGCTGGCCACGGAACCGTTTATCTATTTTTCGTTTTAAACTTTCTGTTGAAATGACGGTCCAAGCCGCCTAGTTCAGCACTTCTCTTTTTAGCCCCATATGAAAAACATCCCTGCCATTCTCGTTCTCCTCGTCACATTGCTCCTCGCCACCGTTCCTGCCAATGCTCAGGACGCCAAAGGCGGGCGCAAGGACCCCACGCTCGACATTGCCGCTGAACTCGTCAAAAAAGGGTTCAACACCCTGCTCGCCGCCATCGCCAAAACGGACTACATTTATAAGCTCAGCGAGGGAACCTACACGATCCTCGCTCCTTCCGATGTGGCTTTCCGTGACCTGCCCAAGGCACAGCTCGACGCGCTCCTCGCTGACAAGGAAAAGCTCTCCGCCATTCTTTCGCACCACATCATCGACGGAAAATTGAGTTCTGCCGACCTCAAGGCCGGCAAGATCAAGACGCTCGGTGGTAGTGAAGTTCTGGCTACAGTGGTGGACGGTAAACTGAAGATCGGTGCGGCGACCATCGTGAAGCCTGACCTGCAGGCTACGAACGGCGTGATCCACGGCATCGACAAGATCCTTCAGCCGTAACCGCGGCGAGGGCCTGCATCGCCCAGCCCAGGAGAAGGTGTTTTCGCGCCGCATTTTTTGTCGCTCACCCTTTCCATCGTCACGCCCTCCTACAATCAGGGCCGGTTTCTCGATGAAACCATTCAGTCGGTCCTGAGCCAGGAATATTCCGGGCTGCAGTACATCGTCATCG
>Ga0209181_10010954_pt1 | contig 11699 bp, 9 predicted proteins | sample MAT05_FD_187208 | JGI IMG/M metagenome (GOLD analysis project Ga0209181, IMG submission 187208) | Freshwater microbial communities from Lake Fryxell liftoff mats and glacier meltwater in Antarctica - MAT-05 (SPAdes) (version 2) | ecosystem: Environmental > Aquatic > Freshwater > Ice > Liftoff... | reverse complement strand
CCGTGCATGACAACGAGCGCCAGCGGTGGCGTTTTCTTATCCAGCTTGGCGGGTTTGTGTAGGTACCCAACAAGTTTGGTGGGATTGCTGTCCTCAAGAGTCGGGAATTCAACTTTTTTGGGGTCACCCCGGCGGCAAGACCCGGGAAAACCATGAGCAGCCCCACGGCGAAAGAGTGGAATTGTTTCACGTGAAACACTCCTTTCGGTGATTGCTACTTGCCGATGCAGAACTTGCCAAATATCTCGCCCAACAGATCGTCGGGAGTGAATTCCCCCGTAATCGACGACAGCGCCGCTTGCGCCAACCGCAACTCCTCGGCAAATAAATCGAATTGTGCCGCGTTTACGCCCGCCCTCGTCAGGTGACCACCGGCATCCGCCAGTGCCAGCACGTGTCGTTGTCGAGCCATGAACGCGCCCTCTCCGGTTGGCCGCCAACCTGCAGTCGCCAGTAGCCATTCGCGTAACGCCGCAACACCCTCGCCGGTCAACGCAGAAATGGGCAACGAATTTGCCGCCGAATTTGCCACCTGATCTAACACCGCGCCCATACCATCTGCGCCGCCTTGCTTGGGCCGGCCCAGCAAGTCAATCTTGTTATAAACCCATAGCGTCGGCAAGTCGGGGGGCAGCTGCGCGGCGATCGCCGCTTGCTCCGGTGGTATTGCCTCTCCCGCCTCAGAAATCAACAGCGCTGCCCCGGCCTTTCGAACCGCCATCCAAGTGCGTTCGATGCCGATTCGCTCTACCTCGTCATCGGTGTCCCGCAAACCCGCTGTGTCGATCAGGTGAATTGGCACGCCGCTAATGTGGATGGTTGCGCGCACCTGGTCACGCGTTGTGCCGGCAATTGGCGTGACAATCGCGACCTCGTCGCCGGCCAAACGGTTTAGCAAGCTTGACTTACCGACATTGGGACGGCCGATTAACGCGACCGTGAGGCCATCACGAAGCACCGCTCCCTGTTTGGCTTCTCGCGACAAGTCGACCCACAGCGTCTGTATTTGCGCGAGTTTTGCTTGCTGCGCAGCGCGGTCGGCGGGATCAATTTCTTCCTCGGGAAAGTCGATACACGCCTCGACATGCATCCGCAGATCAGTCAGCCGCTCAACAAGGGCGCGCACCCTTCGCGAAAATTCGCCTGATAGCGATCGCGCCGCCGATTTGACGGCCTCTTCCGAGGCCGCGTCGATCAGATCTGCGACCGCCTCCGCTTCAGCTAGGTCCAACTTGCCGTTCAAGAACGCGCGTTCCGTGAATTCGCCTGGCCGCGCGAGATTAGCCCCCAGCGCCAAACATCGTTTCAGCAACGTCTGCATTACGAGTGGGCCGCCATGGCCCTGTAGTTCGATGACGTCTTCGCCTGTGTACGAGTGCGGCGCCGGGAAGTACAGCAGCAACCCCCGGTCGATTATCGCGTTATCGGCATCGCGAAAACTCGCGAGCGTGGCGGTACGCGGGGCAACAGTCCGCCCACTCAACGTCTGTGCAAGGTCCGCCAAATTGCGGCCGGAAACGCGGATCACACCCACGCCACCTCGGCCTACGGGGGTGGCAATTGCAGCGATAGTCGTTGGGAAGGTAGGTTTCACGTGAAACATCTCAGGTTCGAATTTATTTCATTATTGTGCGCGATTTACCCGTAAAAAAGCCGTCGGCACTCGCGCGCCGACGGCTTTCGAGGGCTTGCGACACACTAGCGTTTCGGTGCGACTTTCACCGTCGTGGCGCCAAACGTCTTATTGATATACCACTGCTGGCCGATACCGAGGATGTTCTGCATGGTCCAGTACAACACCAAACCAGATGGAAAGAAGAAAAACATGATTGAAAACACGATCGGCAAGATCAACATGACCTTTGCCTGAATGGGGTCGGTGGGCTGAGGGTTGAGTTTCGTCTGAATGAACATCGACACGCCCATCAGCACCGGCAACACGTAATAAGGATCCGGCGTTGATAAATCGGTGATCCACCCCATCCACGGCGTATTGCGTAATTCAACCGCGCCAAGCAACACCCAATACAAGGCAATGAAGAACGGGATCTGAATGATGATCGGTAAGCAACCGCCTAGTGGGTTGACCTTCTCCGTCTTGTAGAGCTCCATCATGCCTTGGTTCAGCTTTACCTTATCATCGCCGTAGCGCGCCTTCAACGCCTCCATTTTCGGCATCAGCGACTTCATGTGCGCCATCGACTTGCCGGCCTTCTGGTTGAGCGGGAAAAACACCAGCTTCAACAGAATAGTGAAGGCGATGATCGTCCAGCCCCAGTTGCCGATCAAGTTATTAAGGAACGATAGGACCACGAACATCGGGTACGCAAGCACCGTCAACCAACCGTAATCAACTACCAGATCCAAGCCGGGAGCCAACGCCTTGAGTTTTTCTTGTTCTTGCGGACCGACGTAGAGCGGCATCGTGACGCTAGCTGACTCGTTCGGCGCGATGGTGCCGAGCTGCGCGCCGACAGCGACGACTGGAACGATGACGCCGGCCGAGTAAAGCGTCTCGGTCACCCGTTTGGTGAAGTATTCGCGGCCGCCGCTGCCTTGTGGCAACCAGGCTGATACAAAGTAGTGTTGGACCATGGCGATCCAACCGTCACTCGCTTGCTTCACATAGTCGGCTTTATTTTTCTCGATGTCGGAGAAGCTGACTTTCTGGAATTTCTTTTGCTCGGTGTAAACGGCCGGCCCGGTAAACGTGGCAATGCCGGTAAACGGGTTGCTGCCGGAGCTCTCGCCTTCGGGTGGATTCGCGTCGCGCACAAACTGGAAGTACGCTTTTGGCGTGAGCGCCGCAGGGGAATCGTTTTTGATGTCGTAGCGCACGTCGATGACGTAGCTGCCGCGCTTGAACGTAAACACCTTATTCACGGTGACGCCCGGCGTGTCGTTGTTGGTGAAAACGACATCAAGCTTGTCGTTACCGCCCAGATCAAAACGATCTCCAGCCGCAGTCCATTTGCTTGTGTGATTTGGCAATCCATCGCCCAGCAAACCAGTTTGGGCTATGAAGTAATGGCCCACTTTGTCTTGCAGCAAGGCAAATTGCCGCGTCGTGTCGCCGCGCGCAAGTTGTTTGAGCAGCACGACACTACGTATGTCACCGCCGCTCGCGTCGAGCTCAACCGCCAGCGTGTCCGTCCGAATTGAGACTGTCTTGGTCGAGGCGGCCGGCGCAACGGCGGGTGCCGATGCAGCAACCGCGCCCAAATTTACTGTCGGGATGGGCAATGAGGCCGCGCCGCTTGCCGTTGACGGAGGCTGCAGTACGGGTACTGCGCCACCCGGGGATTGCTGGGCCTGCTCAACAACCGGAACGGGGGGGGCAATAGGTGCCTTGTTATGTTTCTGCCACGCCTCCCAGAGGAGCAAGCTGGAAAAAGAAAAAATGATCAGCGCAATGATGCGTTGGGTATCCATATCGGGCGATTTCAGTTCAGGGGTCAAGGTACGGGGTCATGGCCGCCATCGTGCCACGGGTGGCAACGAAGCAGTCGACGCGTCGTAAGGTAGCTTCCTTTGATTGCCCCATGCTTCTTCAGGGCATCAACGGCGTAATGAGAACAGGTTGGTGCAAACCGGCACTGGGTGCCGAAATGCGGGCTAAACACATATTGGTATCCGCGAACCAACATCAACAGCGCTCGTGCCAAAAGGGACACTAACGACCCCCGATGCCGGCCGCGAGTTTCGTAAACAAGGCGACAGCGGCTTGCTGAATGCTTTTCCTGACTTGCCGCTTCACGGTATTGGCCGCGACTAATTTTGGTAGCGCATTCAGCGTCACCAGAATGTCGATGCCCGCGTGCCTAACCTGGTGCTGCCGAAACGCTTCACGAAGGATGCGTTTTACACGATTGCGATCTACCGCGCGTTTAAGTTGACGCTTAGGTACCGCCAGCGCCACGCGAGCAACGCCTGCTGCGGCAGTGTTGGAGGCAGCAACGAAATCTGCGCTAGCCGTGGTCACCAGATGCTCGCGGCCCAGTGTTCGGCTCATGAAAACAACCCCTGCCACGGCGGCGCTGGTACGGCGGCCGTGGGCAAGCAAACGCTTCACCCCAGCAGAGGCGAGCCGCATGGTACGAGGGTAACCTTTGGTGTGGATGGGGCTTAGACAGCGAGACGCGCGCGCCCTTTGGCTCGGCGGGCGTTGATGACCTTGCGGCCACCTGGTGTCTGCATGCGGACACGAAAACCGTGGGTTTTCTTGCGGCGGGCTACGGATGGTTGGTAAGTACGTTTCATGATGTCACTCTTGGATCTACAAGTTAAAGAGAAATGCGGTATCGGTCAGTTGGTTAGTCATGACATTTGACCAATCCTGCTCGGGCGATTCTGGCGGCGGGCGTCTTGCTATCTGCCAATGCCCACGCCGTCCCCCAAAGCCGTTCCCGTTGAACCGGCAGAACTCGGCATTATCTTGTTTTTGTTAAGGTTTCGTCAAGCGTAGCCAGTCTTTAGCCCAAAACAAAGTCCCGCTAGTTTGGGTGTTTAGCGCCTAAGGCGATGCCCTCGTTGAGCCAACCGTTGAGCCAGTTTTTCTATTTCGGCCTGTGGATAACTCACTATGTTGGATGGTTTTTGGCGTAAAATCATCGGTCCGGGAAAGTCGCTTCAGGGTTTGGTGTTTTGTTACGCCGAACACCCATCTGAAGCCGACGTCGTAACGCCGGGTCAAGCCGCCCGCCCCGCCTCCCGCTCACCTCACACCGGCAACGATTAGACATGCACCCCTTTTGGCAAGCCTGTGTTGAAGACTTACAGCGCGAGCTGTCGCCGCACCAATTTGGCACGTGGATAAAGCCGCTGCGCTTCGAACAGGAGGGCGATAGTTTTGTGTTGGTGGCACCAAATCGGTTTGTCCTGCAATGGATAAAAGAGCGTCAGTTGGGCAAGATCGAGCTAGCCGCAGAAAAATTCTTTGCGCGTCCCGTGATGGTCGAACTCGCCATGGAGGAAGGTGACGATGAGCATGCAGCGGGCAGCGAGAACACCAACGTCGGCCAACTATCAGGCGACATGAGTCCAGCAGCCGTTGGTGGTGGTCGGCCGGTCACATCTGTTTCAGCAACACCAACCCACCGCTTGAACCCGGGGTTTACCTTCACCACGTTTGTCAGTGGCAAAGCCAATCAGCTTGCGCGCGCGGCAGCACAACAGGTGGCGCAAAATCCCGGCCAAGCGTACAACCCTCTGTTTGTTTATGGTGCCACCGGCTTGGGTAAAACGCATTTAGTGCAAGCAATCGGCAACCAGATGTTGGAGCGCAATCCTCGCGCCAACATTCGCTACATTCATGCCGAGCAGTTCGTTACTGATGTCGTACGCGCCTATCAACACAAGGCCTTCGACTCGTTCAAACGGTCGTACCACACGCTCGATTTGCTGCTAATCGATGATATTCAGTTCTTTGGTAACAAATCTCGAACGCAAGAAGAGTTCTTTTATGCGTTCAATGCCCTAATTGAAGCCGGCAAGCAGGTTGTCATCACCTCTGACCGTTTCCCAAAAGAGATTTCCGGAATTGAAGATCGTCTTATCTCAAGATTTGGTTGGGGTTTGACTGTTTCGGTGGAACCGCCCGAATTAGAAATGCGGGTGGCCATCCTGATGAAAAAAGCAGAGTCAGAGGGGACGGCGATTGACGAGGAAGTGGCGTTCTTTATCGCCAAACACATCCGCTCTAATGTGCGTGAATTGGAAGGTGGCCTGAAGCGCGTTCTCGCATTCTCGCGTTTCAACAACATCCCGGTTTCCATTGCCTCAGCAAAGGAGGCGTTGAAGGATTTATTGGCCGTCCTCAACCGCCAGATCTCAATCGACAATATCCAGAAGACGGTTGCGGACTATTACAAAATTAAAGTTGCCGAGATGTACTCGAAGAAGCGCGTGCGTTCGCTTGCCAGGCCCAGACAAATTGCCATGGCCTTGGCAAAGGAGCTCACACCGATGTCGCTGCCAGAAATCGGCGAGGCCTTTGGCGGACGCGATCACACCACGGTACTGCATGCTTGTCGGCGTGTGCACGCGCTAGTGGAGGCCGACCATGTTGTTGCGCGCGATCATTCATTGTTGATGCAAATACTGCGTGGCTAAATTCGCGGCCAAATACGCTCACGCTTCAACTAAACGAAGGAAACAGCGCACTTTGAAGATTGATAACCGCCTGACAAGTACGCTGGGTCGTTGAGGACAGGTTGTGGATAGTTTGCGGTGCAGGTTAGCTGCACGTAATTTATCCACAATTCATCGACCCTCATAATGACATTGCCCCCCAGCGTTTATGTGGTTGTAAGTGTTTGATTTACCACTGAAATATAGAGTTGTACGTGAATCTACCTCCCTCCTATTACTACTACTAGGTTTGTAATATGTTTACAATAAAAGCTAAGAACAGCACGCTGCTAGGCCCACTCCAATTTGTCACAGGCATCGTCGAACGGCGACATACGCTGCCAATTTTGTCTAACGTTTTGATCGATGTTGAAGACCATGCCGTGCATTTTTTGTCCACGGATCTTGAAGTGCAGATACGCGCGACGGCCAAACTTGAAACCGCACACAAGCCGGGTAGCCTCACCGTAGGCGCGAAAAAGCTGCAAGATATCTTGCGCGCTCTGCCGCCTGACGCCGATACGGCGCTCGAAACCAAAGAATCGCGATTGACCGTCAAGGCGGGCAAAAGCCGGTTTGCGTTGCAGACGTTGGCGGCGGCCGATTTCCCGAAGATTGCGGAAGCCAAAGACGAAGCCACCACGATTGCGATACCGCAGCGCGACTTCCGTCGTGTGCTCGGGCTCGTCCAGTTTGCGATGGCGGTCCAGGACATTCGCTACTACCTGAACGGCGTGCTGATCTCGTGCGATGGCACCACACTACGCGTTGTGGCAACAGACGGGCACCGACTGTCGATGGCGTCTTACAAACTTGCTGAACCAGTCGCCAAGATTGAAGCCATCCTGCCACGCAAGACGGTTCTGGAACTCATCAAACTGTTGGATGAAAGCGACGACCCGATCCACATGGCGATGCACCAGAACCAGGTCAGGTTCAGTTTTGCCGGTATCCAGATCGTATCCAAAATCGTCGAAGGCAAGTTTCCGGATTACACCAAAGTCATTCCTTCCGGCTACACCAACCACGTGCAGCTGAATCGGGTCGAGTTTCAATCGGCGCTGCAACGCGCATCGATTTTATCCAACGACAAAATTCGTGGCGTCAGGCTGGTCTTTACCAAAGACTCGCTGTCGATCATCTGCTCAAACAACGAGCAGGAAGAGGCAGAAGAGAGCGTAAGCATCGCCTATGAACGCGAGCCGATGGACATTGCGTTCAACATTGCCTACCTGCTCGATGCGCTCGGCCATCTTTCGACTGAAACGATTCAACTGTCGTTGGGCGAGGCAAATATGTCCAGCGCGCTGATCACACAGCCGGGTAGCGACGACTTCAAATACGTCGTCATGCCGATGCGCATTTAGGCAGGCTTAGCCCACACAAAAATAAACCGATCGCGATGGAAAACAGTTCGCGATCAATAAAAAGCAGACAACACTTTAAAGCAAAGTTCAGGGAAGAAATGGTACCGGCAAAAAAGAGTGACCCAGCAGCATATGATTCCGACTCAATCAAGATTCTGAAAGGCCTCGAGGCGGTCCGTAAACGCCCGGGCATGTACATCGGTGACACCTCAGATGGTTCGGGCCTTCATCACATGGTGTTCGAAGTCGTCGACAACGCAATTGATGAAGCGCTGGCGGGTCATTGCGACGATATCAAAATCATCATCCATACCGACAACTCAATTTCGGTCGCGGACAACGGCCGCGGCATTCCAACCGGCATCAAAGAAGACGACGAATTCAAGCGCTCTGCCGCTGAGATTGTGATGACCGAGCTGCACGCAGGCGGTAAGTTCGACGCCAACTCTTACAAAGTCTCTGGAGGGCTGCACGGCGTCGGTGTGTCAGTGGTCAATGCGTTATCTGAGTGGCTTAAGTTGCGCATACGGCGCGACGGCAAAATTTTTGAGATGGAGTTCCGGCATGGCGAGCGGACGTCACCGCTGAGTGCAGTCGGCAATACCGACAAACGCGGCACCGAGGTGCACTTTCTCGCCGCCAAGGAAACGTTCACGCACGTCGAGTTTCACTACGAAATTCTGGCCAAGCGGCTGCGAGAACTTTCGTTTCTGAACAACGGCGTCAAGATTGAGTTGATCGACCAGCGTAACGGCAAGAGCGAGAATTTTGCCTATGCAGGCGGCGTCAAAGGGTTCGTTGAGTACATGAACCGCACCAAGTCGGTACTACACCCAAAAATTTTCCACGCGATCGGTGAGAAAGACGGCATGACCGTTGAAGTCTCGATGCAATGGAACGATTCCTATGGCGAAACCGTGCAGGTGTTTACCAACAACATCCCCCAGCGCGACGGAGGAACGCATTTGACCGGCATGCGCGCCGCGATGACGCGCATCCTTAACAAGTACATTGAAGAAAACGAGTTCGCCAAAAAAGCCAAGGTAGAAACATCAGGCGACGATATGCGCGAAGGTTTGACGTGCGTATTGTCGGTCAAGGTTCCGGAACCAAAATTTTCATCGCAAACCAAAGATAAGCTGGTGTCGTCCGAAGTCCAGCCGGTGGTGTCTGAAGTCGTCGCCGCAAAGTTATCCGACTACCTGCAGGAAAACCCCGCAGACGCGAAGATTATTTGTTCCAAAATTGTCGACGCCGCACGAGCGCGTGATGCCGCCCGCAAAGCCCGCGAGCTGACGCGTCGCAAAGGTGTGATGGACGGCATCGGTTTGCCCGGTAAGCTGGCGGACTGCCAAGAGAAAGACCCGTCATTGTGTGAAATCTATATCGTCGAGGGCGACTCAGCCGGCGGCTCCGCGAAGCAGGGTCGTGACCGCAAATTTCAGGCCATCCTGCCGCTACGCGGTAAGGTGCTCAACGTCGAAAAAGCACGTATCGACAAAGTGATAGGTTCAGAGCAAATCGCCACACTGATCACCGCGCTCGGCGCCGGTATTGGTAAGGACGACTTCAACCACGACAAGCTGCGCTATCACCGCATCATCATCATGACTGACGCGGACGTTGACGGCGCGCACATTCGCACGCTGCTGCTCACATTCTTCTACCGGCAGATGCCGCAGTTGGTTGAGAATGGCTATATCTACATTGCCCAGCCGCCCCTCTTTAAAGTGAAGAGTGGCAAGGATGAACGCTATGTTAAAGACGAGCAAGGTTTGAAGCAGCTGCAACTCAAGAAAGCAATGAATGATGCGTCGCTGAATCCCGGCGGCGGTGCCGCATGGATCGAAGGTGATGCGTTGGGCAAGTTGGCGGACGAGTTTCTCGTGACTGACTCGATCATTGATCGTTTGTCGCGCACGTTCGACCCGGATGTTGTACGTGGGATGCTGGTGTGCCCGCGCATCGATCTGACTAACGCAGAAGCCGCTTCAAAAGCCGCCGTATGGCTGACGGACGCGATCGGTACCGGCACACTTATCGTTAAGGTTGAGCAGGATGAGGCACACGACGGCTACCGCCTGCGCTGCACCAAAACCTTGCACGGCAACAAGCGCGACACGCTGATCGATTCGACATTCATTGAAACCGGCGACTACGAGCAGATCGTGCACACGGCGCAAATGCTCAACGGCTTGATCCGCGATGGTGCCCAGATCAAGCGTGGGGAAAAGGTCTTTGCCGTCAAATCATTTGGCGAGGCGCTCGTGTGGTTGATCGAGCAAGCCAAGGACAGCATGACCGTCCAGCGCTACAAGGGTCTTGGTGAGATGAACCCTGAGCAGCTGTGGGAAACGACCATGGACCCGAAGGTGCGCATTCTGAATCGTGTGCAAATCGAAGACGCCATCGGTGCCGACGAAATCTTTACGACGCTGATGGGCGACAACGTTGAGCCACGCAGAGCGTTCATAGAAAAAAATGCGTTGATTGTGCAGAACTTGGATGTTTAGAGAGTTTTTGTAGCTTCTCAGAACACGTTATAAAAATCTCCCAACTTTATAATTTCAGCACCTGAGGCCATCGGTAAGCAGCACCGAAAGTAAGCACGAGCTGTGGATTGCCATTTTGTGTTTGCGTTGGAGGGTTGACGGCGATCACACCCGCCCAGCGGAGAAATTAGGTTTGGTGGTTTTATTATTCTCTGTTATTGCCGCGCGCAAATGCTGGAAACTCTGGCCAGCCAAAGCTGTCCAGGTTGTGTTCGCCGTGCCATACGGGAACGGTTGTGCCGCATGGCGTTTACGCCGTATAAACTTAGGGCGCTTTAAATGACACTAGCGTCACTCGCCTACGTCAGCTCCGCCGTCCGCAAGTTGAATGACGAAGAGCTCTCAGAGCTGCTCGCCAATGCGCGTGTGTTCAATGCTCGTGAAGGGGTAACAGGCGCGCTCCTGCACCACGACGGATCCTTCTTCCAATACATAGAGGGGCCACCGGAAGGACTTGCGCGCGTCTATGGACGGATAAGACGCTCAAGTAAGCATAAAGGAATAATCGAGCTCTTTCAGCAAGATGTCGAGAGCCGCATATTCTCCGTGTGGCACATGGGCTTCGCCCAGGCCCCAAGGGCACTAGTGCAAGAACTTGCAAACGCGCAGTGGCTCAGCGCTGTTCCATCTCTTCAAACAAGCCCGTCAAAGTCTGACGGTCTAAAACTCCTGTTGGGCTTTTGGTCCGGGGCCAAGTAAGAGCGCGCCGCAACCCACCTTAACCCTTCGGTCAGCCTGGACGCAGCTCGAGGTAGCCGCGCAGCCGCTACTACTTGAAGACGTCGCGGCGCAATTCAGTGGACGCGGCGCGTGGAAAAAGCGCCAGTTATCGCTACTAAAAACGCTGGAGGCGATGGGCCGCGCTTGAAACGATGGTGGGCGCTGGTCGGCGAGTTAATCGGTTGGCGCGCAGCGATGCCAATCAATTAATAAAAGCCCCTATTCGGCGGGCGTCTTCAAGCATAAAGTCTTGAAAGCGCCCGCCGAATAAGGACTTTTTAACTTCAGTCGATCTTTCGATCCGGCAACGGATTACGGCAATGCCAAATTTACTTACCTTCCGCCCTCGCGCAGGCGGCGGCCCAATGTCGACAAGCGCGGGTCACCAAATAAATTAGGCGCCCGCCTGCGCGGGAGCAGGCGAAGCATCTGTATGTTTGATTGTTTACTCTAAGTTCGTCGGCGCGGCACAAGTCGCTTTTCACCTAAATTTGAAAATATGAAGCAAAACGGTGAAAAACATTAGAAGTCAATGAGTTGTGAAGCTCGACGCGGCCCTTTCACACCGTTCCCGAGTGTTGTCGCCGTCGGCCTGACGCACGTAATGCGAGAAGCTATTACGAAATAAGTAAGAGCGCTTTCATCTTCGCGCGGACGTGGGCCATCACCTCCGGCGACGCGGTTGCTTTTTTCTTCGCCCGGCGCACTTTCCAATCAAGCGACTTCACTTGGTCGGACAGGACGGCGCTAGGGACACCATCAATCTCAGCAAGCACTTCGAACGGGTGCTGTTTGATTTTGGTGGTCATCGGGCAACAGACCATGAGTCCGGCGCGTCCGTTGTAGGCAGCAGGGCTGATAACAAGGGCGGGTCGATGCCCGGCTTGTTCATGTCCTGCTTGCGGATCGAAGGCGAGCCAAACGATATCGC
>Ga0209181_10010953_pt1 | contig 11699 bp, 10 predicted proteins | sample MAT05_FD_187208 | JGI IMG/M metagenome (GOLD analysis project Ga0209181, IMG submission 187208) | Freshwater microbial communities from Lake Fryxell liftoff mats and glacier meltwater in Antarctica - MAT-05 (SPAdes) (version 2) | ecosystem: Environmental > Aquatic > Freshwater > Ice > Liftoff... | reverse complement strand
ACGAGCGACTCGCCCTAGGTGACGCTGGAGCCGGAGGAAGCGATGGATATCGTGTCCGCACCGAGGCGCTTGGCGGCGATCTCAAAGCTCGTGCGCGTGCGGGTGGAGTTCTCAAAAAAGAGATTCACCAGCATTTTTCCGCGAAGCGTGTCGAGCTTCTTGAAATTGCTGCCGCCGTGAGACTGGAAAGTCTTGGCGCGTTGCAGGTAGGACTCGATTTCGGCGCGGTCGAGGCCCTCAATACCCAAAAGGCCCGTACCCATTGCGGGTCTCAGTCCTCCACCTTTTCGACCAGCAGCACTTTCTCCGTCTGGTCGATTTCGTTGAACTTCACTTCGATGATTTCATTAGCCGCCGTTTGAATTTTGCGACCGACATAGCGGGCTTCGATGGGCAGTTCACGCCAGCCGCGATCAATCAGTACGAGGAGTTGGACCCGCGCGGGACGGCCGTGTTCGAACAAGGCGTCGAGCGCGGCACGAATGGTGCGCCCGGTGTAGAGCACATCGTCGATCAGGACGATATCCTTTCCAGTGACGTCGAACTGGATGTCAGTGGAGTTCAGTTGGGGCCGGTCGCCGACGGTGGTGAGATCGTCGCGGTAGAGGTTTATGTCGAGCGTGCCAACCGGCACTTCACGGCCTTCCAGGTCTTTGATTTTGGCCGCGAGCCGCGTGGCCAAAGGGATGCCCCGACGCCGTATGCCGATGAAGGCGAGCGCGTCGTGATCCTTGGTCTTTTCCAAAACTTCGTGCGCCAAGCGCACCAGCGTGCGATCAATTTCGCTCGCTGTCATCAATTGCGATTTCAAACGGGTGGTACTCATCTTGTTGTCAGCCAGACCTTTGCAGCTTCGCGCAAAATTGAAATGTTCGCCGCCGGGTTCGCAGGAAATTCGTAAGCGGTTGAAGGAGCCGCGACTGGCGTTTTGCGCTTTTCGAAGCGTAACATAGCCTCATGCCGCCGCCCACACCCGAGCGTGAGTATTTTCTGAATTTATTGGATGAAGCATACGACAAACAGGCGTGGCACGGGCCGAATTTGCGCGGCTCGTTGCGGGGCGTGGGACCGGTATTGGCGGCGTGGCGTCCCGCGGCGGCGCGCCATAATATTTGGGAACTGGTGGTGCATGCGGCGTATTGGAAGTATGTCGTGCGGAGGCGAATAACCGGCGAGAAGCGCGGGTCGTTCCCGTTGGAAGGGTCCGACTGGATTCTGCGGCCTCAGGCAGAAACGGAAGAGGCGTGGAAGGCAGATTTGGCGATATTGGCGACCGAACACCGGCTCCTGCGAGAGACGGTGCGAACGTTGCCGCCGCTGGCATTCACGGGGAAAGCCGCGCGAACGATTCAGGGTGCGGCGATGCACGACGTGTATCACGCGGGGCAGATTACATTGTTGAAGCGGCTTGCTCCGAGGGACTAGAAACGCTTCATCCGCCCCCGAATTTTCTTCGACAGCTTTTCGATATCGTCGAGTTTTTTCAACGTGGCGACCGAAAGGATGTGGCGGTCGTTCTTTTCCATGTCGATCTTGACTTCCTCGATCAGACGGCGCATCGTTTCAACGTCCTTCAGAGAGGCTTCGTGATCGGACTTAAGGATCATTTCCGTCCGATTGCGGCCATCTGGAGTTCGAAGGATGCTGGGATCGCCAGGGGTATTTGGCTCCGGCGGGGAGTGTTGCGCGCAGAGCAAGGCGCCGAAGACGGCCAAGAACAAGGTTCGCCGTAGCATGACTGCTATCATAACGGGTTATGGCAGAAGTTAAACTGGGCATCATTGGCCTGGGCAACGTGGGTTCCGGAACGCTCACAATTTTGGCCGAGAATGGCGCGCAAATCGCTGAAAAACTGGGATTTCCGCTGCGCGTAACGGCGGTGTGCGCACGGGACTTCTCGAACAAAAGAATTCCCGAACAACTGCAAGGGGCAATGCAGACGACGGACTGGCGCGCGGTTGTTAACCATCCGGATGTCGACGTGGTGGCTGAACTCGTCGGCGGGACGACAGTGGCGAGAGAGATTGTCGAGACGGCGCTGGGGAACGGGAAATCCGTTGTGACGGCGAACAAAGAATTGATGGCTCTATGTGGGCCCGAGTTGTGGGATCAAGCGATTCTGAAGGGTGTGAATCTGGCGATGGAAGCATCGGTCGCGGGCGGGATTCCGATTCATACGGTGTTGCGTGAGGGCATTTCCGGTGACCGGATTGTAGCGTTATTGGGGATTTTGAATGGCACGAGTAATTACATCCTGACGGAAGTCGAGAAGTCCGGCGCGGCGTTCGACGATGTGCTGGCGGAGGCGCAGCGGTTGGGCTACGCCGAGGCGGATCCGGCCGCGGATGTGGACGGATTCGATGCCCGCTCGAAATTGGCGATTTTGTCGGCGTTAGCTTTTGGTCAAAAAATTCACGCCGCCGACATTTTCACTCAGGGGATTCGGCGAATCACGCCTATCGACTTCCAATACGCCCACACGCTGAAACACACGATTCGACTGGTGTGTGCGGCCCGGCAGACGGCTGAAGGTTTAATTTTGTCGGTACGTCCCGCGCTGATCCCCCAATCGACAATATTGGCCGGGGTGCAGGGCGCTTATAACGCGATCTGGGTGCGCGGGAAATACGGCCAGGACACGTTTTACTATGGGCGCGGCGCGGGTTCGGAACCGACGGGCGTAGCGGTAGTTAGCGATCTGATGCGGGTAGCGCGAGAGATTCGATCGGGCAGTCCGGAGCGGGTTTCGCCCTTTGCGCATGAGCAACTGGCAGCATTCCGGCCGGTCTCGGTCCTAGTCCAGAAGCGGGCGTATTACTTGCGATTCCGGGTGCACGATCAGCCGGGGATCATCGCGGCATTGGCGAGAATTCTGGCGGACAAAAACATCAGTTTGGATGCGGTTTTGCAACTGCCGGGAGATAATAAGGAATCGCTGCCATTCGTGATTACGGTGGAGCCGTCGTCCGAGAACGCTGTGCAGGACGCGGTTGAGGCGATGAACCGGTTGGAATTCATGGCGGAGCCGGCTTTGGCACTGCCGATGGAGACATCATTATGAAAGTTTTCGCGATTTTTGCTGCAATGGCGCCTTTGTGGAGTCAGGCGGCGGCAGAGGCGAACAAAAGCTACCAGTCCGCGGAAGGCCGTCAGAGGATGGTGACGACGCTGACCGGGGAACATCGCGATGCCCGGCAGAAGCCGAAGGAGCTCATTGCGGCGCTCGGGATCAAGAAGGGTATGGCGGTGGCGGATATCGGAACGGGACCCGGGTATTTGGTGCCGTTTTTGTGTCTGGCGGTGACGGGAAGTGGCGCGGTCTATGCGGAGGATATTTTCCCGGATTTCCTTGCGGCGGCGGAGGAGCGGGCAAGCAATAACGAGTGCGGCCATGCGTCGTTTATTTTGGGAGATGAGAAGTCGCCGAAGCTAACGGCCAACTCGATAGATTTGGCGTTGGTGCTCGACGCCTATCATCATTTCGACTACCCGGAGTCCATGTTGGCCGGCATTCGATCAGCCTTGAGGGCCAAAGGCCGTCTGGCGATTGTCGACTACTACAAACGGCGGGGAGCGATGTCGAATGCGAACCCGGATTTTGCCATTGGGCATGTGCGATTGGACGACGCCGGGGTGGTGAAAGAAGTGGAAGCGAACGGGTTCAAACTGATCTCGAATAAGGCGTTTTTGTCCGGAAGTCAGTACATGGCCGTGTTTGAAAAGAAGTGATGTGGTACCCTTTTAGCTGACCCGCTCAAATCTCGCGGAGAGGTGGCTGAGTGGTCGAAAGCAGCGGTTTGCTAAACCGTCGTACTTCGCAAGAGGTACCGGGGGTTCGAATCCCCCCCTCTCCGCCATCGATTTCACATTGCCTGGGAAGATACCGGCGAGTACAGTACCGATTTCCGAGGCCGTTAGTGAGCCTTTGTCCGGAAGTTCATGCCGTGGACGATTTGGGTTGAACTCTCATGCCGGTTGGTTGACAGGGTCGATGATCCACACTACCGCCACCCCCCAACACATGAACTGAGCTTAGACCCCCTCCCAGGACTCACAGGCAAGTGTGAGACTCGTCCGTAAATACTCGCCGACCGGCATCCGTGCGGTTACTGGCGCCGTCGAACTCACAAGATCGCCTAATGCTCTGAAAGGCGGCTGACCGATTATTCCACCCGACGAAACAAAGTTGCACTCCCAAGGTTTCAGGGGGCGCCGCGGAGCATGAAAAATTCTCTACTTGTGAGAGAATGCCATCACAAGCTGTATGCGTCCGCTTCTCCCTGTTCTCGCTTTATTGCTGCTCACTACCGGCTGCTCCGGTCCATACTCCAGTGACAAAGTCGCGGCGAAGGAATCCGCCATTGCCGAGGTAAATGTCGTTCCCGTTTCGTTGATTCTGATTCCTGAAATGGTCACGGCGAATGGCGAATTGTTCGCTGAGGAGCTGACGAACGTCACGAACAAAGTGCCAGGTCGTGTTTCGACATTGCTCGTCGACCTTGGCAGCGTCGTGAAGCGTGGCGATATTTTGGCCGAGTTGGAAAAAGACGATTACCGGTTTCGCGTGCAGCAGACAGAGGCGCTGGTGGACCAGATCCGGGCGAGGTTGGGGCTATTGAACAAGTCAACCGACGACGTGGTTCCGGAACAGGTCGCGGTGGTCAAGGAAGCCGACGCGGCGCTCCGCGAGGCGAAGTTTATCCTGGATACAACCGCGCGCCTGGCCAAAGACGGCGTTGTGTCGCGCATTGAGTTTGAAAAGGCGAATGTGCGGGCGCAGGGAGTGGAGGCCCGTTATCAGGCTGCGATGAGCGAAGTGAATCAATTGCGGTCGCAACTCAGTGAACGGCGGGCGCAACTGGCGTTGGCTCGGCAGCAGTTGGAGGACACGACGATTCGCGCTCCATTTGCCGGGGCAATTACACGGCGGCAGGGATCGATCGGAGAGTTTTTGCCGGTGAATGCGGCTATCGTAACCCTGGTGCAGCAGAACCCGTTACGAGTGCGGTTGGGTGTGCCGGAGCGACAAGCGTCGCGGGTGCGGCAGGGGCAGCCTGTCGAGATACGCATGGAAGGGGTGACAGAGAAGTTTTTGGGCCGCGTGGTGCGGTTGAGCCCGGCCATCGAAGTGCAGAACCGGTCATTGATCATTGAAGGAGAAATTCCGAATCCCACCGGCCTGCTACGTCCCGGGTCCTTTGTGGAGGGTTCGATCATCGTAAACAGTGGCGCGATGGGGGTCGCGGTGCCCGCGGCGGCGGTGGTGAGTTTTGCCGGCATCGACCGGGCATTTGTGGTGAAGGGAGGAATTCTGGAGGATCGCGTCGTACGGGTTGGACGTAGAATGCCGGACGGGCAGGTAGAGGTTTTGGAGGGGCTGTCCGCAGGCGATCAATTAGTGGCAAAAGCGGGCGATAGGATGGTAAAAGGGCAAAAGGTGCGGGTCCGATAAATGCAAAAGCTGGCGGAAATCTGCGTAGCCCGGCCGGTCTTTGCGGTGATGCTGATTCTGGCGCTGGTGGTGGTCGGGGCGGTCTCGTATTCAAAGTTAGGCGTTGATCGTTTCCCGGATGTAGACCTGCCGATTGTATCGGTCCGGACGGTGCTGCCCGGTGCTTCACCGGAGGAGATGGAGAGCGCCGTCACGCGCTTTGTAGAGGACTCGGTCGCTACCGTCGAGGGGATCGACAATATCCGTTCGACATCGACGGAATCGCTCTCCGTCGTGACCATTACTTTCAATCTGAATCGCAATATCGACGTAGCGGCGCAGGATATCCGCGACGCCATCGCGTCGATCATCGCGCAGTTGCCCCGGGACGCCAAACCGCCTTTGATCAAAAAGTTGGATTCGGATGCGTCGCCGATTATGACGCTGGTTCTATACGGAGAGAAGACGGGCCGTGAGCTCTACGAAATTGCCGAGCGCGGAATCAAGGATTCGATTGAGTCCGTCGGCGGCGTGGGCCAGGTACAGGTGTTGGGAGGGCAGAAGCGGGCGGTGAATATTTGGGTGGACGCCGACCGGCTGGCAGCCTATAAGATTCCGATTCTGCATGTGCGCGATTCCGTGGTGCGGCAAAACTCCGATATTCCCGGAGGACGCGTCGATGAGGGTTCGCGCGAGTTGGTGTTACGGACGCTTGGGCGTTTTCCGGATCCGAAACAATTTAACGACTTGGTTGTCGCAACCATCAATAACACTCCCATTCGAATACGCGATATCGGTTATGCCGAGGACGGGCATAAGGAACAGCGCACCTCGGCGCGCTACGACGGGCGGCCGGCCGTTGCGTTGGAGGTCCGGCGGCAATCGGGCGCCAACACGATCGACGTCGTCAAGAGCATCAAGGCGAGGTTGGGCCGGGTCCAGGAGTTGCTGCCACAGGGCGTGGAAATGGCCGTGGTACAGGACCAGTCGTTATATATCCAGGCCGCGTTTGAAGAAGTGCAATTACACCTGATATTGGGGTCGATCCTCGCCTCGCTCGTCGTCCTGCTCTTCATGCGGGATTGGCGGGCGACGCTGATCGGCTCGGTCGCGATTCCGGCCTCGATAATTGCGACATTCGGCGTGATGCGCGCAATGAATTTTACGCTGAACAACATCACGATGCTAGCGCTGGTGTTGATGGTGGGCGTGGTAATCGACGACGCCATTGTGGTGCTGGAGAATATTTTCAGATTTATTGAAGAAAAAAAAATGGAGCCGCGGCAGGCGGCGATTTTGGCGACTCGCGATATTGGGATGGCGGTGATGGCGACAACGTTTAGTTTGATTGTCGTATTTCTGCCGGTGTCGTTTATGTCGTCGATTTCCGGCCGATTTCTGTATTCGTTCGGGGTGACGGCTACCGTGGCGATTTTGGTGTCCCTGCTGGTGAGCTTCAGTTTGACGCCGATGATGTGCTCTCGATTGTTGCGGCGAGGTCAGACCGGGCACGATGTGGCGCGTGACGGGCTGTACGAATGGATGGAGCGCAAGTATATGCGCATGCTCGGGTGGTCGATGCGTCATCGATTGATCATTGCCGGGCTCGGCATTGTGACGATGGCCGCGACGGTTCCGCTTTTTAATATGGTTCGGCAGGAATACCTTCCGACCAATGTCGACGAGAGCGAGTTTGAAATGAGCATCAACGCGCCTGAGGGGACAAGCCTTTCGTCCATGGAAGGCGTGTTGGACCGCGTTTATCAGGAGTTGAGCGGCATGCCAGGGATCAAGCACATGGTCTGTCTGGTGGGCACCGGTTACCTTCAGGCGGTGAACAATGCGCGCGTCTACGTCCGGCTGGACGATGTCGAGAATCGGGTGTTTTCCCTTTCGCGGCTTTGGAAGAAGATACTCGAAGGCAAGCCAATGGATGCCTTCAAAGACGTCTATTCACAGCGCGATGTGATGCAGGCGGTGCGCGCGAAGATGAAGCAGTTTACTGATTTGCGCGGACGTGTGGGCAATGTGCAGTCACTGAACCAAGGGTCGGCTCCCTACGATATCGATTTCGTTATCCGCGGGCCGGAGATTGCGACTCTATATAAGTACAGCGAGGCGTTGCGAACGAAAGCGCTGGGGATTCCGGGGCTGGTCGACATCGATACAACCTTGCGTGTGAACAAGCCCGAGTTGCGTGTCTTTATTGACCGCGAGCGTGCCGCGGATCTTGGTGTCGATGCTTCCGATATCGCCAGTTCCTTGCGGTTGATGGTGGGCGGTGACGATGAAGTGTCCCGCTTCCGCGACGACAAAGTGGCCGAAGAGTACGACGTCGAAGTCCGGTTAAAGGATACAGACCGTAATTCGACGGCGACCGTTTCGAAGCTCTACGTCCCGGCGACCGGTAGTCGTCTGGTTCGACTCGACAGTGTGGTGCAGTTGCGTGAGGCCATGTCAGCTTATCGTATCGAGGGGTTGGACCGCCAGCGGCAGGTAGGGATCCGCGCGAACATCACCGGCGGATACGGACTGGGCGACCGGTTGCCGAAGATGTTTGAGGCTGCTGACGAGTTGCGCATGCCTGCGGCGTATACGACCACGATTATCGGCCGAGGCAGGGAGTTTGAGCGTACATTAACGGAATTTCTGCTGGCGTTCGCACTTTCGGTGGTCTTCATGTATATGATCCTCGCTTCCCAGTTCGAGAGCCTGCTGCACCCGGTGACGATTCTGCTCAGCCTGCCTCTCGCGGTGCCATTTGGCTTCTTGTCGCTCTGGATGTTCAGCGAAACGCTGAATCTCTATTCGGCGTTGGGAATTCTGGTGCTGTTCGGCGTGGTGAAGAAGAACTCTATCTTGCAAATCGACCATACAAACAACCTGCGGCGCGAAGGCTTGCCGCGCTTTGAAGCGATTATGCAGGCGAACCGCGACCGGCTGCGGCCTATCCTGATGACGACGGTAACGTTGGTCGCGGGTATGATGCCGCTCGCACTCGGGACCGGGCCGGGCGCGGAAGAGCGACGGTCGATCGCCATTATCGTGATTGGCGGCCAGTCGCTTTCACTTTTGTTGACGCTGATCCTGACGCCAGTGGCCTACTCACTCTTCGACGACCTGGGAGAACGCCTCAGCCACAAGCGGATCAACGACGTCGCTGTTCCCGTCCGGTAGTCTATTCGAGCGGCTTTAGATTTGCGGAGTATTTGGGCGCACATGACGTGCAGCGAGGCCTCGCCGGGAGGGCATCGAGCGAGCTAATAAACGGTGCGGACCTTATCGACTTCGGGTCGCGGTGGATGACAGTAAGGTTTCAGAGAACCGCCCGAGTGGTGGGAAAGTAGGACGAAGCGCTACGCAAGCAGCGGCTTCACAACATTCCCATGCACGTCGGTTAATCGGAACCAGCGGCCTTGGAATTTGTATGTCAGTTTCGTGTGGTCGACACCCAAACAGTGCAGCAACGTCGCCTGAATATCGTGGATGTGAACGGGTTCGCGAACAATGTTGTAGCTGTAGTCGTCGGTCTCACCCATTTGAAATCCGCGTTTCACGCCACCTCCGGCCATCCACATTGTGAAATTGCGTGGATGGTGGTCACGGCCATAATCAGTGTCCGTCAGCCGGCCTTGGCAGTAAACAGTGCGGCCGAACTCGCCGCCCCAGACGACGAGCGTGTCGTCCAACATTCCGCGCTGCTTCAAGTCCTGTACTAACGCCGCGGCGCCCTGATCACTAGCCTTGCATTGCAACGCCAGGTCGCGCGGGAGGTTGCCGTGTTGATCCCAGCCCTTGTGGTAAAGCTGCACGAAACGCACTCCGCGCTCGACGAGGCGCCGGGCCAGCAGGCAGTTTGCGGCGTACGTGCCGGGTTTGCGGGCGTCTTCGCCGTACAGCTCGAAGGTGCTGGCCGGCTCCTTCGAAAGGTCGGTCAACTCGGGAACGGACGCTTGCATCTTGTACGCCATCTCGTACTGCTGAATGCGTGTATCGATCTCCGGATCGTGAAATGCCTCTTCGCGAATTTTGTTCATCGCCTGCAGCGCGTCCAACATCTCGCGCCGGCCCTCCCGTTCAATTCCCGCCGGATCGGCCAAATACAGAACCGGATCCTTCCCACTGCGCAGCCGGACACCTTGATAGCGCGACGGGAGAAAGCCCGCGCCCCACAGCCTGGAGAAGAGCGGTTGATCCGCGTTTACGGAATTTTGCTGGGAGAGCAATACCACGAACGAGGGCAACTCCTGCGTCTCGCTGCCCAGGCCGTAGGAAACCCACGATCCGATGCTCGGCCGGCCGGGCTGTTGACTCCCGCTTTGAATAAACGTGATGGCCGGGTCGTGATTGATAGCGTCCGTGTGGACGGATTTGATCAAGCAAATGTCGTCCGCAATTTTTTTGTGATGCGGAATCAACTCGCTCATCCACATGCCCGCCGTGCCCGCCTGTTCAAACTTGAAGATCGACGCGGCGCACGGGAAGGAAGCTTGGCCGGACGTCATGCCGGTAATGCGTTGCCCCATGCGAATAGAGGCTGGTAATTCGCTGCCGTGGTATTTCTTCAACTGGGGTTTGTAGTCGAACAGGTCGAGTTGCGACGGGCCGCCCGATTGATGCAGCCAGATAACTCGTTTTGCCGTGGCCGCGAAATGCGGCACGCCGGGTTGTCCGCCGGTTGGGGCCGCATTGCCTATCAGCGTCGAAAGCGCCGCGACACTCAGTCCGCGCGCACTCTTTCCGAAGAACTGCCGGCGAGTCTCTAACAACTGCATTTCGCGTATAAAGTTCATGGCATTATTCCTTCGTGATCGCTTCATCCATGTTGAGCAGCACGGTGGCTATATTGGTCCACGCCGCTAGTTCGGCCACCGGTATCGATGCGTCCACCGGCGATTCGCCGATGCTCACGAGCGCCTGCGCACCCTTCGGGTCGCGTGCATAACGGGCCATTTGCTTGGACGCCAAATCGCCGAGCACCGTAACCTCGCGAGGGATCGGCGATCGTCCTGTTACGCGCCGAAACGCCAGTGCTAACCGCTTGGCCGGATCGCCCCCAGCCTCGCGCAACACGTTCTGCGCGAGCACTCTGGATGCTTCAATGTAGGTAGGATCGTTCAACAGCACCAATGCTTGTAGAGGCGTATTCGTGATCGATCGCCGCACGACGCATTTCTCGCGATCGGGCGCGTCGAAGGTGGTGAGCGACGCAGGCGGCGCGGTCCGCTTCCAAAACCAATACATTCCGCGGCGGTATAGATCCTCGCCTTTGCTCTCTTTGTAGACCTGGGCGGAGAAGATCTCGCCCCGTGAAATCTCTTCCCAGATTCCCGGCGGTTGATACGGATAAGAACTCGGTCCGCCGATTTTCTTGGTGAGCATGCCGCTGACAGCCAAAGCGTTGTCGCGTACTAACTCCGCTGAGAGGCGGAATCGCGACATGCGAGCGAGCAGGCGATTCTCCGGGTCCAGTTCCGTCAACGCCGGGGTCGTCTTTGACGACTGCCGATAGGTTGCGGACGTAACGATCAACCGCTGCATTGCTTTAACATCCCAACCCGTTCGCTGGAACTCAGTGGCGAGCCAGTCGAGCAGTTCCGGATGGCTCGGCGCGTCTCCTTGCGTCCCGAAGTTTTCGCTGGATTTCACGAGGCCGGTGCCGAAATAATTCTGCCAATACCGATTCACGGCGACTCGAGCGGTGAGCGGATGTTGGGGATCGACGAGCCAATTCGCGAGCGCTAACCGATCCGGTTTGGCGCCCGGAGATAGCGGTGGAAGTACAGCCGGTACGTTCGGCGTAACCTTCTCGCCGTGATTCCGATAGTCGCCTCGACCCAGGACGAAGGTATCGCGCGCTTTGTCCATTTCGCTCATCACCATAGTGTTTGGAATTGCGTCGTCGAGGATCGCTTTCTGCTCGCGCAATTGGCGCAAGTCCGCCCATGCCGCCTTCGTCTCAACGGGAGCCACATGAGCTAGAAAGTATTCGCGCAACCGTTGTGTCAACTCTTTAGCGCGCTGCTTTGCAGGCACACTTAGCATGTGCGGAATGCGGTGATCGACAGCGAGATACTGAAGTTCGCCCTCGCTTAAAACCCGTGAATACAGGCGCAAATCGGCGATCCGTCCACGGAAACCATTCCGTTCTTCGGTGTCTTTTTCCTGTCCAATGGTCAGCACCCCAGCAGGGCCGGGCGTTACGCTACTTTGCGCCTCGCGAACGACAGGGACTGCCACGCCATTGATGCGAATGGTAACCCCGCCT
>Ga0209181_10010952_pt1 | contig 11700 bp, 7 predicted proteins | sample MAT05_FD_187208 | JGI IMG/M metagenome (GOLD analysis project Ga0209181, IMG submission 187208) | Freshwater microbial communities from Lake Fryxell liftoff mats and glacier meltwater in Antarctica - MAT-05 (SPAdes) (version 2) | ecosystem: Environmental > Aquatic > Freshwater > Ice > Liftoff... | reverse complement strand
GCGATGGCGCGGTCCGTGCGGACTGGCGCATCGTTGGCGGGCACATCGCAGATCGCGATCGATCATCGGGAGCACGAGCCGTGGCAAAGAAGTCCAAGAAAACGCCGGCCAAGAAGACTTCCAAGACTGCTAAGCCCGCGCGCGCCACTGGCGCCGCGAAGGGCAAGGCACCGTCCAAGATCGCCAAGCTTCCGCCGAAGAAAGCCGCGCCAACGAGCAAGCCCAAGGGTCGCGGTGCGTCAGGCTCCAAGCTTAAAAGCAGCTCGTCGGGTGGTGGCGGTGGTGGGGGCGGAGATGGCATGCGCCCGGTGAGCACGGGGACGGGGGCCTCGCCGATGGAGTTGGGCTCGCGCCTGGTGACGCTGTTCAACGCGGGGCAAGTGGCTGAGTGCGAAGCGCTCTGGGATTCATCGATCGTGTCGTGTGAGGGCGTGGGCGTTGGGCTGGAGTGGGGCGGGCGTCGGGCGGTCGAGGCCAAAAACGCGGAGTGGTCCAGCAAGCACACCATGCTGGGCGGCGCCGCAGAGGGCCCCTTCGTCGGCAGCACCGGCTTCTCCGTGAAGTTCCGGCTGCACGTCAAGGTCAACGAGACGGGCGCTGAAATGGTGATGAACGAGGTCGGCGTGTACACCGTCCGCGACGGCAAGATCGTCCGTGAAGAGTTCATGTACGGGATGTGAGCCCCACTGCCGGGCACTCTCCCGCCTGCCCTCTCAGTCGTTGTTCGCATCGAAGCGCACGAACTCGGCGTTCGCGTGCTCGGTGCCGTAGCGAAACTCAGCGGTACGGTGGGCGCTGTCGGAGTAGGCGTGCCAGCGGACCATGAGCCAGATCATGACCACGAGGCAGAGCCAGGCACCGATCTCGCCGGAGAGGTGCTTGCGGGTGAAAATCAGCAGGCCGCCGGTGATGGCCATGAGCAGGAGCTTCCACGCCGCGAGGACCCAGGCGCAGTTGAACTCCATGATCCAGCGAGCCAAGGGGTTGGCCTCGTTGAATCCCGCGGTGGTCAGATAGTTCAGGGTCACCGCCAGATCTACGCTGCACATCAGCAGCACGAGCGTCACCAAGAGCACGACTCGGACGTCGCGACGCGCCAAGCGCTGTGGGGCCATGCCCGGCTGAGTCGGGAGGGTGGCCGCCATCGCGACCGCAGACCCTGGCGAGCCGAAGGCGTGCGACATCTCCCCCTGCCCGTTGATCCTTGAGCGTGCCATATGGGGCCCTCTACGGTCAACGCCGGAGAATGCGGCGTCGAACGACCGAGCCAGTGAGATCGGCCTTTCATGTGCGTGAGTTCAGCAACCTGCGCGGGGAGTTGTCCGTACCATCAGAAAGTGTGATGAGGTTCTCGGGCCCAGCGGCGTGAAAGAACGTACAGCCGCCCGGCAGGAGTGCCGAAAACAAGCTTGGTCCGTTCCCTCTTTAGACGCTTCAGACCCGCCGCGTTCGCGCATGCATTCTGGCCCATCCCACCCCGGCGTCGTGCTCACCGCCATTGCGGGCATGCTCATCAACACCGGCGCGATCGCCCAGGACGCCCCGCCCCCCGCGGCCGCACCCTTTGGTGCAGTCGCCCCTGCCGGGCCCGGTGTCCCGCCGGCAGTGGAGGCACCTGTCGATGCGCCGCCGGTGATCGAGAGCCCGGTGTTTGTCAACGAGTCACCCGCGGCACAAGAGGGCTGGGCACGCCTGCAAGAGCTTGTCCGCGCCGGCGCGACGGACCAGGCCGCGGCGTTGTGCAGCCGGCTGCTCAATGACGAGAGCGGGTCGCTCATTATCGAGGCGGACGATCGCTCGCTGTATCGCCCGCTGCGTGATCGCCTGCACGAGCTGATGCTGAGCGACGCGAAACTTCTGGAGCGCTTCCGCGCAACTCGCACGCTGCTGGCTGAAGAATCGCTCGCCGCGGGCCAGGCCGAGAGTGTCGAGCGCAGCGCTCAGCTCACGCGCCCGGGCCTGACCGCGACACTCGAACTTGCCCGTCGTGATCTCGGCGCGGGGCGATTCGGGTCCTGTCGCCGACGCCTCGAAGCCGCGGCTCGTCACCCAGATTTAGCCAGCGTCAAGGACGAAGCCGGCGCGATCGCGAGCGACCTGGCGCGGTTTCATGACGCGGCGCGAGCGATCGCAGGGCAACTCGGCGCCGGCGGTCTGGTGCCGTCGCGCGCGCCAATCGACGAAGCGAAGCGCGCCCCTGGTGCGGACGTGGACGCGTCAATCGACTGGGGGGCACTGGTCGCTCGCCCGCTCTGGCAGCGCGAGATCGCGCCGGAGGATTTGTCAGCGCCCGCCAGCGGCCCGCGCTGGCTGGCTGGCTCCGCGCGCGTGCTTGAGTCGCTCCCCCCTGCGGCTCGCGACCTGCGGATTGTGCCACTGACCACCGATGATCTCGTGATTGTTCAGCGCGATCACGCTTTAGTGGCGCTGGATGCCTCGACGCTGCGCGAAGTCTGGTCCCACGACGTGCATCCGCCGGGCATCGAGGGAGCTGAAACGCGGTCGAGCGTCGACGCCGAGGAACTTTCGACACCCGCCATCGCTGGCGGGCTGATCCTCTCGACGCTCACGCGCGACAGCGGCCGCAGCGAGTGGGGCGATCAGGAGATCGTTGCGGTCGACGCGCGCACCGGGCGGCAGCGCTGGAGCGTCGGCGCGGGCGAGATCGATCCGACGATCGGGCCCGGCGCGCTGCGCGGGGCGATCCTGGTTGATGCCGACACCGCCGTGGTCGGCATCCGCAAGCGTGTCCCCGAGCGCCGCCTCGCGGCCCTGTATCTCGCAGGGATCGACATCGCCTCGGGGCGCACCCGCTGGTCCACGCTCATCGGCGCGTCGGGGCTGCTGCCCTTCGCCGCGGGCTCGCCGATCGTCGACTCAGGGATCATCGACGATGGCATCGTCTACCGCAGCGACCGGCTCGGAGTCGTGTGCGCCGTCGAGGCTTCAACCGGGCGCGTGCAGTGGGTGCGCCGTCTGCCTATTGAGATGGCGCCCGTGCGCGCGGGCATGCGATCCGCGGCGTGGCAGCAGCACGCGCCGGTGCTCATCGAAGGCTCACTGTTTCTCATCACGCCGGACCGCACGGAGATTCTGCGCTTGGCAACCAAGACCGGGCGCGTCGAGGCCCGGAGCACGACCGACGCGTTCTTCGCGCCGTCGTATCTGCTGACCGATGGCACGCGTCTGCTGGCGGTGAGCGATGCGCGCGTAACTTCCGTCAAGGCCGCCGACTTCGGCGATCAGCGTCCGATCCGCACGACGGGCGTCATCGAAGCGCCGGGGATCTGGGGGCGCGTGCGCGTAGATCAGGGGCGGATGCTTGTGCCGCTGGTGAGCGGGCTGGCAATCTTTGATCCTGCCGATCTCTCGTCGCCGCGCAGCGTGGTGCGGCTTGATCGCCCAGGCAACCCAATGCTGGTGGGTGAGCAGTTGCTGGTGACCGACGATTCGCGCGTGCTGGTGTACAGCGATTGGCTGAGGGCGGAGCACGTGCTGAGCAAGAGCATCGAGGATCGACCGACGGACCCTTCGCCGGCGATCGCGTTGCTCGAGCTTGCGGCGCGAACCGGGCGGCTGGCGCGGGCGGTGCAGGCGGTTGACGCCGCGAGCGCCGCGATCAAGGCGCGTGACGCGGGTGGCGTGGGGGCCGGAGTCGCGGGTGCAGCCGCCAGCGGCGATGGCGACGCGACTCGTCTATGGGATGTCGCGGTCTCGCTCGTGGACTCTCAGCTTGCCAGATCGCAGCGCGACTCAGCGGCAAAGAACACCGTCATCGCTCCCGAACGCGAAGTGCGAGAAGTCCTTGATCGGCTGGGCACGCTGGCGAGCACGCCAAGCCAGCGCGTGACACACACGCTTCTGGACGCGCAGCTCTTGATTCAACAGAATCGACTGGCCGATGCGATCGTGATCTGTCAGCGGGTACTGGCGGATGACGCGATGAGCGCGGCGCAGGTTGTGACGCCGCGCTCGACGGCGAGAGCTGATTCTGAGAGCACGCGTCGGCTGGAGCAGTGCATCCGGCTCGGTGGGCGGGCGGATTACGCGCCGTTTGAGGCGCAGGCGGCGGCCCAGGTGCAGGCGCTGCTGGCGCAACCGTCGCCCGCATCACCAGAAGAGTTCGAGGCGGTTGCGCGACGCTACCCCGTCGCGTTTGCAGCGAGTCGCGCGTGGTCGCTCGCATCCGGCGCGCACGACAAGGCCGGCCAGGCGCGAGCCGCGGCTCGCGCGGCCGAGAGCGGGCTGCTGGCCGCGGATCGAGTTGGCGACGCACCCGTGAGCGAGTCACGCGAGTTGGCGGGGCGATTGGTGACAAACCTTCAGCGGCGCGGGCTCGTCGTCGCCGCGGCCGAGGCGTTGACACGCCACCGCACGCGCCACCCGGGCGAGCCGATGACGCTCGACGGGCGAGCATTGGATCCTGAAACGCTCGGGCGTGAACTGGCGAGTCTCCTGGCGCTGGAGCGCCGCCCCGCGCGCGTCGGCGCGCCGGTTGGTGTCGGCGCAAGCGTTGTCCCCGGCTGGACGCTGATGGAGCCGCTGCGCCCGCTGACCTCGACAACGCCGACTTCGTTCTTCGTCATGCAGCACAACGATGGGCGGATCGCACTCATGGCGCCCGTCGTGTTGGGAACCGATGAGCCGGGCGGCGGGGAAGAGAAGTCAGCGCCGCGAGCGGGCGGGCTCGCGCCCATCTGGGTGAGCCCGCAGCGATTTGATCGCGCGGCCTTGGTCCGCCAGTCGCGCACTAGCGCGCTCTTTGTCTGGCCCGGTGATGGCGACACCGCCTCCGGCCCGCTGCTGATGCGTGTCGACGCGGGCGAGGCCTCGACCCAGCTCACCTGGAGAACCGGCTCACTCTCGTCGTACTTCTCGCCCAGCACGCCGATATCGCGCGGCATGAACCAGCCGTTTCGCACGCCGATCGATGGCTTCCGCGCGATGAACGAGGTCGTCGTCGCTGGCGATGAACGCACGCTGGTGATGGTCGAGCGCTCGGGGCGTTCTGTCGCGTTTGATGCCGAGTCCGGCGAGCGGTTGTGGGCAGCGCCGTTGCCGATCACGCGAGTTCTCGACGCGGCGCTGATCTCGGGCACCATGGTGGTCGCTGGCGAGCCCGCGCCCCAGCCCGGCCAGCCGGTAGTGCCCGGCGGCGGCGCGATCATCTCGATCATCGACGCCCGCACCGGTGAGCAGACCCGACAGATCGAGAGCACCAGCGGGCCCGTGCGATGGATGCGACTGACCACACGCGGCGATCTGCTCGTTGGAACTGAGATGGTCGTGATGTCGATCGACACGGTGTCTGGGCGCGTCGAGTGGAAACTGGAAACGCACCCCGCGGCGCGAACGGTCGATGCGTGGGTGGCTGGCGAGTCGCTGATCGTGCTGACGCCGGAGCGTCAACTGTGGACGCTCTCGATCGCGACCGGCGAGCCGAGCGATCAATCGCTGGAAACCCGTGGGCGCATCGAAGCGACCTCGCGCGTCTTCGTCTCGCCCACCGACGCTGGCTTCGCAGTGCGGACAACGCAGGGCTTGGCGCTCTTTGACGGACGTGGCGTTCTTAAGGGGCTCGACGCGCTGGACCCTTCCGATGGCGTGCTGCCGCCCTTGCCGGTGGTGGGCGGGTTTGCGACGGTCTCGTACGCCGCGGTGCCGACGCGCGACAGCCCGTATTCGGTGTTCAACGTGATGGTACTGGACGATCAGAGCGCGATGCTGACCTCGACAACGCCGGTGCGGCTGGGGACGTATCCAAGCGCCATCGGCGCGATTGACGGCGTGATCGCGATTAGCGCGGGTCAGAACACGATCGTGTATCCGGCGCCGAGCGGTCAGCGCTGAGCCCGAGTCAATCCGCGTCTACGTCGATCCACGTGGAGCACCGGGCGGCGAACGTCGAAGAGCCACGCTGTAGGCGCGCACCCTCGCGTGGTGACGGCGGAGCCGCGCGTTGCCTGCTCACTTAGAAGGCGGCACGGACGCTACCACCCGCCCGCTCACCGGATCGAAGCTCAATAGCCCGTCCTTGAGGCGCTGCTGCTTCTCGCGATACAGCAGCGAGATCATGTACTCGTAGCTGGCCATGAGGCACGAGAGGTGCCAGCCGGGCGAGCCGTCAAGGAAGCCGAGCCGGAAGATGTACATGTACACAAACCGTACCAGCGGCTTCAGCGGCACGCGCGGCCAGTAGTCACGTCGCAAGTACAACCGGTAGCGCGGAAGGTCTCGGAACAGTCGGTGCGCACGCGCCGCCTGATCGCGCCCCACGCGCATCTTGATCCACTCGTCGCTCTCCATGTCCGCGTACTTGATGTGCTTGGCCAGATACTCGCTGATCGTCTCGCGCCGGATGTGCAGCATCAGGTGGCTGAGGTAGTCGGTGCGCCCGTCGCACACCATGTGCTCGTGAACGGTGCGATCCTCGTAGCGACACTTGCCGCGCTTGAAAAAGCGGAGGTTCCAAGAAGGGAGCATCCCGCCATGGCGGATCGCGCGACCCATCATGATGACCACGCGGTTGACGAAGTACCCCTCCGCGGCGTTCGGGCGCATCGCGACCTCGCGCAGCTCGTTGGCCAGCTCGGGCGTGATGCGCTCGTCGGCGTCGATGATGAAGATCCAGTCGCCGGTCATCGGCAGGTTGTCCAGGCCCCAGTTCTTCTGCTTGGAGTAGTTCTCGAACTTGTGCTCGACAACGGTGGCGCCGGCGTCGCGGGCGATCTGCTGCGTGCCGTCGGTCGAGAGCGAATCGAGCACGAAGACGTTGCCGATGAGGCGTGCGTTGAGCACGGTCTCGCGGATGTGCGCCGCCTCGTTCAGCGTCGGGATCATGATGTCGATCTTCGGGCCATCGGGCGGGCGCGGCGCCGCGACCGACGCCTCGGTCGGCACGCCGCCGAGCATCGCGGCAACGGCGCGCTCGGTGCGCTCGCGCCACGAGAAGCGCCGCTCGCGGATCTTGATCTCGATCCAGTACTCGTACATCGAGATCATCAGCGCATAGTGCAGGCCCGGCACGCCATCAAGGAAACCCAGCCGGATGATGTACATGAAGAAGAATCGTGCGAAGAAGCGGAGGCGCAGGTAGAACGACAGGTTCTTCATCGCCCTGCGTGACACGCCGGGCTCACGCCTGCGCACGGCGCGGACCTGCTCTATCATGCCCGAGGTCTGCATGACGCGCACGGCCTCTTTGCTCTCAAGGTCGGAGTAGTGGTTGTGCTTGCTGAACCAGGGCACCAGGCCCTTGTTGAACGAGTAATGGCTGAACGTGCCTTCGAGGTCGCCCAGCGAACCGTTGACGACGGGGTGAACGTTGATCTCGCGGTCCTCGTAGCGAACGAGATCTGGCCGGATGAGCCGAATGATCCAGACGGGGTACATGCCGCCGCGGCGCACCCAGCGATCGAGGAAGAAGTTTTTGTAGCGCAGGCGGAAGGCGACGTGCTGCTGCGCCGGGTCGTTCACCGCTTGGATCATCTCGTCGCGCAGCTCGGGCGTCACGCGTTCGTCCGCGTCGCAGAGGTACAGCCACGGGTGCTTGAGCTTGATCGTGTCGATGATCCAGTTGAACTGCGTGGACTCGTTGGTGAAGATCTTCTGCACCAGCCGAACGTACTTGCGCGCCTGACACTCCGAGAGCGTGCGATCGGTTGAGAACGAATCGAGCACCACGATGTCATCAGAAAAACTCGCGGCATCAAGGCACGCGCCGATGTTCACTTCCTCGTTCTTCGTGCGAATCACCACGCTGGGCGGGCGCCGCCCAGGTGCGAACGAGCCCCCCACGCTTGGCAGGGGCTCGAGCTGCCAATACGGGTTGCCCGGTGTGCCGAGGGCGGCCGGGCCGACGGGCGGCGAGGGCGGCACTACGCCGTTGACCGGGAGCGTCAGTCTCGAGTTGGGTTGGCTGGTGGTCATGTGGTCAGCGTCCGCTGAAGTCCAATGGCAAAGTCGATCATGGGCTCGTATCCAAGGATTTGTCGCGCCCGCGAGATGTCCGCGAGCGAATCGCGAATGTCGCCCGGGCGCGCCACGGCGCGCTCAAACTGAGCCTCAACCTTCAGCACCCGCGCGATCTGCTCCAGCGCCTCGCGCAGGCTTGTTTGCACGCCCGTGCCGATGTTCAACACTTCGCCGGCGAGCGATCGTTCGCTCGTCGCGGCCAGCAGGTTTGCAAGCACCACGTTGCCAACGTGCGTGAAGTCGCGGGTCTGTAAGCCATCGCCGAAGATCGTCGGCTTCACGCCGTGGCGCAGGTCGTGCGCAAAGCGGCTGATGACCGCGGCGTACGGGCTCAGCGGGTTCTGGCGCGTCCCGAAGATGTTGAAGTAGCGCAGGCTCACCGTGCTGAGTCCGAAGCAGCGAGACCCTGTGAGCATCAGCATCTCGCCGGCGAGCTTGCTCGTCGCGTAATGCGACCACGGATCGGCGGGGTGATCCTCGCGCGAGGGGAGCGTCGGGTGATTGCCGTACGCCGCGGCGCTGCTGGCAAAGATCACGCGCTTCACATTGGCGAGCCGCGCGGCGTCGATCACGCGCTGCGTCCCCTCGATGTTGATCCGCACGCACTCCAGCGGAAGCTCGACGCTCTGCGGCACCGACACCATCGCGGCGTGATGAAACACGTACGTCGCATCTCGAGAAGCCCGGGCAAGCTCCGCCTCATCCAGCACGCTGGCGCGGATGAACTCAACACCCGCCGGGAGGTTCTGCTCGAAGCCGCCGCTCAGATCGTCGATGACGCGCACGCGAGCCTGACGGGCGAGCAGGGCGTGGGCCAGGTGCGAGCCGATGAATCCTGCACCGCCGGTGATGAGGCAAGTCGCGCCGCGCAGAGCCGCGTGGGCGCTTGGCGGGAGCGGAAAATCATCAGTCGGTGCAGTCATGGGTCGCGGCAGGGAACGGGTCAATCGCAACGCCTCGCGACAGCCGCGAGGCAGGCCTTGAGGTTATCCCGCCGGCGTCGCGGCCTATCCGACCAGCACGCCGAACGTCTCCCTTCGACCGCCCAGAATATCGGCAGTTCTCAGGCTGTTCGTGAGCGAACATCACCCGACAGTGACGCGCGACGCGGGGTCGTTGATCGCCGCGGGCTCGATCAGCAGCGGGTTGAGATCAAGCGTGGGCTGCACGGTCTGGCCTTCGTGGTGATCATGGTCCTGACACACGCAGACGGGAATTTCCGGGAACGCCAGCAGCAGCAGCGAGTGCCCGACCACCAGCAGCGTCCCGCCCTCATGCCCGACGACGCCCATCCACAACGGCACCTTCACGTGCATCGCCGAAGCGATGACGACCGCCACCGCCATCACCGCCATGGCCCCGAGCGCAAACACCAGATTGATCGTGATCGTCGTGCGGGCGCGGCGCGCCAGGTGAAGCGCCCAGGGCACGGTTGATAGATCGTCTGACAACAGCACGATGTCCGCCGACTCAAGCGCTGCGTCCGAGCCGATGCTGCCGATGGCAATCGACACGTCCGCTGCCGCCAGTGCCGGCGCGTCGTTGACACCATCGCCGATGACGCCGACGAACGCGTGCTTCTTGCGTGACGCGCCGGACGCCCCGCCGGTTGCGAGCACGCCTTTCAGTCGTTGCACGTGGGAAACCTTGTCACCGGGCAGCAGCTCGGCGTGAATCTCATCGAGCCCGAGCGACGCCGCGACGCGCTCGGCGGTGCCGCGGTTGTCGCCGGTGAGCATGACGACGGGGCGGACGTTCTGCTCATGCAGACGGCGCACCAGGCACTCCGCGCCCGGGCGCGTCGAGTCGGCCAGGATGAACACCGCGGCTTGCTGGTCAAATGCGCAGACCACACCGATGTGCCCCAGCGACTGCACTGCGTCCAGTGTCTCGCGCACGCGCGCTTGCAGGCACACGGGGATGAGTTCGAGCGTGTGCTTGAGCGAGCCCAGGCGCGCTGGCAGGCCGTCAAAGGTTGCCGATACGCCCCGCCCTGTGACGTTCTGGACGTTCTCGCACGGCGCAGGTGTGATCGAGTGCTCGCGGGCACAGGCGACGATCGCCTCCGCGATCGGGTGCGTCGATTGCAGCTCAAGCCCGCTGGCGACCGCGAGCAGGCGGTCGCGATCTGACCAGCCCACCGGCAGCACGCGCAGCACGCGAGGCTTGCCGATCGTGAGTGTGCCAGTCTTGTCGAAGGCGACGCTGGAGAGCCGGGCGAGGCGAGAGATTGCCGCGCCGCCTTTGAAGAGCACCCCGCCGCGCGCCGCGCGGCTGATGGCGGCGAGCGTCGCCGTCGGCGTCGCGATGATCAGCGCGCAGGGCGAGGCCACGATCAAAAGCGTGATGGCGATGTACGCAGCATCAGCTGGCGCGCGCCCCGCCAGCAGCCAGAACACCAGAAACGCAACAATCGTCCCGGCGAAGACGCTGATCGCGTACGGCTGGCTCAGGCGATCGATGGTCTGCTGGATCGGCTCGCGCTGTTGCTGCGCGCTGGTGACCAGATCCAGAATTTTCTGCAACGAGGACTGCTTCGCGGGCCGAAGCACCGTCGCCTCGATCGGGTTGCCCACGTTGATCGTCCCGGCAAACAGCTCGTCGCCCACCCGCACGTCCCGCGGCATCGACTCACCCGTAAGATTCGCCTGGTTGATCGACGATTCCCCCAACACAACCCGCGCGTCGACGGGCACGATCTCGCCCGGCAGGATGCGCACTCGGTCGTCCACGACCAGCGTCTCGGGCTCGACCTTCTCCCACGCCGAGGTGTCGTCGCCCGAAGCGCCCGCCCGCAGACGCAACGCCGAGGTGGGCATGAGCTTGTGCAGCGCCTCGACCGCGCGTGTCGTCCGCTGCAGGGCCAACTCTTCGAGCGCACCAGAGAGCACAAAAAGGAACAGCAGCAGCGCACCCTCGGACGCGGCGCCGATGAACGCCGCGAGGATCGCGCCGACAAACATCAGCACGTCGATGTCAAAGAGCCCCGCGCGGGCCGCCTTGAGCGCGGCGCGCCCGCCATGAAACAGGCCGATACCGAGCGCCGCGAACGTACACGCCTGTGACGCGATGACGATCGCTGAACCGGGCTCCCCCGCGTGACCAAGCGCAAAGCCCGCTACCAGGAGTGCCCCCGCCACTCCAGCGCTGACGAGTTCGCCCATCGGGGTCAAGAGAAACGGTTCGTTCTGCTGATGGGCCTGCAACATGTGTCTCAACAGTATGAGTCGGCTTCACCCCCCAGAGTTTCTCGGGTCTGGGGCAGATCACGACCATTTTTCGCGACAGGTCCGGCCTCGATACGCTCAGGGCGTGAAACCGGTACGAGAAGACGCCGCGCTGATCCGCCGATTGCAGACGCTCCGCAACGTGCCAAGCAAGGATCTTTCGGTGCGCTCGGAGTTTGGCGCTCTGACCAAGAACATCAAGCGACAGGCCCGAAACGTCGGCGGCCTGGGCGGCACGCTCTGTGCGATGCTCCCGCCCGAGCTGGCAAATGGCCTCGAAGTCGTCAGCATGGCGCGCGGCGTGTTGACCGTTCGCGCCGCGGACGCCTCTGTGAAGTTTCAGGTCGATCGCTGGCTCCGCTCTGGCGGCGAACAGGAGTTGACGCGCCGCGCTGGCATCGCGCTGGTGCGCGTCCGGCTCACGATGTGATCCCAGGCCCCGCCCGCCTGAACTCCCCCGCCCCCCCCTCCGCGCCCAGACTTGAATATGCTGACCCCA
>Ga0209181_10010951_pt1 | contig 11700 bp, 8 predicted proteins | sample MAT05_FD_187208 | JGI IMG/M metagenome (GOLD analysis project Ga0209181, IMG submission 187208) | Freshwater microbial communities from Lake Fryxell liftoff mats and glacier meltwater in Antarctica - MAT-05 (SPAdes) (version 2) | ecosystem: Environmental > Aquatic > Freshwater > Ice > Liftoff... | reverse complement strand
TTCCTCGTCGCTGGGGTTGGTTTTAATGCGGTAGGTGCGGTCGCCAATTACAATATTTACGGGGATTAGTTCTGCCATGATTTATTCACTTAATATGCCAATACATTTATCAATTTCTAAGTAATTTGTTTGGAGAAAACGGGGTTTGGCAGTTTAGGGCTACAGGTTTGGGGTTTTAGCGTGTAGAGCCAGCATTTACGACAGTTAAATTTTTGGATTATTTACCTATTTTATTTTTGATTAATCTAATGTATGATTGCTTAAGATTTGCTGTATTCTAAAAAATCTCTTGAAAATTTGATTTTTAATATTGATACAAAGAAAGTTGGCCATAGATATGTCTAGACTATTGCAGTAATGCCAACAAATGCCCAAAAAGGAATACAAGTAACGAAAATTATAATGTATTTACTAATACCTGTTTATTTCATTTGCCAGTTTACTTATTTCTGAATTGGTATAAAGCCTGTATTTAATTGTTACCAAAGCCGAATCGGAAATAACCCAATTCATAGGATAAGAAATTTTGATCTTCGGGTCGTACAAATTCAGTTTAATATAATGTTCTTTTTTGCCCGGGTACATTACTTTTAACTGGTTCCATAAACGTCGGTCGTTTACAATTGTTTGTGTGCCGTAAGCGCCAACCAGGGTTTTTACCGGTGCTGCAAGGTCGTTCACCAACGGGTTTATGGAGTTTAAAAACTGATCGCCCTGCGGACTGTTGGTTGCATGCAGTACATAAAATTTCAGCTTGCCTGCATATTTTTTGTACAGTGTATCCTGTAAGAGAATATTTATCATTTCACTAACAACACCCGAGCCGGAATTATCAAAATAACCCCCATCAACAAAATAATTACTTTCTCTGGATGTGGTCGTATCATTTATTCTTCCTGCCGGGCTCAGGTAAGGAAAACTGGCACCTAGTACAACAGCCTGACTCATTTTTATATCCCGTTGCTCACCCAACAGGTTTAAAAGGTCTACCCGTTTATTAAAGCGTGGGTCGTTAATGCTTATGTTACTTACCACGGCAGGTATGCCATCCTGCATCCTGGTTGTATTAATGCAAAGTATGGGTAAAGCGTATGGTTTATTCTTTTGAGTAATGATCTCAGAAAAACTGGTGGACATGCTGTTGTAAAGCCTGCTTTCGTTGCCTGAACCAGTTTCCATTACTGAGGCCAAGGCTGCAGCCCTGTCATTAATAAAAAATAATGGCAATACATATCGAAATACATCGGGGCCCAGCATGCGGGCAATGGTAAAAGTAAGAAAATCTGTTTCCAGGTAATCCTGCACTATATGAACACCCTCTGCATTTTTTACGGTTGAATCAGCTTGCTTGGCCCGCAACAGATTAAAATAGGCTGCATTACCCAAACTGCCACCCGATGCGCCGGAGAGGCAAAAAAGATGAGTAGTTAGTTTGCCGTTTGTCTGGCTATCAAGACTTGCCATTACCGAAGCACTCCAGTAGCCCGAACGGGATGCACCACCGTCAGCCAGTACAAAATAAACCGGGTATTCTTTTTTACTGCTGTCATTCAGTTCTGTCTTTCGCAAGTCAATCCAGTTTTTGAAATAGTCAGATAAAGTCTGACGGTTGCTGAACGTATTACTTGAAATTTTTTTATCCGGTAGCCGGGTATAGTGGGGTTCAGAAAGTAAACCTACTATAAACGCCAATAGTAGCGCCACCCCGTGAAGATTCAGACGGAACGTTACCGAGAGGAAACTGACAACATTACCCAGTATCAATAAAATGCCAAAGGCAAATAAAATAAAGGGTACGGCACCCATCATAACCGAAACCCAAATGGAAGCGATAGTGCTTACATAAAAAATTAATCCGCATACAAGTACAACAATAAAAACCCGGGTATAAAACTTTTCTTCCTTACCAAACATTTGTTTTTTTACTTTTGAAACAAGTGTGTTTGCTGTTTCATCTTTTAAAACCGGACTATCTACAATAAATCTTTTTTTCTTAAACACCAGCAGCAACACAAGCCCAATCTGGAAAAGGATCAGGAAGAATAGCAGCAAAAAATAATTGGGGAAGACATCAATGACTATTAATGCAAATACCAGCAACGCACTTGCAGCGTACCGGAACTTATTCAGGTATTTTATCTTGCTTTCCCTGTCGGGAAACCTGGTATCATCATCAACTTTATCTGCCTGTTTACTCCACAAATTATACATGTTGGAATAAAAAAATGGGGATACTACAAGGATTATATAAAAAAGCCAGTTCAGGTTTGCAGCCAGGTTCAATTTAAAAAAGGCAACTACAATAATAGTAAGGCAGCTAAAGGCAAGAAACCTGGGCATTTGTGTAAGCATGCGGCGCCAGTGAATGATGTCTTTATCATTGGTATGATCTGGCATCCTGTCTAATTTTATTTTGCTGATCATATAACAGGTGTACCAGGTAATGTAGGTCCAGAAAATTTCAGCAACAATGAAAAGTGCAAAAATGCGCCGGTTCTCCAGCGTGCGCTGTAACAGATCTTTTCCCTGACTAAGTTGCCAGAAAGCAGCCCAGGCAAGCAGTAAAAGTAAAATGGCCGGAAAAAACAGCCACACCGATTTAAACAATGCCCTGACAAAGTGCAGCGTAAAAAGATCTTTAAAAGAAATTGCTTCTTTTTTTTGGGGGGTGGCACACATACCGGTTAGTTTTTAGAAAGATAATATCTTTTTTTAATTTTTAAAAGCAGCAAAGGGAAAATTTTTGTGATAAGATTGATGGTGACCGGAATTGGAGGTCACTATTTGTGACCTCCAAGAGTTTAGTTGCATGATTGAAAATGAGGCAGTGACATTTGTTATTTTGGCCATGGGCTTTCGTATAATTAGGGAACACCCGCAAGCGAAACAAACCCTTTATTAAGTGCAGCTTTTAACGTTTAAAATTTTGGCTAAAATAAACTGCCGATGATTAATTATTAAAAGGATTTAATGCCTCTGCCGCCAGATACATTGGATCTTGTACCACCTGCTGTGGAATTAGTGCGATAACTCACTTTATTAAGATTAAAACCCGTATAACCACAAGATCCGCCCCGCCCTGTAACTCCAGCATTTGATGTAACCCCGGTTACTCCGCCATAAACGGCATTTGCTGTTGTTATAACAGCGTTACCATTTATACCGGGCCAAAAACTCTCATCTGCATCGCCACCAGCATTAAGTGTACCATCTCCGGAAACACCGGTAAAACTGCGGCCAGCTGCATTGCCTGAAGTAACGCATACTTCTTCAATATTACCCGAAAGGTCTAATGCTCCATAATAACCTGCCCCGGCAGAGATACGATTAGCAAATGCAGTTGCATGAATGCCCACCCGTAATGGAGAAGCTGATGATGGGGAAGTAGCATTGTAGGTTATGTTGGCATTTAATACTGAGCCGGTATAGGGGCTTACTGCTTCATTTGCAGCACCTGAATTAATGATGGTGTAAGTTGTTGATGCAGCAGCCACCGTACCCGCAGCATTCTCTGAACTAACCGGATAAACCGTTCCCCGGCATGCTTTCTCAAATTCCATTTCGGTCATGGGGCGCAAAGCAGCCCAATCTAAAAAAGCTGCAAGATCCATATAATTCATGTAATTACAGGCTATCCATTCACCATCAGTAGTTTGATTATATACCGAATTATTACTCAGATCACAGGAATATACGGCCGGTGTTGTATTGCTCACCCCGGAAGTGGATATTTTTATACCGTTCCTTCTAACAATAGTCCCGATTGCCAATGTTCCGCTGACACTGCTGGGGGCAACGGCAGTACGTGTAGTCTGTTGATCATAAGTAAGGCTGTTCAGGAAATCGCGGTACGCTCCCTGCGACACTTCATGTTTCATCATATACATAGATCCTGAGGCGCTGTATCCTACCGGGAAACCTGAAGCCAGTACTCCATTTTGAATACCATCATTTAAATTGCCTGCTGATGTACCCATCGTTAACGTACTGCTGGTAACCAGGAAAGGTAATCCTGTAATCCCCGTTGTATAATAGGTACCTACTTGTGAGTCACCTAAATAATATTGATCGCTACCGGGTATCTGTACCATCTCCAATGCAAAACCCTTGATATCAAAACTGCCGGGAAGATTAGTAACGCCCACCCTTACAGCAGTAAGCGTAACTGTACCGGAACTTGTTGTGTTGCGATAAATCATAGCTCCTGTCAAATCACCTGGTACATTAATGGTAAAGCCAGCTGTGATTGAATTATTGGCATTTGTCAAATTCAGGTGACGCCAGGTACCATCAAGATCTTTGAATTTAAAAAATACCCAGGCTGCATCATAATTAATACTGCTATTCCATGAATTTTCCCAGGATAGATCGAACTGCAATTGTACAAAGCCACTGCCCGTTACAGAAGTTATATTGCTGATAACGATGTTATTTGCCTTAAGGTTTGTGCAAAAAAACAGCATGACAACCATGCAAAAAATACGAATCTGTTTCATGATATTATTGTTTAGTGATGGTGTATGTTTTATAAATTTCATTTCTATTTATTTTATTGAATAACCAGGCTGCCAATAACCCGCAATGTTTTGCCCGCCATGATGGTGATTCTGGCACCGGGTAAAATTGTTTGCGGTGTATTTAAAATACATTCGGTACTGCCCGCCGGATTTATAAAAATTTGAGCAGGTGATGGTAAAGACGACGGAGGTATGGTATAATACTGCCAGTTGGTATTAATATCCCAATTACCTGTGCCGGTAAAAGTATAACTACGAATTGAGGTTGCACTGCTGAATCCATCATCACTACCACCCGAAAACATGGTATTGCCAACAGTTAAAATCTGTGCCGCTGATAAAGCTGAAGTGAAACCATCGCCGTTGCCGCCAATATAAGCCGTGCCTGTAACCGGCAATGAAACAGCAGTAGCCGTTACTCCGTGAGAACCATCTCCAATGCCACCTGCATAACCGTTGCTGCCTGCTCCCATTAAAATTCCCGTAGCAGTCAATCCCTGAAAACCATCTCCATTACCACCCGCAAAACCATTGCTGCCTGCTCCCATTAAAACTCCTGTAGCAGTTAAGCCATGAAAACCATCTCCATTACCACCCGCATAACCATTAACAGTTGTCCCCAATGAAACAGCCGTAGCAGTGAATCCATGAAAGCCATCTCCAGCGCCACCGGCAAAACCAGTAACCGTTGTTCCCAATGAAATTGCAGTAGCAGCAGTTACCTGAAAACCATCTCCATTACCACCGGCATAACCATTACCTCCTGCCCCCATTAAAACAGCAGTAGCAGTTAATCCATGAAAACCATCTCCATTACCTCCTGCATAACCATTGCTGCCTGCCCCCATAAAAACAGCAGCAGTAAAGCCTCCATCATTTCCGCTGCCACCGCCACCTCTATATTGGGCATAGCAAAAATGCGAAACACAAACCAACAATATGATCAGATTCTTTTTCATTAAAAATTATCAGCCGCCATCTAATTTTTTTAAAACAAAACGTCAAGTAATCTATGTACAAGGAACAGGTGTACTAAGAGTGTATTAAATAAAAAGTGTTTTGGTCTTTATTTTGAAGTTAAGTTAATAACTTTCCTTTGCATTTCCCTTATTTATTATTCTGCCATTTCCATCGTTTACACTATGATATGGCCACCTCCATACGCCTTTGTTTAAGGATAATGGCAGGCTGTACATTTCTTTTCCATTTAGTTTTAATAATAATATTGGAAAACTACATCGGCAGTTTCTGCATTTAATCATCCTTTAGAATGATTTTTGAAAGTAGTTTTCAGGAGTATGGATTTAGTATTTCCTGAATGCTTTTTTTACCGAAAATCCTTTTATCCCTTTTGGCGTTACTCCCCCAGACAAAAGTTATAATCTAAGCTAACGCCGATTTCTATAACAAAATCAAATAAACTAACAGCGAATTTTCATCAATCCACAATTGATACCACTACCAAAACCCAAAATGCCTACCAGATAGCCCGGTTTAAGCTGGTCATCTACAGCAGCTTTAGAAAGCGCATAAGCCACCGAAGCAGGACCCATATTACCACAAGTAGGGTAGGTTAGATAATTCTTTTTAAAGTCTATATTAAGAGCTTCACAAATTTTTATTATTTAGGCAGAGCTAACCTGGTGCGGAATAAAAAGATCAAATTCTTCCTCATGCCATTTAGCCAATGCGGCAGTTTTTACACCCAATTCAATACCTGAACGCAATAATCCCCTCGTATCCGTTTGCATTTTTTCCGGCTTGGCCATACAAAGCCTGCTATATTCTGTGGCTGTTTGAAAAACGCCCCCCAAAAAAGCAGGAGATGCAGACGCAAGATCTTTGTGGCAAAGTATCATGGCTGCTGCGCCGCAACCTAAAGTGAGTGTTGCAAAATTATTATTAAAATACGCTTCTGTACAATCTGCTTCAGCCAGTTTATTAATGGTACTGTCAATACCAAAAATGGGATTTTCGGCATTTACAATAAGTGCATAATTGATTGATCTCTTCTCTATCATCATAGCTGCCACATGCATGCCGTCAATAAAACCTAAACATGCATTGGCAAGATCAAAATTTACACAACCGGGTGCCAGTTTTAGGTTGCCATGAATTATGCAGGCAACAGAAGGTTCAAGATAATCACGACAGACAGAAGTATTAATAAGCACACCAATTTTGGCCGATGCAATACCAGCTTTTTCGATACATGCATTGGCTGCCAATACAGCAATTTCATCAATAGGTGTACCTGTATCCCAATACCGGCGCTCTTTAATGCCTGTGGTATTTTCTATAAAGGCTTTTTGCAGGCCAAGTCTTTTATAAGTGTTTTCAAGCCTGTCTTCAATTTTAGCAGAAGTAAGTACATGCGGTGCATCAATATGAGCCATGGCAAGTATTGACACGTTTGAGAAAGTAGCTTTCAAGATGAAAGATTTTATATGGAATGACCCGTAAAGATAATTAATCAAGTCCCGCAGCCATGCACAGGCTTGGGCGTGGAGAGTCGCTTGAGAACCTTAATTTTTTTAGGAGGGAGACTCGGAGGGGAAAGAAACATCATGACACACAATGTTTGTTTTGGCGCAACTCCTTGCATAAAATAGTATTGCTTTTCAATATAGAATTTTATAAATACTGTTATGCCGATGCAATTTATTAAAATTTAAGCCCTCACTTCGCCTTATCCAACTGCTGCTCAATCTTCTCCAACACATCTGCCATTTCTTTTTCTAAACCGGGGTTGGTTTCGGCGCTGGTTTGGGTGGCATACCATATCATTACCATGGCAATGTAATCCTGCATATCCTTGCCGGCAAACTGGGTTTTAAATTCTATTATTTTATCGTTGATGATCTTTAAGGTGCGGCGTATGGCTTCCTCGTCGCTGGGGTTGGTTTTAATGCGATAGGTGCGGTCGCCAATTACAATATTTACGGGGATGAGTTCTGCCATTGTTATTCGCTTAATATGCCAATACATTTATCAATTTCACGAATGTACTGGCTGATGTTTTTTTCAAATTCTTTTTTATCGGCCTCGTTCATTTTGCCGGTTGCGGCTTTTAAAATGGATATTTTTTCATGCAGGGCTGTTATTTGCTGGTTGTCTTTTTCTTTTGTTTCCTTTAACTGCTTTATCAATTCGCTTTGCCGGCTATTTTCTTTTTGCAATAGCTGGTAGTTCTTCAGCAGTTGCAAAAGTTTAATGTTGATGCGTTTAATATTTTGTTCTAAATCACTCATAAGTTTTGCCGGGCATGTACTAAACACGTAATTTATTTCTTCGAAATATTTTTTGCCGGTAAGCCGGGAAGCAGTGGAATTGAATAAATCCCGTCTTATCGTCTTCCGGGCTAAATTTTTACTTGCGTATCTCCGCCCCCAACTCTTTTTCATAAGCCCCGATGATCTTATTCATCATGCTATCAATATCTTTATCGGTCATTGTTTTTTCTTCATCTAAAAAAGTAAAGCTGATGGCCAATGATTTTTTGCCGGCTCCAATCTTTTCACTCTCAAATATATCAAACAAACTGATAGAAGTTAACTTATTTACCCGTGCGGCAGCAGTTGCTTTTTCCACGGCTTCAAAAGGCAGGGCCCTATTTACAATGATGGCCAGGTCGCGGTTTACAGCGGGGTATTTACTAACATCTTTATGCTGAATGTTATTTTTCTTATTCAGTTTAAGCAGGCGGTCCCAGTTTAGGTCGGCATAAAAAACGGGTTGCTTAATATCAAAACGTTCCAGTTTGCTGCTGCTTACCAAACCTATCTCAGCAATATTTTCATTTTTTATGTTTGCCTGCAGGGCATTTGATAAATCGGGGTTTTCTGCTTCGGTAAATCCATCTGCTTGTAAACCCAGCACTTGCATTATTTTTTCAAAAACTGCTTTTATAAAATAGAAGTCAGCTTTTTCTCCTTTACCCTTCCAGCCATCGGCAGTTTTATTACCGGTAATATAAATGGTAAGATGATTGTCTTCAACATATTTACCAGCTTCGCTAACGCTGTATGTTTTTCCAAATTCAAAAAACTTAAGGTCGTTATTTTTGCGGTTGAGGTTGTAGGCAATGGAAGTAAGTCCGGTTTCCATCATGGCCGGTCGCATTACATTTAACTCTTCACTCAAATTATTTATCATCTTCACCGTATGCTGCAAAACTGCATCGCTGTAATAAGCGCTGTTTGTAATGGAGTTGGTAAATATTTCCTGAAAGCCAGAGCCGGCAAGGTATTCAGCCGTTTTTTCGGTGTAGGCTGCTTCATGCGCCAGCGTTTCTACCGAAGGTGAAATAGTTATCAGAGTAGGAATATCTACATTATCCAAACCATCAATACGCATTATTTCTTCCACAATATCGGCACCAATACTGATGTCGGGTTTGCTAAAGGGAACTTTAAAACGCATTTCATCATCGCCTTCTTTTATCAACTCAAAACCAAGACTGTGTAAAATATTTTTAATAGTATCGCCATGATAATTTTTGCCACTCAGCTTTTTCAGGTAATGATATTTAAGGGCAACTTCTGTTTTCTCTTTTGGTGTTGAATAAATATCTATGATGTCGCTGGCAATCAGGCCACCCGCAATTTCTTTGATGAGCAGGGCGGCTCTTTTTAAAACATGTACCGTGTTGCCAATGTCAACGCCTTTTTCAAAACGGGTGGCAGCATCGGTACGCAGGCCATGCTTTAAAGATGTTTTACGTATTGATGTTGGATTAAACCAGGCACTCTCCAGAAAAATATTTTTTGTTGCAGCAGTTACACCGCTGTGCATGCCCCCATACACACCTCCAATGCACATGGGCGCTTCGGCATTGCAGATCATCAGATCTTCGGCAAATAATTTTCTTTCTTTTTCATCCAGTGTAACAAAAGCAGTCCCTTCTGGCAGAGTTTTTACAATCACTTTTTTGCCGGTAATGGCATCTGCATCAAATGCATGCAGGGGCTGGCCGGTTTCGTGTAAGATGAAATTGGTAATGTCGACAATATTGTTAATGGGCTTGAGGCCAATGCTTTTTAATCTTTGCTGCAGCCAATCGGGGCTATCGGCAATGCTAACGCCTTCAATACTTACACCTGCATAACGTGGGCAGGCTTCAGCATTTTCAATAACCACTTCCATTTGCAGGCCCTGGTTATCGGGCTTGAAATTATTTTTAAAAGGCGATTTTACAATTGTTTCTTTTTTATTATGATGACTCAGGTATGCACAAACATCCCTGGCAACGCCCAGGTGGCTCATAGCATCGCTTCGGTTTGGCGTAAGGCCAATTTCAAAAATATAATCGCCTGTAAGTTTAAAAAAATCTGCAAGTGGCATACCCTTAGCTGTATCGTGTGGCAGCACCATAATGCCTGCGTGGCTTTCGCCCAGTCCAATTTCATCTTCAGCACATATCATTCCCTGGCTTTCTACACCACGTATCTTTGCCTTCTTCATGGTCATTGGTTCGCCATTAAACGGGTAAATGGTGGTCCCAATGGTGGCTACAACAACTTTTTGCCCGGCAGCAACATTATGTGCACCGCAAACAATTTGTAATTTTTCAACAGCACCAATATCTACGGTAGTCACTTTTAATTTATCAGCATCGGGGTGTTTTTCGCAGGTTAAAACCTCACCAACAACCAATCCCTTCAGGCCACCTTTTACAGCCTCATATTTGTGCAGGCTTTCCACTTCAAGCCCTATAGAAGTAAGGATCTTGCTTAACTTCTCGGGTTCAATTGTTTCGGGTAGGTATTCACTAAGCCAGTTGTAACTAATGATCATCCGGTTATTACATTTTATTATTAATTGGCAAAGATAGTTATTGGATAATTAGCAGCTTTAATTTTGCATACCGCAATTAAAGTCTGCCGCAGAAACTACAAATTTGATTCAAAAAAAGCAAACAAAAAAAATGGGGTTTGTAGTGCAGAAAAAAAAATTACTTTTTTTGTAGTGTTAATAAATTGTTACGCAATTGGACTGTATTTGAATATTGCCTGTTGATAAGCATGTGTATAAACGGTTAAAAAGCTACCTTTACCTGTGCGTACCCGGTGGATAAACAATACAAGAAAACAAGAAACACAGAATGTTAATAAACTAAAGGATTTTGCATTTACCTTAGCCGCCCTGCAAATATTAACCCTAACAAGTACAGGCAATTTAGAACATGGAACTTACGAATTTTAATAAAGATAAAAAGCTACGCCGTAAAGCGCCACTCGACCTCGGAAACATGATGTATGGCAAAGTTCCGCCACAGGCAAAGGAACTGGAAGAAGCAGTTCTCGGTGCCATTATGCTTGAGAAAAGCGCCTTTGATACAGTGGTTGAGATTTTAAAACCCGAATGTTTTTATGTAGATGCCAACCAGCGTATTTACAAAGCCATGCAGGGTTTGGCCATAAAAAGTTTACCCATCGATTTGTTGACGGTTGTTGAGGAATTAAAATTCAGGGAAGAACTGGATGCGGTTGGCGGGCCTTATTATGTAACCAAATTAACCAATGCGGTTGTTTCCTCGGCTAATATTGAAGCCCACTCCAGGATAGTTTTACAAAAATTCATTCAGCGTGAGCTCATCCGCATAAGCGGAGAAATTATCGGTGATGCTTACGAAGACAGCACCGATGTTTTTGATATGCTGGATGAAGCAGAAAGCAAACTTTTTGAGATTACCAACAATCACCTGCGTAAAAACTTCGACAGCATTGATACGGTTTTGGTAAAAACCATTCAGCGTATTGAAGACATGCGTAACAGGCAGGAAGATATTACCGGTGTGCCCACAGGATTCCCCTCATTGGATAGAATTACTTACGGCTGGCAGTCAACCGATCTGATTGTGCTGGCAGCAAGACCATCAGTTGGTAAAACGGCATTTGCGCTAAACCTGGCCAGGAGTGCAGCACTGCATCCTACCAAACCAACGGCTGTAGGATTTTTTAGTCTGGAGATGAGCAGCTCTCAATTAGTACAACGTATTTTAAGTGCCGAAAGTGAAATATGGCTGGAAAAAATTGCCCGTGGTAAACTGGAAGAACATGAGATGAAGCAATTGTATAAGAACGGTATTGAGCGTTTATCAAAAGCACCTATTTTTATTGACGATACTGCCGCCCTTAATATTTTTGAATTGCGGGCTAAATGCCGCCGTTTAAAAAATAAA
>Ga0209181_10010946_pt1 | contig 11704 bp, 12 predicted proteins | sample MAT05_FD_187208 | JGI IMG/M metagenome (GOLD analysis project Ga0209181, IMG submission 187208) | Freshwater microbial communities from Lake Fryxell liftoff mats and glacier meltwater in Antarctica - MAT-05 (SPAdes) (version 2) | ecosystem: Environmental > Aquatic > Freshwater > Ice > Liftoff... | reverse complement strand
CAGGAGTCTTCATGAGCAGTTATTACGAATCCACCGACCTGGCCAAGTTCGGGCAGATTGGCGAACACGGCAAGGCATTGGCCGACGAGTTCTTCAAGTACTACGGCATGGTCACGGGGGCGGACGGTGCGCTGACCCGTCGCGAGAAGGCCTTGATCGCGCTGGCCATTTCGCATTCCGAGAAATGCCCCTACTGCATCGACGCCTACAGCACCGCCTGCCTGGAGGCCGGTGCCAACCCGGCGCAGATGATGGAGGCCGTGCACGTGGCCGCGGCCATGAAGGCGGGCATCACCCTGGTGCATGCGGTGCAGATGAAGAACCACCTCGACAAGCTGGTGCTGTAGGGCTGTGGGCGTGAACAAAAGTATTCCTTTGCGGGCACTGGCCGCCGTGCCAGCGCCTGAGTCGCCCCGGCATGACTTCGACGCCTTGCTGCAGTCGCGGGGCCTTGCGCTGCCGCCGCTGGGCATCACGACCTTGCAGGTCAACATCACGAAGATGTGCAACCAGGTGTGTCGGCACTGCCACGTCGACGCCTCGCCCAAGCGCACCGAGGCGCTCAGCCGGGCCGGCGTCGAGCGCTGCGTGGAGTTGCTGGCGGACTACCCGGAGATTCGCACCCTGGACATCACCGGCGGCGCGCCCGAACTGCATCCTGACTTCGAATGGATGGTCGGCCAGGCCCGGGCGCTGGACCGGCACGTGATGGTTCGGCACAACCTGACGGTGACTTTCGACGGCCACCCGCGAACCGGCGCGTCCCTGTCGCACCTGCCCGACTTCTTTGCGCGCCACCGCTGCGAGCTCGTGTGCTCGCTGCCCTACTACCAGGAATTCTTCACCGACGCGCAGCGCGGAGACGGCGTCTTTGCCAAGAGCATCGCCGGCCTGCAGCGCCTGAACGCGCTGGGGTATGGCCGCGACGGCAGCGGCCTGTCGCTGAACCTGGTCTACAACCCGGTCGGCCCGTATCTGCCGGCGGCCCAGTCCGTGCTGCAAGCCGACTACAAGCGCGAATTGACGAGCCGCTTCGGCATCGAGTTCAACCAGCTCTACACCATCACCAACATGCCCATCAACCGCTTCAGGGTGCACCTGGAAAAGAGCGGCCAGTACGAAGGGTACATGGACAAGCTGCTGGGCGCCTTCAATGCCGATGCCGCGGCCGGCGTGATGTGCCGCACGCTCATCAGCGTGGGCCACGACGGCAGCCTGTACGACTGCGACTTCAACCAGATGCAGGACATGCCCGTGGAAGGTTCGACCGGCCGCGCCGCGACGATCTTCGATTTCGACTTTGCCGCGCTGATGCGCCGGCAGATTCGCTTTGCCAGCCACTGCCTGGGGTGCACGGCCGGCGCCGGGTCGTCGTGCGGCGGTGCCACGACCTGACGCGGGCCCGCTGATCTCTTCGGCAAATGACTTGCCGCACTCAAGATCGCCTTGATGCGGCCGATAGCCAGGGTGGTTTCCCGATGCCAGCCTGCCACCGATGCTGAAGAAGATTCCCGTCTCCCAGGTGCGCCTGGGCATGTTCCTGCAGGCACTGGAAGGTCCTTGGATGGACCATCCGTTCTGGAAGACGCGGTTCGTGATCGGCAGCCCGGCCGACCTGGCGCTGTTGCAGCAGAGTGTGATCACCGAGTGCTGGATCGACCTCGGCAAAGGGCTGGACGTGCTGGAGAGCCCGACCGACGACGCTCTCACGCCTGTCTTGCCGACCCCAAAAGGCCGGGCGGACCGGCGGCCGGCGCTGGCCCCAGGCCGGCCGGCTGCTGCGCCGGGGCCCGCGCCCGCGCCCGCGCCAGCTTCCGAGCAGCGAGCCTTCGACGACGAACTGAAGCAGGCCGCCGCCATCTGCAACCGCGGCCGGGCCGCCGTGATGTCGATGTTCAACGAAGCCCGCATGGGGCGCACCATAGACCACCAAGGCTGCGTGGCGCTGGTCGAGGACATCACGGCGTCGGTGCGCCGCAACCCCGGCGCGCTGGTCAGCCTGGCCCGGCTGAAGACGCAGGACGACTACAGCTTCATGCATTCGGTGGCGGTGTGCGCGCTGATGGTGGCGCTGGCCCGGCAGTTGGGGCTGGACGAGGCCACCTGTCGCGCCGCCGGCCTGGCGGGCTTGTTGCACGACGTCGGCAAGGCCCTGATGCCGCTGGAGTTGCTGAACAAGCCCGGCAGGCTGACGGACGCCGAGTACGCCCTGATGCGCACCCACGCCGTGCGCGGCCACGAGCTGCTGCTGCAAGGCGCAGAGGCCTCGCCCGAGGCGCTCGAGGTGGCCCTGCACCATCACGAACATTTCGACGGCAGCGGCTACCCGCATGGCCTGGTGGGCGAGGCCACGGGCCTGTTCGCGCGCATGGGCGCGGTGTGTGACGTGTACGACGCCATCACCTCCAACCGCCCCTACAAGGCGGGTTGGGACCCGGCCGAGTCGATCGCGCAGATGGCCTCGTGGAAAGGCCACTTCGACCCGGCCATCTTCAATGCCTTCGTGCAGAGCCTGGGCATCTACCCGACCGGCTCGCTGGTGCGGCTGGAAAGCGGTCTGCTGGCGGTGGTGGTGGAGCAGGTGCCCGGGGCGATGGTGTCGCCCAAGGTCCGCGTCTTCTTCAACACGCACAACCAGTTGCCCGTGGCGCCGCGCCTGCTGAACCTGTCGCGGCCCGGCGTGGCCGACCGCATCGTCGGCCGCGAGAGCAACGCCGAGACCCGGTTCACGCATCTCGATGCGTTGTGGGCCGAACCCGCAGGCGTGCGGCGGCCAGGCGGCTGAGCGCGCCGCGTTCCGGCCTCGGTTCAGCCCGCCGTGGCGCGCCGGCGCACCGCTTCAAGGTAAGCCTGGCCGTCCGGCGGCAGGCCGCTGCGCTGGCTGGCCCAGATCATCTCGCCCAGGCATTCCATCACCTCGTGGTGCGCCTGGTGCATGGAGTTGCGCCGCGTGGCCAGCAGGTTCACCGCCTGGCGGATGCCGGTGGGCTGGTCGATGCCCATCTGCTCCTCGATCGACAAGTGCATGGACAGGTGCAGGAAGGGGTTGGTGCGCCCGTCCTCCACCGTGTAGACGGCTTCCAGCGCGGCAGCCTCGTCGGCCAGGTCGGCATGGTATTCGGGGTGTTCTGCCGTCCAGCGCGCGGCCAGGGCCTGCATGGGCTCCAGGGGCATGCCGGCCTGCTGGCGGGCGTGGCTGGCGCAGAAGAAGCGCCGCACGTCGAGTTGCGAGGGTTGAAACATCGCAGAATTGTCTCCCCTGCACGCATCGCCTTCGATCACCCCATGAACATCAGCACCGAACAGCTCTTCACCGAAGCCCGCACCCAGAACGCCTACCTGACCACGCCCGTGCCGGACAGCCTGTTGCACCAGCTCTACGACCTGCTCAAGTGGGGCCCGACCTCGGCCAACTGCAGCCCGGCTCGAATTGCCTTCGTGCGCAGCGACGCCGGCCGCGCGAAGCTGGCGGCGTGCATGGCGCCGGGCAACGCGCCCAAGGTGTTGTCGGCACCGGTGACGGCCCTCATCGGCATGGACATGGCCTTCTTCGACAAGCTGCCGCAGCTCTTCCCGCACACCGACGCGCGGGCCTGGTTCGTCGGCAAGCCTGAACTCATCGACGCCACGGCGATGCGCAATTCGTCGCTGCAGGGCGGCTACCTGATCATGGCCGCACGGGCGCTGGGGCTGGGTTGCGGCCCCATGAGCGGCTTCGACGCCGCACGTGTCGATGCTGAATTCTGGGCCGACACCTCGGTGCGCAGCAACTTCGTCTGCACGCTGGGCTATGGCGACGAGAGCAAGGTCTTTGCGCGCAGCCCGCGGCTGACGTTCGACGAGGCCTGTTCGCTGCGCTAGCTCAGTCCTCGCCGCCCTCGGCGGCATGCCAGCCCGGGCGCTGCGATTGCGCCTGGCGCTCGGCGCGCTCTCGGGCCCAGGTGGCTTCCAGCTGGGCGCGCCCCTGCTTGGCCACGGCGATGAGCTTCTTCTCATCGTCCAGGTGCGGCGCCATCTGCTTCATGATCTCGATGCTGTGCTGGCGGAAGCGCAGGGCCTGCGTTCTGGCGGCATGCGGCTGCCAGCCCATCGACTCCAGCACGCTGCGCCCGCTCATCAGGGCCGAATCCAGTGTTTCGCGCTCGATGTGTTGCACGCCGCGCAGGTGCAGCGTGGTCCAGTCGGTGGCATTGCGGGCCCGCACCACCAGCACCGCCTGGGCGAAGTGCTGCCGGGCCAGGTCGACCACGGCCAGGCACTGTTCGGCATCGTCCATGGCCACCACGATCACACGGGCCTGGGCTGCGCCGGCCGTACGCAGCAGGTCCAGACGGGTCGCGTCACCGTAGAAGGCCTGCCAGCCGAAGCGGCGCACGGCCTCGACCTGTTCTGCGTCGTGCTCCAGCACCGTGGCCGACAGCCCCGCCGCGTTGATGAGGCGGCCCACGATCTGCCCATAACGGCCGAAGCCGCAGATGATGACGGGGGCGTGCTGCTGCTCATGGATTTCGTCCGGCTTCGGGCCCGCCGCACGGGCCGCCAGCCGGGGCGTGAGAAATCGGTCGGCGCAGACCAGCAGCAGCGGCGTGAGCAGCATCGACACCGCCACCGCGGCCAGCAGCAGCGAGGCCGCCTCGGGCTCGATCACGCCCGTGCCCAGCGCCGTCTGGATGACCACGAAGCCGAACTCGCCGCCCTGGGCCAGCAGGATCACGAACACCGGCCGCTCTGCCAGGGGCACGGGCATGCTGCGCGCCATGGCCCACACCACGCCGGCCTTCACCACCAGAAAGCCCACCACCACGCCGGCCACGAGCGCCGGGTTGCGGGCCATCACGGCAAAGTCGATGCTCATGCCCACCGCGATGAAGAACAAGCCCAGCAGCAGGCCCTTGAACGGCTCGATGTCGGTTTCCAGTTCGCGCCGGTACTCGCTTTCGGCCAGCAGCACACCGGCCAGAAAGGCGCCCAGCGCCATCGACAGGCCCACGCCGTGCATCAGCGCGGCGGTGGCCACCACCAGCAGCAGGGCGGCGGCGGTGAAGATCTCGGGCGTGTCGCTGCGCGCGATCCAGCGCAGCGCGGGGCGCAGCAGCAAACGGCCGCCGAAGACGATGGCCAGGACCACGCCCAGGGCCTTGGCTGCGCCCAGCCAGCCGCCGCCCCCGCTGGCGGCGCCGGCCACGGCCAGCAAGGGCAGCAGGGCCAGGATGGGGATGGCGGCCACGTCTTGCAGCAGCGACACGCTGAGCACGTTGCGCCCGGCGGTGGTGGCCATCAGGTTGCGTTCGTTCAGCACGCCCAGGCCGATGGCGGTGGAGCTCATGGCCAGGCCCAGCCCCGCCACCAGGGCCAGCCGCCAGTCCACCCCGGCGGCCACGGCCAGCCCGCCGATGACTGCGGCCGACCCCAAAAGCTGCACGCTGCCCCAGCCGAAGATGGGCCGGCGCAGGGCCCACAGCCGGCGCGGTTCGAGTTCCAGCCCCACCAGGAAGAGCATCAGCACCACGCCGAACTCGGCAAAGCTCAACATGGCCTTGGGGTCGGTCACCCACTGCAGGCCCCAGGGGCCGATGGCGATGCCCGCCGCCAGGTAGCCGATGATCGAACCCAGCCCCAGCAAGCGGGCCAGCGGCACGGCCAGCACCGCCGCACTCAGGTAGATCAGGCTGGCATGCAGCCAGGGGGTGGTGTCTTCCATCTCGGGGTCGGCAGTCGTTCAGCCCTGGGCCAGTGGCCGGGCGTCGTCGGGCACGTCACAGGCCGGCGCGGCCTGCATGGCGTCGATCTCCGGCCAGTCGGGCCAGGTCTGCAGCCGCTGGCGGAACAGCTCGGCATGGGCCGCCAGCGTGGCGTCGTCGGCGCGGTGGGCGCCGTGGAACAGCAAGGGCGGCAGCCAGCGCATGCCGGTCAGTGCAGCGGTCTGGTCGTAGGGGTGCAGGAAGGCGTCGAAGAAGTAGCGGTTGTAGCTGTCGGGGCGGTACGAGCTGTCTGGCCCGCCAGTGGAGGCCACCAGCCACAGGTCCTTGCCGCGCAAGGCGTGGCCCTCGGGGCCATAGGCCCAGCGAAAGGCGAAGACCTCGTCCAGCCACAGCTTCATCAAGGGCGGCATCGAGTACCAGTGCACCGGGTGCAGCCACACCACCAGCCGCGCGCTGGCCAGGGCGGCCTGCTCGGCCTCGACGTCGATCAGGTAGTCGGGGTACAGCGCATACAGGTCGCGCACCGCCACGCGGGCCGGGTCCGTACCGGCGGCGGCGGCCTGCATCATCTGCCGCGTGGTGCGCGAGTGCTCGAGCTGGGGGTGGGCGGCGATGACGAGCAGGTCTGCCATGGCAGTGGCCGTGAACTGGGGGGGCTGCAGCTGCCGGGGAGGCCCGCCGCTGCCGCTACCATACCCCACGCCAACCGCTGCACCCTGCGCCTTGAAGGAGCCCAGCATGCCTGTCATCGTGGTCGCCAACCCCAAGGGCGGGGCGGGCAAGAGCACCCTGGCCACCAACCTGGCAGGCTGCCTGGCGGCCGCCGGGCACCGCGTGATGCTGGGTGACATCGACCGCCAGCAGTCGTCCCGCCAGTGGCTGGACCTGCGGGCCCGGGCGGCGCCCCGGGCGCCGGTCATCCAGGGCTGGGACGTGGCGGCCGATGACATCGTGCGGCCGCCCAAGGGAGTCACCCACGTGGTGCTCGACACGCCGGCCGGCCTGCACGGCAAGCGTCTGGACGCCGTGATGCGCATCGCCGACCGCATGCTGATCCCCCTGCAGGCCAGCCTGTTCGACATCCAGGCGACCCATGCCTTCGTGCTCGCGCTGCGCCAGCATCGTCGCGCTGACAAGGTGCAGCTGGGCCTGGTCGGCATGCGGGTGCGCGAACACACCAAGGCCGTGGAGCAGCTGCACGACTACCTGGCCACCGTGCCCGTGCCGGTGGTGGCCTGGTTGCGCGACACCCAGAACTACGTGCAACTGGCCGCCCACGGCCTGACGCTGTGGGACGTGGCGCCCAGCCGGGTCGAGCGCGACCTGCTGCAGTGGCAGCCCTTGCAGCAGTGGGCCGTGGCGTGAGGGCCCGGCCTTGAGGCGCTTTGCCCGGCTGGACGAGCTGCAAGCCCTGGTCGGCCAGGAGCTGGGCTGCAGCGATTGGGTGCAGGTGGACCAGTCACGCATCGACCAGTTTGCGCAGGCCACTGGCGACCACCAGTGGATACACACCGACCCGGCACGTGCTGCAGCGGGCCCCTATGGCGCCACGGTGGCGCACGGCTTTCTCACGCTCAGCCTGTTGCCGGTGATGTTCGCGACGGCCTTCGAGGTGGCCGACGTGACCGTGGGCATCAACTACGGGCTGAACCGCGTGCGCTTCCCGGCGCCCTTGCCCGCCGGCAGCCGGGTGCGCGGTCATTTCGTTCTGCGCACATGGCAAACCCTGCCGGGCGGGGCGCAGTTGACCGTCGAAGTGAGCATGGAGCGTGAAGGTTCGGCCAAGCCGGTCTGCGTCGCCGAATCGATTTCTCGCCGCTTTGTCGGGCCGGGCCCGCCCTGATGCCCGTTCGAGCACCCCCATGCGGGGGATGCGGCGGCGCCAGACGCTTCGATCAGAATGAATCACAGCCGATGCCAGGGAGGCACCATGAAGGTTCTGCTCGTCGATGACCACCCACTGATCCTTTCGGCATTGCAAGTGGTGATCCAGAGTGTGGACCATGGCGTGACGGTGCTGGGGGTCGACAGCGCGGCCCGGGCCCGCGCCACCTTGCTCGACGACCCCGACTTCGACCTCGTGCTGCTCGATCTGGCGCTGGGCGACGCGGATGGCTTCGACGTGCTGGTGGAGTTCCGCGCCGCGTACCCGGCCGTGCCGGTGGTGGTGGTGTCGGCGTCGGAGCGCACCAGCGACGTCATCCGCGCCATCGACAGTGGCGCCATGGGTTTCGTGCCCAAGAGCTCTTCGCACGCCGAGCTGCACGAGGCGCTGCGCATGATCATGTCCGGCTCGATGTACGTGCCGCCCTCGATGCTGGGCCTGGAGTTCGGGCGCAGCCGGGGCGGCGACACCGTGCCCGGCGTGATGCGCGGGCTGGGCGAGTCGTCGGCTGAGGTGGCGCCGCTGGGCGCCGCCGCGCGGCCGGAAGCGCACCAGAGGTTGCCGTCCATCCAGGACATCGGGCTGACGCCGCGGCAGGCCGAGGTGTTGGGGCTGCTGCTGCAGGCGCTGCCCAACAAGCTCATTGCACGCCAGCTCAACCTGTCGGTCGAGACGGTCAAGGACCATGTCGCCGCCGTGCTGCGCTCGCTCGGGGTCAACACCCGGACCCAGGCCGTGATGGTCGTCAGCCAGATGACCCAAGGGCAGGGCGGCTTCTTCACACGCAAGCCACCGCAGCGTTGAGCGCTGCGGCTGAATATTGCACTGCGCCGTGAACAGGGATTCACCGCCGTTGCCGGTGCCGGCCGCCGACCTGTCGGGCCCGGCCCACAGCGACGAAGCCGACCATGTGCGGGCGCTGTTCGTGCAGTCGCCGGCCTCGCTGACCGGCAACCTGATCGGCGCCGTGCTCATCGGCGCCATCTTCTGGCCGATGGCCGAGCGCGGCCTCGTGTCGGCGTGGCTCGGCGCGGCCGCCGTGCTCTGGTTGTTGCGGCTGGGCCACTACCTGCGCTTCCTCAAGCAAAGCGACGCCTCTGACGCCACATTGCAGCAGTGGCGGGGCAGCTGGTGCGCGCTGGTGCTGGGGCAGGGCAGCATGTGGGGTGTGGCGGTCTGGCTGTTCTGGGGGCTGGGCACGGCTTATCACCAGGTGTCACTGATCCTCATCGTGTATTCCTACTGTCTGGGCTCGGTGCAGTTGCTGGCCACCCAGTGGCGCGTCTTCCTGGCCTTCATCACGCTGGTGCTGGCGCCGCTGATCCTGCGCATCGCCACCGACAGCGAGCAGCCCTGGCACTTTCAGCTGGCCGGCATACTGACCCTGCTGTTCGGCATCACCGTGCTGATGGGCCGCACCTACGGCAGCGCGCTGGGCCAGGCGATCACGCTGAAGGCACGCACCGACGAGCTCGCGGCGCAGTTGCGCGTCGAGATGCGCGAGGCCGAGGAAGCCCGCCGCGCCGCGGAAAGTGCCAGCCGGGCGAAGACCCAGTTCTTTGCCGCTGCCAGCCACGACCTGCGCCAGCCGCTGCACGCCATGGGCCTGTTCGCCGAGGCGCTGCGCCAGCGCAGCCACGACCCCGAGGTGGCGGCGCTGGTCAACAGCATCAACGAATCGGTCGACGCGCTGGAGGGCCTGTTCAGCGAACTGCTGGACATCACCCGCATCGACACCGGCGGCGTCGACGTGAACCCGGCGCCTGTCGGCATCCGCGACCTGTTTGGCCGGCTGCGCCTGCAATTCGAGCCGGTGGCCTTCGAGAAGGGTTTGATGCTGTCCTTCCATGGCGAACGCCATGTCGCCCAGGCCGACCCGGTGCTGCTGGAGCGCGTGCTGCGCAACCTGGTCAGCAACGCCATCCGCTACACCGAAGATGGCGGCGTGCTGGTCAGCTGCCGGCCCTGGCAGGGCGGCTTGCGGCTGCAGGTGTGGGACAGCGGCATCGGCATCGGCCCGACCAGCCTGCCGCGCATCTTCGACGAGTTCTACCAGGCGCACAGCAACCGCCCGCTCGAGCCGCACCACCGCAAGGGCCTGGGCCTGGGCCTGGCCATCGTCAAGCGGCTGACGGAGCTGATGGGCTCGCCCGTGTCGGTGCGCTCGCGGGTGGGCAAGGGCACGGTCTTCTGCATCGACGTGCCCGTGGGCCGCCTGCCACGGCGCGTCGACAGCCTGGGTGCCGACGGTGTGCTCAGCGCCAAGGCGCCGCTGGGCTTGACGCTGCAGGGCCGGTTCATCGTCGTCGTCGAAGACGAAGCCGCCGTGCGCGAAGGCCTGGTGGTGCTGCTGCAGGCCTGGGGCGCGCAGGTGCAGGCCTTCGACACCGTGCCGGCGGTGCAGGACTGGTTGGCCGACCCGCAGGCCCAGCCGCCGGACTTGCTGCTGGTCGATTACCGCCTGCCCCAGGGCACCACGGGCATCGAGGCGCTGACCGCCTTGCGCAAGCGCTGGGCACAGCGCGTGCTGCCCGCCATCGTCATCACCGGCAGCAGCCTGGGCGGCCATGAGGACGAGGCCGTCGTCCACGACTTCCACCTGCTCATCAAGCCGGTGCTGCCCAACAAGCTGCGCGCGATGATCGCCTTCAAGCTGGGTGTGCGGGCGGCTGGCTGACATGGCGCGGCACCTGCGGTCACTGTGCGGGGCGATGTTTGCAGTGGCGGCGGGCCTGACCGCCGCCCAGCCCGGTCCGGACCCGGTCGCGCAACGGGCCACGCAGGTGATGCAGGACATCGCGCGCGACGCCCGCTTCAACGGCGCGGTCGTCCTGATGCGCGACGGCCAGGTGGTGTTCGAACAGGCCGTGGGCCTGGCCCAGCGCGATCCCGACCGCGCCTACACGGTCGACACGCCCAGTGACGGCGGTTCACTGGCCAAGACCTTGACGGCTGCGTTGTTGCATGAACTGGTCGCTGAAGGCCGGCTGAACCTGAACGACCGTGTGGCCCGGCACCTGCCCGGCTACCCGTACCCGAGCCACACCGTGCGCGACCTGGTTTCGCACCGCACGGGGCTGCCTGACTACGACTTCTTCGACGCTGATTTCAAGCCCGGGCAGGTGCGCGACACGAAGGACCTGCTGGCCGTGCTGGCGCGGCGCAAGCCGCCGCCGGGCCTGGCGCCCGGCGTGAAGGTCGAGTACGCGAACCTGGGCTTCGACCTGGCCGCGCTGGTGGCCGAGCGCGTCACGGGCCAGCGTCTGGACACGCTGTTCCACGAGCGCTACTTCAAGCCACTGGGCATGGCAGGCGCCTTTGCCCGCCCGGCGCGGTTCGCCGACTGGCCGGTGCCGCGCACGCCCGGCTACCGCTTCAAGGCCGGTGCCTGGCAACTGTTCGACGCTTTCGATGGCGAGGGCTCTGTCGGCGCGTCCAATGTCCATGCCAGCGCGCGGGACTGGGCACGCTGGGGCCACGCCTTTGCCAGCGCCCAGGTGATGGCGTCCGGGAGTTTGGCGGCCGGTCTGCGCGAGCCCATGCTCGACAGCGGGCTGGCCTACCAGCTCACCCGCCTCAGCTGGTACTGCGATGCGTCGCGCCAGCGTTGTCACTACACCGGTTCCTACAACGGCTACTTCGCCCAGGTCTACTGGGACAGCCTGCGGCGCGAAGTGGTCGCCTATGTCAGCAACAGCAGCTTGCCACCCTGGCACTGGGCGCGGTTGACGCGTGACCTGGCGGACGCGTTGGCCGGCCGCGACGCGGCCCCGCCGGACCCGGCACAGCCCAAGGTCATCGCTGCCAAGGACCGACCGCGCTATGCCGGCCGCTACACCGCGCCTGGCCTGGGCGAACTCGTCGTCAGCAGCAGCAGCGACGGGCGCAGTTTCGTGCGCGTGGGGCAGGGTGAACGGGCGTCCTTGTACCCTGCCAGCAGCTCGGTGCTTTACGCGCCGACGCTGGACCTGGCGCTGGCGTTCTCGGGCCCGCCAGAAGCCGCGACCCTGCACCTGCGCTCGGTGTTCCTGTCTGTCGACGCCCGCCGCGCACCCTGAGGTCGCCGCCGGGGTTGCGCCGCCATTCAGCCGCGCGGTGCGGCGGGCAGCAGGATGCG
>Ga0209181_10010942_pt1 | contig 11708 bp, 8 predicted proteins | sample MAT05_FD_187208 | JGI IMG/M metagenome (GOLD analysis project Ga0209181, IMG submission 187208) | Freshwater microbial communities from Lake Fryxell liftoff mats and glacier meltwater in Antarctica - MAT-05 (SPAdes) (version 2) | ecosystem: Environmental > Aquatic > Freshwater > Ice > Liftoff... | reverse complement strand
CTCTTTGAGGGGGGGTCGAGGAAGTGATGGGCGGCGGGGGACGGCGCTTGCACTCGTCAGGCGGCGATGTTTGGCACCCCCAACCCCCTTGGAAAGGGGGCTTTAAGAGGGAGGGATGCACACCCTTGAAAAAGTTGGAAACGGGGGCTTTGAGGGGGCGGGAGCTGGGGGGGGCGGTCGAATGCTCACTTTGCGGCATTGCGCGTGCTAACTCGGGCGCGTGATTCGGATTCGTCAGTTCGTCGGTCGGCGGGGGCGGTGGCTTTTGGCCATTGGGGTGGCGCTCTTGGGGCTGCTGATTGCGCGGGCTACGTCATCGGGGGCGAGTGAAGGGGACCATGCGCGGTCGCTTGCGGTGGCGCTTGGGAAGGGTGGGCTGCGGGTCGATCCGGGGACGGTGCTGTGGCTGTCGGAGGACGTCTCGGCGTTCACGGGGCGGGCGGCTTTGTTTCTCGCGCATGCGGATGGCGAGCTCGATGATCTCTACTTTGCGAAGGCGCGCTGTACGGCGGATGGCGGGGTGCTCGATGTGCGCTTTGCGACGAACCTGACGCGCACTTCGAGCGCGGCGGAGGCGGCGCCGGTGCGGCTTGGGGATGGCGTGCTCTATGCGGCACGGGTCGGGGATCGCTTCGACGCGGTGACGGTGCTCGATGTGCGCGGTGAGCCGGAGTCGCTGACGCGCGATTGGTCGCCGCGCGCGAAGGCGCAGAACGCGATCACCAACGTGCAAGAGACGGGGCGCTCGCAGGGCTTTGGGCGGCGTCGCTACGGGCTGGTGACGCCGGCGGCGCGGATCGCTGTCGCGCGCGAGGGTGGGCACTTCGTCGTCGTGGCGGATGGTGCGCGCATCGTCATCGATCCGGCGCGCGAGGCGCCGCTCGAGGGCGCGGAGCTCGTCGAGGTGCGGCCGACGGAGAAGTCGGTGCCGGGGACGATCACGTGGGTGGTGGACACCGTGCGCAACGTCTCGTTCATCGGAGCTGGGCCGATCGAGTGGCTCGAGCACACCGTGTTCGGGCTGCAAGATCGCTTCGAGCGGCTGCGCTATGCGCTCGCGGGTGACGCGAGCGACGAAGCGGACGCGGCCGCGGACGAGCTCGGTGGATCGCGCGCGGGCGCTACGCCGATCGGCGCAGGGCAGGGCGACGCGGAGACGCGCGCGCTGCTCGCGGAAGCGGATGCAGAGGCCGGCTGGCCTCCCGCCGCAGCGACGCCGGTGCTCGACGATCCGCTGCGTGGCGAGGGCGAGTGGATCGCGGTCGACGATCCGGCGTTCGTGCAGAGCTGGCCGAATGCGCCGCCGGCGTTTTATCAGACGTTCCTGCGCCCCGATGGCGAGCGTCGCTACGCGCGCATGTTCGTGACGATCTGGGACGCGCGGCAGGTGCAGCTGCACATCGCGATGGGCACCCGCGAGCCGGAGAGCGCGACCGGCGAGACGGGCACCGGACTCGTGCCGCGCGACGATCGCACGTTGTCGCGCCTCGTCGCCGGCTTCAACGGCGGCTTTCAGGCGCTGCACGGCGAGTTCGGCATGATGGCGGACGGCCGCGTCTATTTGCCGCCGAAGCCGTGGGCGGCGACCGTCGCGGTGTTCGACGACGGGCATGTCGGCATCGGCTCGTGGCCAGCGCCGCTATCGCGCACCGCGTACGACGAGCGCGCCGCGAACGAGCAGATCCCGCCCGGCATGATCGCGATGCGACAGAACCTGACCAGTGTCGTCGAGGACGGTGTGTACAACCCGTGGGGGCGCTGGTGGTGGGGCGCAGCGCCCGAGGCCGCGACCGAGCAGACCTTCACGCATCGCTCCGGGCTGTGCGTGACGCGCGAGGGCTTCCTCGCGTTCTTCTGGGGAGGCAGCATGGGGCCGGAGGCGCTCGGCGCATCGATGAACGCGGTGCGCTGCGTGCGCGGCATGCACCTCGACATGAACTCGAAGCACACCGGCCTCGAGTTCTATCGGCTCGCGCGCGAGGCGAGCGCGCTGCCTGCGCTCGCGGCGCCGCTCGGCGAGGACACGTGGGAGGGCCCGCTGCCGAACCCCGAGGGCGCGACCGGCGCGTGGACTGTGCGCTCGCGCAAGGCCGTGCGCTCGATGGATCCGATGCGCTTTCCCCGCTACATCCGCCGCGATCCGCGCGATTTTTTCTTCCTCACGCTGCGCCCGATGGTGCCAGGCCCCGATCTGCCCGGCGCGGACGCCGAACATCCCGTGCGCTTCTCGACGCAAGGCCTGCCACACGCCGGTTGGCCGCACGCGTTTGCGCGCGCCGCGCTCGGCCCGGACGACGCGCGCAGCTGGGTCGTGCGCATCGACGCAGCGCGCGCGGCGCCCGCGCCCGTCGCGCCCGCAGGTGCTATTCGCGCGCTCGCGTATCTGACGAACGCGCGTGCGCTGTCGCGTGATGGTGCCGGCTTCGCGCTCTACGCGACGCGCGGAGGATCGCCAGGCGCGCTCGGCACGAGCTACGCCGTTGGAACGCCGCCCGCAGGTGCGCGCACGATCGTCGCCGGACGCGACGCAGCGACGACGCCTGACGCGCGTGCGGCGCTCGGCGTCGACGCCGACGGCTTCCTCGTGTACCTCGAGCGCGAGCCCGGCGACGAGGGCTCGCTGAGCGCGCGGCTGCAGAGCGCTGGCGTCGCAAACGCGGTCGCGCTGCCCGATGGAGTGCGCCTCGCGTTCCACGTCGGCGCCCGAACGATCGCCGTCGACGGCGCCCGCGAGCGCGACGTCGATCTCGCGACGGCCCTCCCGCTGCTCGCCGACGAGCGCCCCGCGGCCGACGCGCTCTTCGCCGACACCGAGCCGCTCCCGTACACGCGCTGGGGCCGTCTCCAAGGCGCCCGCGTGCGCTACTTCCCCGATACAACGCGCACTCGGCGCTTCGTTCGCCCACCCGGCACCGAGTAGGCGAATCCTCCGCAGGGCGACCGCTGCGTGCCTCTTCGCGCGCGCGATTCGAGTCGGCCCAAGCCGCGAAACCTGCCTCGTGTCTCTCGTGGCGTGAGTTTGCGCGTCATCTCTGTGGCATTCGGGCAGCCTACGCTGTTGACCTACCTCGGCGAATTCGCGTACTTAAGCACGTCCGTTTACGCCGGAGCGCCTCAGTCGGGCGTTCCGGCTGCTCGGCGTGAGGTCACCGTGCCCCGCTGCTCGTCGTCGAGAGGAAACCGGTGAAGAAGCCGATCCCATTCGGGAAATACCTCCTGCTGGACCGCGTCAACGTGGGCGGCATGGCCGAGGTGTTCAAGGCCAAGGCGTTCGGCGTCGAGGGCTTCGAGCGCCTCGTCGCCGTGAAGCGCATTCTGCCGAGCATCGCCGAGGACATCGAGTTCATCACGATGTTCATCGACGAGGCGAAGATCGCCGTGCAGCTGACGCACGCGAACATCGCGCAGATATTCGACCTCGGAAAGGTCGGCGACAGCTACTTCATCGCGCTCGAGTACGTGCACGGAAAAGACCTGCGCGCGATCTTCGACCGGGCGCGCAAGCGCGGCGAGCCGCTGCCGGTTCCGATGGCTTGTTACGACGTAATGAAGCTGTGCGAGGGCCTCGCCTACGCGCACGACAAGAAGGACGCGTCGGGTCGCGAGCTGCACCTCGTGCACCGCGACGTCAGCCCGCAGAACATCATCATCTCGTTCGACGGCGAGGTGAAGATCATCGACTTCGGCATCGCCAAGGCCGCTGGAAAGGCGGGCAAGACGCAGGCGGGCATCCTCAAGGGGAAGTTCGGCTACATGTCGCCGGAGCAGGTGCGCGGGCTGCCGCTCGATCGGCGCTCCGACATCTTCGCAGTCGGCATCGTGCTCTACGAGCTGCTCACCGGTGAGCGTTTGTTCGTCGGCGAGAGCGACTTCTCGACGCTCGAGAAGGTTCGCAACGTCGAGATCATGCCGCCGAGCACGTACAACCGGCGCATCCCGGAAGAGCTCGAGCAGATCGTCCTGAAGGCCCTCAGCAAGGATGTCGACGATCGCTACCAGACCGCGATGGACCTGCACGACGACCTGCAGTCGTTCATGTACACGAGCGGCAATTTTTTCGCGCGCAAAGACCTCGCCGCGTACATGCGCAAGGCGTTCGCCGACGACATCGCGAAGGAGAGCGCGAAAGACGAGGAGTACGCGAAGATCACCGGGCCCGTAGCGAGCGGCCTCGATGCCTTCGACGATCTGCCGTCGGCGCCGGCGAACGCGCCCGCAAGGCCGCCGCAGCGCAAGGCGACGCTGATGGGCGTGCCGATCGTCGCGCCGCCGCCTCCGCCAGGGCCGCGCGTCTCGAAGCCAGCCGCACCGCCACCGCCGCCACCGCCGCGCATGTCCGCGCCACCGCCTCAGCCGGGGCCTCCGCGACAGCCCGGTCCGCCGCCTACAGTGGGTCCGTCGCCGATCGCCGCTGCGCCGGTGCTCGACATGGACTGGGACGAGGAAGAGCTCTCGACCCAGATCTACGACAAGCCCGATGACATTCGCGTGGCGCCGCCCGGGCCTGTACCGCTGCCGCCGATCTCTCAGCCTACGCCGATCGCGCCACCCGCCGCCGGTCCGCCGCGCTCCGCTCCCGGGCCTGCGCGTCCGTCGCTCGGCACCGGGCCAGCTCCGGGCGCTCCGTCGCCGTTCGACATGCCGGTGCCCGATTATCCGGCCGCAGGCCTCACGCCGGGCATAGCGCCACGCCGCGAGCCTACCGCCGTCACGGCACGCCCCAAAGAGAAGAAGAGCAGCATGGTGCCGCTCATCGCGTTCGGCGTGGTCGTGCTCTTCGCCCTCGTCGCGGGCGGTGGCTGGTTTGCGTTTGGTCGCAGCCAGCCGGGCACCATTCAGCTGACCACGACGCCGAACGATCCAGTCGTGCTGTTCGATACGCGGCCGGTGCAGGCCACCTCGAGCCCGTTCGTCATCGCCGACGTCGAGCCCGGCGAGATGCACCTCATAGAGGTCAGCAAGACCGGCTATCAAACGTGGTCGCAGCAGGTTCGCGTCCAGCCAAATCAGACGCTGACGCTCGGACCAGTGATGCTCGCGCCGCAGGGCGGGAGCCCAATCGGCGTCGGTTCCATCGCGTCGGCGCCGGTGGGAGTCGGCGGCGTCACACCGCCACCCGCGGGCGGCACGGGCTTCACCCTCGACTCGCAGCCGACGGGCGCGAAGGTGTTCCTCGATGGGCGCGAGCTCACTCAGAGGACACCGATCTCGATCAGCGATCTGACGCCCGGCCCGCACGCGATCCGCGTCGAGGCGGGGCCGCAGTTCGACGCCTGGCAGTCGCAGATCCAGGTAGGCGCGGGCCAAGTGATGCAGCTGCCGGCGGCGGTGCTCAACCTCCGCGCAGTCTCAGTCGACTTCCGCTCGTCGCCCGATGGCGCGCGCGTGACGCTGGTGCGCGGCACCGAGCGCCGCTCCATCGGCAACACGCCAACGCGCGCTGACGTGGAGCTCGCTGGCGGCGCGTGGAGCGTCGAGATGGCGCGCGACAATTTCGAGACGTTCACGCAGGCGCTCGCGCTCTCGCCGACGCAGCCGGCCGCGGCCGTCGACGCGACGCTCACCGCCCGCGCGCGCGTCGCCGTCCGTCCCGGTGGTGGCGGCGGCGGCAGCCGTCCTGGTGGCGGTGGTGGCGGTGGTGGTGGTGGTGGTGGCGGTGAGCCCACGGGTGGTGGCGGCGGCGCGGCCACTGGCGGCACCGGCACGCTGCGCATCAACACGCGTCCATGGTCGCAGGTCTACGTCGACGGCGCGCTCATCGGCAACACGCCGCAGATGAACATCCCGCTGCGCGCTGGCTCACACCGCGTGACGCTGGTGAACACCGAGTTCAACATCCGCGAGACCATCACCGTGAACATCACTGCGGGCGCTACCGAGACGAAAGTCCTGACGCTCAACCCCGGCTGAGCGCGCCGCGCAATCGCAGTCATCACGACGCTGTCGCGGCCGTCATTCGACCCGGTCGCGCACTACCAACACGCCAGTCGGCGCAAACGTGTCCCCGCGAACAACGGCGCGACGCTCGAAGCGCGAGCGCACGCCATCGCCATCGAGATCGCCCTCGGCTACGAACGTCACGCCCTCTGTCGCGGCGAGCTCGCAGCCGTCCACGGTAGTCGTCAGCGTGTAACGAAAGCGCGTCGGATCGGCCGGCGCGAAGCCGAGCGCGCGCCAGCTCGCGACACCTGGAGTCGTGGCCGCGGCGAAGTCGACGGCGACTGGATCACTCGTCGGCGTCGCTGGCGCTGGGCCCGCGCTCAGCGGCAGACAGTGCTGCCTCACGTGGCCGTCCGCGCCCGCGTGTCGCGCCACATAATACGCAGCGGAGAGGCGGTGCAGCTCCGCCAGCTGCTCGGACGCCTCGGCGGTCTTGCTGGTGTGTACGTGGCGGATGAACGTCGGCACGAACACCGCGAGCAGCACGCCGACGACGCAGACGATGGCGCAGGCCTCGACGAGCGTCATACCGTCGCGCCGCTTCACGCGGCCGAGCATGCGGCGCTGCTGCGAGACGGTCAAACGTGGAGCGCTCGCGATCAGCGCGCAGTGTCGCGCTGCGCGTCGTCGTCGTCGTCTACGACGCGCTCCGGCGATTCGAGGAACCAGTCGTGGAGCCAGCGCGCGCGCTCCTCGGGCGCGGGCCGCGGCTCGGTGAGCAGGAACAACGTCGGTGCGAGGTACGCCGCGTCGCGCCAGCGGCGTGCATCGAGGTCGCGCTGCGCCGCCTCGAACGCCTCCGCATAGGCCGCGCTGCGCAGGCGCGTCAGGTGCAGCGCGATCTGCTGGCGCGTGTCGTCGTCGCGCACGGTCGCGTACATCTCTTCGAGGTGACGAATCGCCTGCTCCGCGCGACCGAGCCGCTCGAGCTGCGAGGCGTTGGTGAGCACCAGCCAAGGTGGACCCCCACCGCGCCGCGCTGCCGCCTCGAGATACGGGATGCCGCGTCGCTTCGCCTCGCTCTTCGCTGCTTGGTCCGTGAGCAGCGGCGGCAGTTCGTAGGTGAGCGTTGCGCCGAGCTGCCAGAGCATCTCCGGGTCGTCGGGGTATTGGTGCACGCCGCGCTCGAGGAAGGCGACCGCGCGCTGTCCATCGCGCGCGGTGATCTCGCCGGTACGATAGAGCGCGCTGGTCCCGACCCAGCGATACGCGGCAGGGAAATACGGGTCGAGCGTCACGATCGCGTCGCCGTACTCGAACACGTGCGACACGTCGCCGCGATGCGTCAGCTCTTGTCCAAAGTAGACCAGCGCGCGCATCCACACCAGATCGGCGAGCGCCTCTTCGTGCCCAAGTGAGAACGCGCGCAGCCACGTGGGCGGCGGCAGGTAGTAGACGTCCTCGTAGGTCTCGCCAGCGAGATAGCCGCGCATCGCGTCCGCGCGCAGCAGCGACGCGCCAGAAGCGGCGAGCAGCAGCAGCGCGATAGCACCGAGCATCGAGGTCCGTTCGCGCGACATGGTCAGAGCCGCGCATCATAAACGACGAAGCCCCCGTCGCGGGTCGCGACGAGGGCCTCTGAGCGAGCAGCGGCGCCATGGACGCCACGCTGAATCCGCGACGCGCGAGGCGTCGCGGCGTCGATCACTCGATCTCGTTCTCGATGAAGAAGCCGCGCGAGTGGTACAGCTCGTTGCTCGGGCTGCTACCCACCGCGAGCTCAAAGTTCGAGAGCACCGCGTCGCCGTCGAGATCGCCTCGGGCGAACATCGTGTAGACCGTCGTGTCGTTCGCCAGGTTACCGCAAGCTGCGCCGGCGCTGGTGATGCCATAGCCATAGTAGACGAAGTCCGCGATCGCGAAGCCGAGCGCGTTGAACTCCGGGTCCGCCACGGTGGCGAAGTCGTACTGCTGCTTGACGTTGCTCGGGGTCACCGGCTTGCGCGCGGCAGTGCCGACCAGGCAGTTGCCCTGGATCGCGGCGCCGATGCCCTGCGCGGCGCGCTCGACGTTGTAGTAGCTGACCGCGCGCTTGAAAAGCGAATTGAGGTTGCCGGTGGCCTCGGAGGTCTTGGCGCTCTTCACATAACCGACGAAGGCGGGGATCGCGATGGCGGCCAGGATGCCGATGATCGCGACGACGATCATCAGCTCGATGAGGGTGAAACCCGCGTTCTTCTTCTGGCTCAGCTTGGTCATCATGAGGGAGTCTCCTTGCGCGGGCCGTGAGCCACACGTTGTGTAGCTCGTTGAGCACGAGCCATGCCAGCCTCTACGGACGGCGACAGCGGGACTGAAGTCCGGGCAAGGGCCATTTTCGGCCTGCTTCGCGCGCAGACCGACATCTCGGCGGGTGCTGCGACCAGCCGAGGTGACGTACTTCGTCGCTGTACAACCCGCAGTGTGACGAGAATTGTCACTCCGATCAGGCGATGCGCGTCACTCCCAGCCGGCCGCGTTCGCGGTGCCGGTGCCGGGGTCGCCCACCCACACGCTCGAGCTGGCGGAGTAGGTCTCGAACAGCACCCGCGTGCCGTCGCTGTCGAGGTCACCGGTCGCGCGGGCGACGTACCAGAAGTCGTTTCCGGTCAGGTTCGATCCTGCGGGCCCCGCCGTGCCGGGGGCGCCCGCGAGCACGAGATAAGTGAACCGCACCGGCGCATCGGGGCTCGCACCGAGCTGATTCCACGCCGATCCAGCGGCGACTGCCCAGACGACGCTGGTGCGATCCGGGGCGGCGCGCGGGGCGACCGGCGCCGCGCAATAGGCGCCGAACTCCGAGCGGTACGACTCTTCGCGCTGGCGGATCTCGCCGAGGAAGGTCGTCGCCTCGGTCGTCTTCGACTTCTGTACGTAGTCCTGAAACGCCGGTATCGCGATGGCCGCCAGGATGCCGACGATGGCGACGACGACCATGAGCTCGATGAGCGAGAAGCCTGCACGAGAGCGCACGTTCGGTTTCGTCACGGCGCGTTGGTGAGCAAGTGCCGAGCCATGCATCTTCGACTCCTCTTCGTGTCGAGCCGCGGCGGACTCGAAGACCGCAGGATACACCGAGGGGTTGAACGGCGTCAGCAACCGGTTGGTCGAGCCCCTCGGACGGGGAGTCGGTCCGCGCAGGTACGTTCGAGTCGTCGCGGTCAGTCGTCGCCTTCTGCCGCTGCGTCGCCGGACTCGCTCGCTTCCGCGTCGCCCGCATCGCCGAGACCGTATTTGGCGAGCCGATAACGAAACGAGCGGAACGACATGCCGACGAGCTTGGCTGCGCGGTTGCGGACGCCGCCGGCGCGCTCGAGCGCTTCGAGCAGCAGGCGCTGCTCGGTGTCGCCGAGGAACGCGTCGAGGTCCATGCCGTTCGGCGGCAGCGTGACGGTTCGCGGCGTGTCCTCGGCCGGCGGATCGACGGCGTCGGGGAGATCGGCGAGCGTGATGCGCGGGCCCGCCGTCAGCGTCACTGCGCGCTCGACGACGTTCTCGAGCTCGCGCACGTTGCCCGGATAGCGCTGCTGCGCGATCCAGCGAAGCACCTCCGGCGAGAACGTGAGGCGCCGGCCGGCGAGGGCGCCGTGCTTGACCAAGAAGTGCTCGGCGAGCAGCGCGATGTCCTCTGGCCGATCGCGTAACGGCGGCATGACGAGCCGAATCACGTTGAGCCGATAGAAGAGGTCCTGCCGAAAGCGCCCCTCTTTCACGTCGAGCTCGACATCGCGGTTGGTCGCGGCGACGACGCGCACGTCGACCTCGATCTCCTTCTCCCCGCCGACCGGGCGCACCTTCCGCTCTTGCAGCACGCGCAGCAGCTTCACTTGCAGCGCGGGCGTGAGCTCGCCGACCTCGTCGAGAAAGAGCGTCCCGCGATCGGCCGCGCGGACGAGCCCCTCTTTGCGTGTCGCGGCGCCGGTGAACGCGCCTTTCTCGTGGCCGAACAGCTCGCTCTCCATCAGCGCTTCCGGCAGCGCGCCGCAGTTCACCACGACGAACGGCAGCTCGCGGCGATCACCGCGATCGTGCAGCGCGCGCGCGACCACTTCTTTGCCGGTGCCGCTCTCTCCGGTGACGAGCACGCTGGTGCGCGCGCTCGCGATGCGCTCGACCAGCGACATCACGCGCTTCATCGCGTCGCTCTTGCCGATCAAATCACCAAGCCGGAACGTGCCGAGCGCGCTCGCGCGGAGGACCTCGTTTTCGCGCTGAATCGCGCGCTTTTCCAGGGCTTTGTCGAGCGTCGCGAGTAGCTCGGCGTTCTTGAACGGCTTCTGGATGTAATCGTACGCGCCGTTGCGCATCGCCTCGACCGCGGCCTCGGTCGTCGCGTAGGCGGTGATCATCACGACCTCGGTCATCGCGTCGCGCGCGCGTGCAGCCTCGAGGACCATCATGCCTGTGCCGTCCGGCATCGACAGATCGGTCACGACCAGATCGTACGGATCGTCGGCCTCGATGCGCGCCAGCGCCGCGACGACGCCAGGCACCGTGACCGGCTCGTGATGCGCTCGGCGCAGCAGCACGTTGAGCATCTCGCGGAGTCCGGGCTCGTCGTCGACGACGAGGATGCGTGCCATCGCCGCAGCCTCGCACGGCTCCTCGCGGCGCGGTAGAACGTCGCGCGTGACAGCGCGAACGCGGACACGAGCGCAGTGGACGTCGAGCCGATGCGCTGTGCCTTCAGCGGGGCTGACGCGAAGTGCGGTGGCTCGCGCGGCGCGCTGCGTGCTCGCCGCGCTGCTCGTGATCGGCGCTTCGGCCTGCGCGAGCGCGCCGTCGGCGCGTGGGCGGCGCGCGATGGACGATGGCGCTTACGAAGAGGCCGCGCGCGCGTTTCGTGCGGCGGCGCAGGGCTCGCCGCGCGACGCCGACCTCTGGCTCGAGCTCGGCCGCGCGGAGATGGCGGCGCAGCGCCCAGCGCGCGCCCGGGACGCGTTCACCCGCGCGTCGCTTCTGCAGCCGACGAACCCGCAGCCGCGCATCCTCATCGGGCACACCTGGGAGCTCGAGCGACGCTGGGACGAGGCGCTCGCCGCGTATTTGCAAGCGGTGCAGGTCGCGCCGCAGCAGGCGCGTCCGTATCGCGTTCTCGGCACGCGGCTGCTGCGCTGGGGCCGGCCCGCCGATGCGGTCGAGCCGCTCGCGCGCGCAGTGGCGCTCGCGCCCGCGCACGCCGAGACGTGGAAGGCGCTGGCGCTCGCGCGCTACCACGGCGGCGACGTCGCCGCTGCCGAGCAGAGCTTTCGGGACGGCATCGCGCTTCACGCCGAGCATCGCGGGCTGCGCCTCGGCCTCGCGGCGCTGCTGGTGAACGCGCATCGCTTCGAAGAGGCGCTCACGGTGTACGCCGCTGTCCTCGACAGCGAGCCTGCGCTCGCGGCGGCGCACGTCGGGCGCGCGCTGCTGCTGCACGAGCTGCATCGCCAAGCGGAGGCAGAGGCGGCATTCGAAGCGGCGGTGCGCGTCGCGCGCGATCCGCGTCCGTATCGCGCGCGCTTGCTCGCGTATCGGCAGCTGCGCGCGCGTGACGCGACCGCGCCGCGCAATCCGCGTTGACGTGGCCGCACGACACTCCGTACGATCGCGCGGTGAACATGCTTCGTCTCGCCGCCGTCTGGTTTGCCCTCGTCGCGGCGTCGCTCGCGCTCGGCGCGCCGCGTGTGGCAGAGGCGCAGCGCCGCGGAGCGCGCACCGGACAGCTGGTGATCCTTTCGCAGCAGCAGGGCGCGCAGGTGTTCGTCGACGAGCAGAGCGTCGGCACGCTGCCGATCGAGCCGCAGTCG
>Ga0209181_10010937_pt1 | contig 11709 bp, 12 predicted proteins | sample MAT05_FD_187208 | JGI IMG/M metagenome (GOLD analysis project Ga0209181, IMG submission 187208) | Freshwater microbial communities from Lake Fryxell liftoff mats and glacier meltwater in Antarctica - MAT-05 (SPAdes) (version 2) | ecosystem: Environmental > Aquatic > Freshwater > Ice > Liftoff... | reverse complement strand
ACCATGACAGTTTTCGCATTGATTACCAGCCAAAAGCCCCTGAAGTTGTTTTTCCGCATCGTCTGCCGCAAACTCTTCATTCAAGAAACCACTCTCATATCGCAGATACTCCTTTGGATCCCAACCGGTCACGTGGCACGCGATGCATTCCGGGTCAAACGACTTGTTGACACCATGCAAACGCTCAAAACCCTTCCGCTTGAATGATGGGTCAAGACTCTCGAACGCATGCGCATGTGGTGTGTTTTTCCAGATCTCATACGCCTTGGTATGGCATTCACCGCACTTCGCCGCACCGACATAGATGGCTCCCGACGGATGCGGTATAGTTCCGTCACTTTTAGCAACAGCTTCAGATTTCAGTCGATCCTGATAGCTCTGCATCAACTGCGTCATGCGGTCCGAATCCGGAAACAAGTCGCCACTGAGCGGCACCAGTTCAAATCGCACGGGATTCTCTGTGTCATCCGGATACAGACCAATGACGCCTGCCGCTTTGCCTTTTTTCCCTACTTCGATCAATCGGACGCTGCCAACCATTTCGGCATTGTCGGATCCCTCTCCAAATCCGTTGGCACGCACGATCAGCGTAAGATTGGGAAAGTCTTCCGCCAGCTTCTTCGATTCTTCGAGCGTGGTTTGAGCCAGGAGTATTCGGACTGTCACGCCAGCCTCATCAAACTCGTTCAGAACCGAGGTCAGCGCCTCAGCCGGATCGGTCCATAGTATTTCCGCGTTGGCAGCTTCGTCTGGCGTCATGTCGGGGATCACTGCCTTCCGAATCGAATCACTCATCACGCTTGTGACTCCGACCTTGATACCGTTGACTTCAAAAATCGTGGATGCCAAGGGGGTGCCGAGATCTTTCGATCCGAAAAACGTCAGATTGGCGCCGAGGAATTTCAGCGGCTCATCGCCATCAGAAAGATGCTGTGAAAGCAAATAGCCGGGTTCAAGTTTGAGTTCTTCCGGCCCGAGGCCCAAGGCGACGTACTTGAGTTCCCGCAGTGCCTCAAGCGTGGTTTCAAATTTCAGCCTGGCCTGCGTTCCCGTGCGATGCGAAAGGCTGCCGACATCGATACCGCGTGCATCCCAACCCAGCGATTGGATCTTTTCAAACAACGATGCGCGACGGGACATTCCGCCAAGTTGGTTATCCGTGCATCCACAAGGTTCAAAAAAGCCTAACTGTTCTCCGGTAACGACGAGAGTCAGCTTTGGTGTCGGCCATGACGGAAACTTCAGCGGCACCACCCGAGTCGCTGCATGTTTATCTACTTCAGCCTGGTTCTTGTCTCCAACGGGTGGCAATTCCAACGAAGTTCCTTCCTGTGCAAGGGCGTCAGGTTGGGCCGATGCGGACGGCATCGCTTCACTGTTCGAAATCTGAGACCTTTCAGCGCTTGGTTCAGCGACTGGCAGCGCATTCGAAGCCGCATCTTTGCGCAGCAGCATGAGCACAACCGCAGCAGTCACAGCACAAACCAATCCCAACAACGCCAGAGTCGAACTACGCATTTCGCTCACTTCCTTCAAAAGCTCGGCATTTCGCAGAGTAACAAATCCGTCATTGCGGACGATAGTCGCCTGCGGATTCAGAGAGAACCCCAAATCACCTGTTTCGTCCAATTGACACTGCCAGAAAGGTAGTGTCGGGCTTTATTCTTTGCGCGGCCAGAAATGAGTCCGGCGAGCGGAACGCATAAGCCCTCCGATACCTCGTTCTGGTACCGGCAAGCTGACGCATGCCGCTCGCCAATTCTCTCACTCATGACCGCCTTGAGTATATTCGTTGAAAACTCCACTGAACAGCCTGTCCAGGGCTACGGGGATCGCAGCAGGTCGTGCAGACGTTTGTCGAGAAGGCTGTCGATCACCAGACGGCTCATGCTGAAGTCGCCGACGGCAGTGTGGCGGTTGGGGACAGACACGATGTAGGCTCCGGCAGCATGCGCGGCGCGGGTGCCAGTTTCGCTGTCTTCCAGCACAAGCATTTCGGTGGGTGATACATTCAACCGGCTGGCGGCCATCTGATAAATTTCGGGGTGTGGTTTGCCATGCGTGACGTCTTCGGCAGTCAGCGTAAAGTGGAATCGGTGCAACAATTCAAAGCGTTCCAGCAGCGGCGTCATATAAGCACGCGGTGACGACGTGGCGACGGCCCTGGGCAAATCCAGTGATTCAATCAACTCAAGCACATCGTGCAGTCCAGGCATCGTTGCCAGAGAATTCTCGGCGATGGCTTCGAATAGTTCCTTCGTTTCGTACATCAGATCTTCGATGCGATCGGCCATGCCAGTATGCAATTTCAAGGCGTTAAACGCATCGACCGGGCGCCGGCCCAGCATGCTGTGGCGGATCACGTCCGTCATTTCCAGACCGCGGCGTTCCAGGAGTTGCTTACCTGCGAGATCGAAAACGTCCTCGGTGTTCAGCATCAGGCCGTCCATGTCAAACACGACCGCGCGGATTTGAGGACGGTGATTCGTTGATTCCAATTGTGAGTCCCGTCGTGTCATATGAGTTCGCTCAAACGTCCGCCACGGTAACTCAGGTCGAGCAGTTCCATTGGATGCAGCACCGCGATGTTGTGACCTGCTTCCTTCAGCTTGGCCTGCAACTGCAGCGAACATCCAGCGTTCCCGGAAACCACGACGTCCGGCGTCACGTCCATCAGACATCCGACTTTGCGTTTGCCAAGACGATCGGCCATTTCAGGTTGAGTCAGATTGTAACTGCCCGCCGCGCCACAACAGAGCTCTGCTTCGGCAATCGGACGTATTGAGATTCCCGGAATCAGCTTCAGCAGGTCGCGTGGCTGCTGGCGAATCCTCTGAGCATGTTGCAGATGACATGCATCCTGATACGCCACGACTGCTTCAATCCGACCTTGTGGTTTGACAGGTCCCAGGTTCATCAGAAATTCACTGATATCCTTCACCAGACCGCAGAATTGCGCCGCATCACTCTCGCCGAGACTCTGATGATCTGCCTTCCCGCCAGTCAGCTCGTGCTGAATATGACTGTAGTCTTTCATCATCGCACCGCAACCCGCCACGTTCACGATCACGGCGTCGAGTTTATCATTTTGAAAGGCATGAATATTCTGCTGCATCAGATGCAGCGCTGGTTGCGAGGCTCCGCTGTGATAATGAATGGCACCGCAGCACCCCTGGCTGCCAGGGATCACCACATCGCAGCCGTTTTCCTGCAGCACACGGGCTGTGGCCCAGTGAACGTGTCGAAACATGGCATCAGCTACGCAACCGATAAACAGTCCCACCCGGGCCCGGCGGATTCCCTTCGCCGGCAGAAATACAGGTAACTCCGGAAGTGATGGCTTGAGCCTTGGCAATTGAGCCTGCATCCGGCGCAGTTTTGTCGGCAGCAGTCGTGTCATTCCGATCCTGTCCGCCAGCCGATCAATTCCCAGCATCTGCATGAGTCGTGCTGGCTTCAGCGCCCATCGCATGCGACCGCGATGAGGAAACAGTCCGTACATGATCCAGCGATGAAACCAATCGGGCCGATGTCCGCTCGGCTGCGGTAACGTTCCATGCTGCGAATCTGCAGCAGGATTCGCCGGTGCCAGTTCGTGCATCTCCACTCGAAACGGTTCGATCAGCCGTCCGTATTGCACGCCGCTGGGGCAGGCCGTTTCGCAGCTTCGGCAATCCAGGCACAAGTCCAGATGCCGTCGCACGTTGTCGGTGAGAGGCAGTCGCCCGTCTACCACCGAACGCATCAGGTAGATTCGTCCGCGCGGACTATCGTTCTCGTCGCCGGTCTCCACGTAGGTCGGGCAAGCAGACGTACAGAGCCCGCAATGAACACAGTCGAGGAACCGTTCGTACGGAATCGATTTGCCAATCGCCGCCGCAAGTGGCAGCAGGGGCTCGAGTGATGGCTGCATGGTTGCGGAATCAGGAGTCTTTGTTTCAGACATTGTGACTTATTTTTCTTAGCCTGTTGTTTCCAGGTCGGTCATTACTGCACTGCACTTTAGGCGAGATTCATCGTGCGTTGGCACTGGATGTTTTCAGAAATACCGAGGTTCACGACAATGGTTTCGGAGTTACCAAGCTTCTAAAACACCGAAGGAGCCACGCATGGCTAAGCGTAAGGGACCGTCGACGCATCCGCAAGCGCAGCACAAAGCGAGGAGCCGTTCATCGCAGCATGACAAGCGAAAGCGACCCGACACACCGAATTCGCAGCAGAATAAGACCCCGAAGGCGAAGGTGTCGCTGTGTTTCCTGGCGACTTCACGCCTTGTGAGCGGCGTCATCCACGTTGCGATTGTGCGTTTTGACGACGGCGGCTGGGCGGCTTACTTCTGCACCGATGCACAGGTCGATGTCCGTCTCATGCAGATCGCAGGTCCACAACGATTGCTATTTCTTCGAGCGGAGAGTCACAGTATCCGTCTGATCGACGTCCAGAACGCTGAAGAATCCGATCATCATTTCCTGCCAACTCTGATCGCCCCAGCGAACGGGATGTTCCGCATCGGGATTCACTGGATTGTTCTTTGAATTGTCAAAACCTGCCGTGCAGTGGATTCGTGTTCCCTTTGGCAGCAGTTTCGGCTCCGCCAGTTGATAGCTCAGTTGCCAGTTGAAATCGTAATTGGGCACATCCAGCAATATTTCGGAGCGTCCGTCGGCATAGAAAGCTTCGAAGCGAAATGACTTACCCCGGAGGTGCATGTGTGGTGTCATTTCGGTCACCATCACCTGCGACCAACATGCTGATGCCGGACTGCCTCTGGACAAGTTCAACGCCTTCGATAAACCCTCATACAGAAATGAGCCGATGCACGACGAGTAGTCACTCCACGTCAGGAACAAACTCAGACAGCTCTGGCCCCGTCAGCATTCGCAGTGCAGGTTCCGCCGGAGACCTCGACTCGCCCTTCGGAATCACTCCCCGAAGCGGTCAGCGGTCCGATGTCATGTCTCAACCCTGGCCCTCGCTCTGACCAGCGTTCTGTGGCAGCAGCCCCAATGGCGGGCAACTCCATCCCCGTCTGGTACATTCGAGTTGAGCCAGAACCGCAGACAGACATTCTCCGCCGACGGCGATTCCGGCCGCCCCCATCTGCCCCTTCACGACGCAGCCCTTCCGCTGTGCAGCTCCGTCACTGACAACAACCAAACCCAACATCCGCTCCGCACGCAAAAATCGCATGCGACGAGTTCGGGGGACTTATATCACGAAATTTCGACACCCCGACTGGTGACCTCAAACCTGCTGGATTTGGAGGCGACAAACGTGCTGTTCCCATTGATTGCGATTGGCATCGAACAGGGCATCGAACAGGGCATCGAACAGGGCGAATTGATTGGCACCATTCGCACGTGTCAATCGTTGTTGAACTTTGCCTGCGACATTGAGGCGGAACGGTTAATGAAATCAATCGAAGATCTGAGTTCAATGGCGATTGAACTTCAGGCGAAGCTTCGCGAACGTCTCGGAGCGAACCTGCAATCACCAGGTCATGTCGCTGGTCTGGTTGGAAAGCGGAGTTGGAGCGATGACCTGAAGGCGCACATAGCTTTCGGGGCCGGTCTGTCCGTTTCCTCGCACGATGCGAACGCGCACGTCATGCTTGTCCGGCGTCGCACAGACTGAGCACCGATCTTTGCCCCAGCCATAGCGACGATCTTCCTTGACGCCGCTCCAGCCCATTCGTTCGCCATAGCCTTCGGTGATGTTCCTGGAGACGCATGTACGTCACTCGTTGTTGCATTCGGACGAATGCCGCACGTGGAAAAGAACGAGTAAGCATGGAAAGGCTGACGTACTTTATGTTAGGCCTGTCCCTCAGGAAGATTCGCAAGCAGCGTGTCGGCCCAGGCTGCGTCGAGTTCCGACAAACGGGGGCGTAATGTCAGCGAGTAGTCGGTTCGCCAATACCGTCCGTCCTGATAACACTGGTCGATTAACACTTGAATCTGCAACAGCACATCTTTGTCAGTGCGTCGCAGCGGGATACTGATATCGGGAATCGGCTGGCGCAGCGGCATCGGATACAGTTCAAATTGACACGGCTTGGTCGCTCGCTGGACACACGTAATGTAATCGTCCCAATACTGCTTCGGTATTAACGGTAACGGAATGGCGGCAATGTGATCACCATCTCGTACTAAATCAATCTCGACCAGGTTCACTCCCGATTCGATATAGGCCGCTCGCTTCCGTTTGTATGCCAACCGGCTTTCGTACCCGATTTTATTGCCAGGGCTGAGCACTTCGATCGCGGTCACGACTCGATCGTTGGAAGAGATGTCCACGATTTCGACGGTACGTTGCGTGCGCGTTTCGATTTCCATTTTGATAATGATTGGCTTTGCCGTCCTGATCGTCTCGGTCACGAGTGCCACGCCCTCATCGCCCGACGGCTGGTATGGTTGATCCTCAACAATTCGCACATCAGGAAACACGACTCTTCGCGCTTCGTCTTCAATTTGGATTGCCGTGCTTTCCTCCACACGAGCCTGCAATTCGTCAGGAAGTTGAACATTGATCTGGTTTCGGATGTAAACCATCAGACTCGTATGAACATCTCCCCAGTGCTGTTCCAGATACGGATCCATTCCAGGAAAAGGACTTTTCTTCGTATTCTTGTTCGCAGTCATGGGCTTTTGTGACGTTGTGGGATTTTTCGGACGCGACGGGAAATCGTTTCCATTGTAACCTTTGACCGGGCGAAGACATCAACCTGGGGCAACGTTCATCCGCATTCGCGGATTCTCTTGCCCCAGGCTGATATGCGCGAGCCTTTCAGGCTCAGTCGCAGCACTCACATCGTCGATTAACGCCAACACATTTGATGCACAAATTTCGCCGCGCACTTCATTTGTCGATGAACCGGTTTTTCCAATGCCGCGTGATCGCAGCAGGTTCGTGTAATCGACCAACAGGATCGCATTCCTGGTGACCAGCCCCATCAGCATCACCATGCCGATCATACTGAAAATGTTCAGCGTGCGGCCCAGCAGGAACAAGCTGCCAAGAGCACCGCCGACAGAAAGCGGCAGCGACAGCATGATTGTGAACGGATGCAGAAAGCTTTCAAACTGGGCAGCCAGAATCATGTATGTCAGCACAACAGCCATGAACAGAAAGAACAGAATGCTGGCAAACGATTCCGCCATCATGTCGGCGGAACCTGTGAAAATCGAGACAACGCCGTCGGGAAGTTTCAATTCGCTTTCGAGCTTTTTGACGTCTTCCACGCCTTCACCCAGAGGCTTCGTCGTTTCCAGACTGTCGAGCACCGCTTTGGAAGTTGCCGCATCACTGACTTTCACCGCGAATTCACTTTCACTCGTTGCCTTCCGATTCAAGAGGTTGTGCTTCTCTGCAGTTGATCGGCCGCATTCTTGTGACGTGCCAGTGCTTCATCGCGACCTGCCTGAAGACGATGTGCCGACCGAATCATGCCTGATCTCCTGCCAGCCCATTCAGAAAAATGTCAATCGCATGCTCCATACGGCGCACGAGCTTTGCTTTTGCCCCTGCGAGACAGCCGTTGATGACACTGCCGAAAATCAAATCTCCATACGCATTCGTCGCTTCGTTCACGTTGACGTGGCGAATTGCACCAGCGGCGATTCCGGCTTTGATCAGTTCATCAATGCCGTTACGTGTCTCTGAACGAAACATCAGGTGCGCAGGCACACTGCCGCGAAACTCGGCGCGTTCGTAGATCATGATCTCAACGGTTTCCGGATACTTTTGATAGAACTCCGCACATGCCATCGCAATCTTCTTCAGAACGGCGATCGGCCCAACTTCGGCAATCAATTTCGCTGCCTTTTCCTCGTCGCCAACGCGATTGCGAACGAAGGCATCCACCATCTGCATACAGTGCGCGGAATTAGCCAGGAAGAGTTCCTGTTTATTGCCAAAGTGACGATAAACTGTTCCCTTGCCGACTCCGGCTTCGTCAGCAATTACCTGCACATCCGCATTGTGAAATCCGTCACGCGCGAAGATCCGCAGAGCTGTTTCCAGCATCCCGGTACGCTTTTCCTGATTTGCCACACTCTCCGTTTTGATCCTAACTGCGTTCCTTGAGCACCTTTAGAAACGGACTCGTCCGTTCGTAGTCGACGGCGCAGACGGCCTTGTGTCAATATGCAGGACGAAGACCAATTAATATGAAGACGATACAAAACGATACAACCATTCATTCAGAATCGGTACGCCACACGCTACAACTCAGATTGTGCCTGGATCCTGCGGAGGCGTTGAGCGGAAACGCTGTAACCGTCCGAGTGTGGAATCGGTGCCTGGGTGACAAGCGGCCGTAAAGCCGCCGAAATGAAAACGAAAGGATGGAAATGGTGAAAAACTCAATTGCACTTATTCTGCTGGGGATGGTTGCCTCAATGGCACACGCCGACGACAACTGGCCACGTTTTCGCGGTGCGGATGCGACAGGCGTGGCATCGGACAATGAGGGACTGCCGACAACGTGGACGAATACCGACAATGTGGCGTGGGTTGCGGATGTTTCAGGCTGGGGTTGGGCGTGTCCGATTGTTTGGGAGGACAAAGTCTTCCTGACGACTGTTGTCAGCGATGAAGAGAATCTCAAGCTGGGCAAAGGGTTGTACCTTGGCGAAGGCGTGCGAGATCCCGCGAAAGGAATTCATCACTGGATGGTCTATTGCTTCGACCTGAACACGGGTAAAGAACTCTGGAAACACGAAGCGCACACCGGCCAGCCGACAGTGCTGCGGCATCCCAAGAGCACGTATGCCGCAGAAACTCCGACGACCGATGGCGAACGTGTCTACGCACTGTTCGGAGACCTTGGCCTGTATTGTTGCGACATGGACGGCCAGCCGCTCTGGTCGCAGATGATCGCTCCGAAAAGGACAATCCAGGATTACGGAGCCCTACAACCCGTCACAGATTGTTTACGGCGACTATCTTTATACGGTCTACGACCAGTTTTGCCTGAACGAAGACGGCCTCACCTACGCCGTCAAGGCCGGTCCGGAATTCGAAATCGTTGAACGCAATTCGCTGAATGAACTCTGCATGTCCTGCCCGGCCGTTGCAGGGAACAAGCTGCTGATTCGCACTGCGTCCAAACTGTACTGCATGACTGAGGGAGCGAAGCTGGATTCCGCGGTCGCCGCCAAAATGGGGTTCTGCGCGAAATTAAGTGCGTGAGCTGTTTTCGTTGTGATTCAGCCACGGATGTGGGGACGGTATGTAGCCGTGAGTGGAACCCATGGAAAGGATCGCGCGAGAAATAACAGTCAGATATGAACTGAGCGGCAAGGCGGTAGCCCAACGGTACTCGATCTGCGATTAAAGTAGCCGTCACTCTCTGAGTGACGAATGCCCAATGCCGCATTTCGCGGCCTGCCTCACTCGGAGAGTGAGGTCTACTATAACCTGCCAATCACGCCTGACGGAGTTGACCGCGAATTCACAAATTGAACTCGAAGCAAGTCACCTGTTGTCCGGCCATGAGCCTGCCGATCGTCATCTTTCCCATGGCTCTGGGATTCCGTCAAACGCCACGATGCCGTCGGAAGTTGAATTGGACAGGCGACTACTCGGCCCGCCAACTCAGCCTGAGATGCTGGGCAGAATTGGGCGATACGAGATCGAACGACGCATCGGCTCCGGAGGCATGGGAGTTGTATTCAAAGCCATCGACACCGAGTTGAATAGGCCGGTCGCCGTGAAGATACTGGCTCCACATCTGTCCAGAAACGGAGCCGCTCGACAGCGATTCAGCCGCGAGTCGCGAGCCGCCGCCGCCGTGGTTCATGAGCACGTTGTGGCGATTCATAATGTCGATGCCAATGCCGAGCACCCGTACCTGGTGATGCAGTACGTTTCCGGTGAGTCATTGCAATCGCGAGTCGATCGAACCGGTCCGATGAGCGTCGAACAGATGCTGCGCATCGGAGTGCAGGCTGCTCGAGGGCTGGCCGCCGCGCATCATCAGGGAATCGTTCATCGCGATATCAAACCGGCGAACATCCTGATGGAAGACGGCGTCGAACGACTGCTGATTACCGACTTTGGGCTGGCGCGAACCATGGATGATGCCAGTCTGGGTTCAGTGCGGTACTTTGTGGCCACTGGACATCCGCCATTTCGCGCGGAGCGGGCGATGGGAATACTGCATCGGATCTGCCATCATCAACATCGACCAGTCTGGCAAGTCAATTCCGCCGTCCCCGATGAACTCTCGGCTGTGATCGATCGACTGCTCGAAAAACGACCTGCAAAACGATTTGTATCGGCTGCGGTGGTGGCGGATATCCAGGTGGTGCTGGCGGCTATGCGGGCGGCAGTAGCGGAATGGTCGGGTCTCTGGGCGGCATATACACGCCGCCCGCGCCCTCGGAGAAGTAACTTCTCGCGCAAATTGTTCACCAGCTTCGTGTGCGACTTGATTCGAAAAAGTTCAAACGAGAAGACGTTGAGAAGCAACTCCGAGCGGCTCTCCAGCAGTATTTTTCTGCGGACATGGAGGAACGCGTGAGTGAATTCGACAAGGTCAAAGCACGTGTTGTCGAAATGGAAGCCAAGCTGCAACGCAGGCTGCAGCGTGAAAACGAGATCATCGATCTGCAGCTCAAACAGATGATATATCAGGCGGATGGACTCGATTTCTCTGTGCCCGGTGGAGATGAGAATGGAGCGGCCAACCCTTATGGAGCAGGCATGAGTGCTGGTGGTTATGGCGAAGGTGGCGTCCTCGGCTCCAGTGGTTATGGCGACGCTCAGTTGCCTCAAGGGGGCTTAGAAGCTGATTCTGGTGGAGCAACGATGGGAGTCGAAGCTGGTTCGATCGGCTACGACGCATCGTTTAAGCTTACACCCGTCCATCGCTTAGACCCCGATGCACTATGGGAATACGATCCACTGGGAACCTATCGCTCTCTGACAGTGTCTTCAGATAAATCTGAAACGCCAGAGTCGAATGTCGAAAAGATGAAAACGATAATCCTTGCCCTCCACGAATTTCACGACAGATTTAACCACTTTCCCGGCAATTCGAATCGCCAATTCAAGAATCAACCGCCTCACAGTTGGCGCGTGGCCATTCTACCGCTGATCAACCACGCGGACCTGTCTACTGCGCATTACTGCGTATCGCTTTGACCAGCCCTGGGACAGCGAGCAGAATCTGGAAGTTGCCAAACAAATGCCGGACATGTTTCGAACGAGCGCGGACACAAAGAACACGACCTCGTTTCTTATGTTAACAGGCGAAGGCGCGTTCAGTTCTGAGGGCTCGCCGACAAGATTTGCTGACATCACAGATGGAACTTCGAACACGATTGCTCTGATCGAATCGGACCACGAAGTGTCCTGGACGAAGCCAGAGGATTTTTCGTACTCCGCCGCCGGCCCGCTTCCAAAGTTGTCGCCTGCCAGACTTGTAGCGATGGCCGATAGCACTGTCAGGCGTCTCCCCGAGATGACGGACGAAGACTTTCGCACTTTTATCACTCGCTCAGACGGCGTGCCGACTTCGATCAAGTTGGGGGAGCCACGCTGATCGCGTTATATAAGCACCCATGCACTGTAACCGCGTGAACAACGCTGCGCGATTTCGCGAGGTAAATGTGGGTGCTTAAGTGGCAGCAGATCATTGATTCAAACGGTCACCTTATCAATGGTTGACAGGACGATTTGGGGACAGGGCGACTTAGGATCGCT
>Ga0209181_10010930_pt1 | contig 11713 bp, 14 predicted proteins | sample MAT05_FD_187208 | JGI IMG/M metagenome (GOLD analysis project Ga0209181, IMG submission 187208) | Freshwater microbial communities from Lake Fryxell liftoff mats and glacier meltwater in Antarctica - MAT-05 (SPAdes) (version 2) | ecosystem: Environmental > Aquatic > Freshwater > Ice > Liftoff... | reverse complement strand
TAATCAATGAAGAGTAACTCATGAGGAATAACCCCTGGAGGAGTTACCCATGAAAGCCGAAGCGGGGGCCGTGATCCGTATTTTAGGGATAGACCCGGGCCTCCGTATCACTGGGTTTGGCATCATTGAAAAAATTGGCAGTCGACTTGTTTATGTCACCAGTGGTTGCATCAAAACCCCGGCGGCGGGTGAGTTGCCCGAGCGACTGAAATCGATACTCGACGGTTTGCGTGAAGTGATTGGCTTGCATTCCCCCATGCAGGTGGCCGTTGAAAAAGTCTTCGTTAACGTCAATCCCCAATCTACCTTGCTGCTCGGACAAGCCCGTGGGGCGGCCATCTGCGCGGCAGTGTTGGCAGAGTTACCGGTTGCGGAATACACCGCATTACAAGTTAAACAAGCGGTGGTCGGTAACGGCCACGCCGCAAAAGAACAAGTCCAACACATGGTGCGTCGCTTACTTAGCTTACCGGGCGACCCAAGCCCAGATGCCGCCGACGCTTTGGCTTGTGCTATTTGTCATGCGCACGGTGGGCAAGGTTTGGGCGCAATGTCGACAGCGGGTTTGCGCGTGCGGGGCGGGCGATTGGGATGATGGGACGAATTGGACGAAGGGGACGAATTGGGATGAACGGAGTCATACAATGATAGGTCGTCTAAGCGGTGTTTTGATCGAGAAAAATCCACCGCAAATTACGGTGGATGTAGGCGGCTTGGGTTATGAGATCGACGTGCCCATGAGCACGTTTTACAACTTACCCGCCACCGGCGAAGTGGTGAAGCTTTATACCCATCTAGCGATCCGCGAAGACGCGCATTTGCTGTTTGGTTTTGGCACGGAAGCGGAGCGTGTGGCTTTTCGGCAATTGTTGAAAATATCGGGTGTAGGCGCGCGTACCGCACTGGCGCTGCTCTCGGGGCTTTCCGTTGCGGAGTTAGCCCAAGCTGTGGCTACTCAAGAAGCAGGCCGCCTAATCAAGATTCCAGGCATCGGAAAAAAAACGGCTGAACGTTTGTTACTGGAGCTTCGTGACAAAATGAGTGGCATTGTGGCCGTCGTACCGACTTCATCGCTTACCGTAACCTACACATCTACCAGCGACATTCTCAATGCCTTGCTAGGCTTGGGTTACAACGAGCGTGAAGCGCAAGCGGCAATGAAACAACTGCCCGCTGACGTGTCAGTTTCTGACGGTATCCGCCTGGCGCTTAAGTCGCTGTCCAAGGCTTAAGCTGCCGCCTGACTTACAATTGGGCAGCACGCTCTGCGTTTAGCTTGCAATAAGCGTGAGGTACAATTCACGCAGCATCAACACCCAACTCAGCCCAAACTCAAACTCCTCGACCTATGAATAACAAACGACTTACCCAAATCATCTTGGTTGTCCTGCTCGCGCTAGGTTGTGTTCTGATTCTCCGGCCTTTCGTCGCCGCAATTTTGTTCGCCGCGGTCATCTGCATTACGACGTGGCCTTTTTATATGTGGGTGCTCCAACGCTTAGGGAATCGCCCAAATTTAAGCGCACTTGCCATGACTTTATTACTCTCGCTGGTCGTGCTGTTGCCTATGGGCGTATTGGCCACGAGCCTAGCTGAAGTTGTGCCGGAGTTAACAGAAAAAATCAGTGAGTTTATTGAACACGTGCCGGAAACCTCCCCCACTTGGGTGGGCAGATTGCCGTTGGTGGGCGATTACGTGGGAACCTATTTGCAAAAGCTGGCAGGCAGTCGGGAAGAGCTTAATAAAGTGGCGCGTCAATTTTATGAACCCACTCGAAATGCGCTTTTCAAAACAGTAGCACTGGCTGGAGAAGGCTTGTTACAGCTCGTCTTGGTACTTTTCATCGCTTTCTTTTTTTATCGAGATGGTAGAACGATGGTGGAGCGTTTGCAGGCAGGCAGCCGCAAGTTGGCGGGCGAGTTAGGCATACAGATGATGGCGCTGACCCGCAGCACCATCATGGGTGTCATGATCGGCATTGTCGGCACGGCTGCAGCGCAAGCTATTGTGGCCTTATTCGGGTTTTTATTAGCAGGCGTTCCCGGAGCCATGTTGTTAGCCGCAGCGACTTTCTTTTTATCCATGATCCCCATAGGCCCACCCTTAATTTGGGGTGGCGCAGCTTTCTGGCTATTCGATCAAGGACAAACCGGTTGGGCCATTTTTATGTTGGTGTGGGGGTTGCTCGCCATCAGCAGTGTCGATAATTTCGTTAAACCCATGTTGATCAGCCGTACTTCTAGCCTGCCGATTTTGCTCATCGCTCTGGGCGTATTTGGCGGTGTGTTGGCCTTTGGTTTCGTCGGCATATTCTTAGGCCCAACGCTGCTGGCGTTAGCGCTGGTGCTCACGGATCGATGGACCGCCTCAACAGCCATTCCTGTTCACGAATGATAGAAACAGATCGCCTCATTGCTGCGACGCCCGCTTCTGTTCAGGAAGAGCAGATTGAGCGCGCGTTGCGCCCGAAGAAACTCGATGACTATGTTGGTCAGCAAAAGATCCGTGGCCAACTTTCCATTTTTATTGAGGCGGCACGAAAGCGCAGCGAAGCGCTAGACCATGTGCTTTTGTTTGGCCCACCCGGCCTAGGCAAGACTACTTTGGCGCATATCATCGCGCACGAAATGGGCGTGAATCTGCGCCAAACTTCTGGCCCAGTACTAGAACGGGCGGGTGACTTGGCGGCGATTCTCACGAATCTTGAACCGAACGACGTGTTGTTTATCGACGAGATTCATCGCCTCTCGCCAGTCGTAGAAGAAATTTTATATCCCGCGCTCGAAGACTTTCAGATCGACATCATGATCGGCGAAGGCCCAGCCGCACGGTCGGTGAAGCTTGATTTACCACCCTTCACCTTGGTGGGCGCGACAACGCGCGCCGGCATGCTGACCAATCCGCTGCGCGATCGCTTTGGCATTGTTGCGCGCTTAGAGTTTTACAGCTCAGAAGAACTGACGAAAATTGTGACGCGTTCCGCACAACTATTGAAGGTGCAAGCCGCACCAGAAGGTGCTTTCGAAATTGCGCGTCGATCACGCGGCACACCGCGTATCGCGAATCGCTTGTTGCGCCGCGTGCGAGATTTTGCTGAAGTGCGTGCAGACGGTGCCATCACGCAACAAGTCGCTGATGACGCGCTGACCATGCTGGATGTGGACCATATTGGTCTCGACATCATGGATCGAAAGCTCCTCAGCGCCATGCTGGAAAAATTTGGTGGCGGCCCGGTCGGGCTGGATAATCTCGCTGCAGCGATTGGTGAGGCGCGAGATACCATCGAAGACGTGTTCGAGCCTTACCTCATCCAACAAGGCTATTTACAGCGTACCCCGCGTGGGCGTATTGCGACGGCGGCGACGTGGCGTCATTTCGGCTTAACGCCGCCCGCTCAGCACCCTAATGCTCAACTTTGGGAGGAGCGAGAACCTGCGCCCAAACCATTGCAAGAATCATAATGAATAGCACTCAACAAACGACGCCAAATGCTCACCGCCCTTTTTCATTTCCAGTGCGCGTTTATTACGAAGATACCGATACGGCGGGTGTTGTTTATTACGCGGGTTATTTACGTTTTCTAGAGCGCGGTCGCACAGAATGGCTGCGTGCGCTGGGAATAGAGCAACCCAAAATAGCGGAAGAGCTTGGCGTTGCGTTTGCAGTCCGATCGTTAAATATTGAGTATTTAAAGCCCGCGAGATTGGACGATTTACTTAATATCGTGACGCATGTCGAATCGATGGGGCGCGCCCAAATCATGTTTGGGCAGCGTGTTGAACGCGAGGGCGAACTATTGGTCGAAGCAACAGTACGCATTGTTAGCTTAAACTTACACACTATGAAGGCCGCGGCACTGCCTAAAAATATTCGGGCGCTGATGGAATGAGCACAGCGTTTTTATTCAAACAAAAAATTGCACAAGCAGCCTATTGTCGACCGCCCAATTGGGCGGCATGACGGAGAAACCATGAGTCCGGTTCAAGATCTTTCAATACTTTCACTGATTACCAACGCCAGTATTCTCGTTAAAGGCGTGATGCTCTTGCTGGCGGTAGTTTCCGCCATGTCGTGGTATTGGATTTTTCGTAAAGCTTTTGCCATACGCGAGGCACGCGCCAGCACCGATCAATTCGAGCGCGATTTCTGGAGTGGCGGTGATCTCAACGCTTTGTTTCAAAGTGCGGTGAATGATCGTCACAACGCCGGCGCGATGGAGCGGATTTTTGAAGCGGGCTATCGAGAATTCACTAAACTGCGCGGACAAAAAACCCTAGAACAAACCGCCGTGGTAGATGGCGCAAGACGCGCTATGCGTGCCACTTTCCAGCGCGAGATGGACGCGCTAGAAGCCCACTTGGCATTTCTTGCCTCGGTCGGTTCCGTCAGCCCTTATGTGGGTTTGTTTGGTACGGTGTGGGGCATCATGAATGCTTTTCGCGGCTTGGCGAATGTAGGCCAAGCGACATTGGCGCACGTAGCACCCGGCATTGCGGAGGCACTGGTGGCAACGGCCATCGGCCTGTTCGCCGCTATTCCCGCAGTGGTTGCGTACAATCGTTTCGCCCATGACATAGATCGCATCAGCATTCGTTTTGAGAGCTTTATGGAAGAGTTCTCTAACATTCTGCAGCGTCAAGTTCGTTAAGGCATTCGCATGAGGGAAAGGCTATGAGAGAAAAGTTATGAGACAACGCCGACTCATGAACGAAATTAACGTCGTGCCCTACATTGATGTGATGTTGGTACTACTGGTGATTTTTATGGTGACAGCGCCAATGATCCAAACTGGCACGGTCGACCTGCCGAGTGTGGGCAAGGCCTCCTCGCCGCCCAGTGCGCCCCTCGAGGTGATTATTAAAGCCGACCAGTCTTTAGCTTTGCGAGACCACGCTAAAGGCAATGATGAAGTGGCAGTAAGCAAATCGGATCTCACGCGCTTGTTGCAAGAAGCACAAAAGAAAGACCCCCAGCAGCCGGTGCTTATCGCCGCTGATAAAAGTGTGCGCTATGAGTTAGTGCTGAATGTCATGGATGAATTGCAAAAGCAGCAGGTCGCCAAAATCGGCTTGCTTGTGCAGCCGGGGAAGTAGGCTGAGCAAATGGGTCTAAATAAGCGAGGCAAAGCTAACAAACCATGAGCGCTGTTCTTCATCAACACGAAGACCCGGGCAAATGGGCTTCTGCCGTCCTAGCAGTGCTCGTGCATGCGTTGCTTGCTTTGTTTTTGTTTTACGGCGTGCGTTGGCAGACTCATGCACCCGATGTTGTTGAGGTATCCGTTGTCCGCGCCATCCCTTCGGCCGCAAGGCCTACGCCACCACGGCCGGTTCCTGTACCGATAACAGAGCCAGAGCCTGTTCGTGAGCCCGTAGAAGTTACGCGTCCCGCCAAGCCGGATATTGCGATTAAAGAAAAAGAAAAAGAAAAGCCTAAAGCGCCTATCAAAGAAGTACCCAAGCCAGCGGTTAAGCCCGCCCTCCCTACTACACCCACTCCAAATAAAGCGGTCGAAGATAAGGCTGTGGAAAATAAGGCGTTACGCGATACGCTCCGAGCAGAATTGAAAGCAGAGACGGCTAAGCTTGAAGCGAATAAAGCGGCTCAAGAGCTGAACCAACTGAAGGCGACACAAGTCGCGAGCGCTCTCTCCAAAGTGCAGGGGGCGTGGAGCGACCAAATTCGTAGCAAGATTAAAAATAAAATAGTTCGCCCACCCAACTTGTTAGGAAATCCTGAAGCTATTTATGAAATTACTTTATTGCCAGACGGGTCCTTGGTTGACGAGCCAAGATTGAAACAGTCCACGGGGAATCTGACGCTAGACGCGGCTATTGAGCGCGCCATATTAGCGTCCTCTCCTCTACCAACACCTACAGATCCAGCTGCTTTCCAGCGCGTGCTAACCCTTAAGATACGACCCCTTGAGGAGTAGGCTTGTATAATCCAATGTGCGTTTCCGCACCTACTTTTGGTTTGCTTTTAACTATGCTCACTCTTATGACACTCCGTTTAAACCTCCGCACCACGTTGCTGGCTATTCCTCGCCTAATGGTTTTGGGCGTGTGCATGATGGCGATGACCATCATTTCAAGTGCCCCTGCAAGCGCGCAACTAACCATCGAGATCAGTGGCGCTGGCGCCAACCGCATTCCGATTTCCATTGCGGACTTTACTGGTGAAAGAAATATTGCTCAGCCGTTGCTGTCCGTCATCCGTGCCGACTTAGAGCGCAGTGGATTATTTAAACTGGTCGACCCAGGCGCAACCCCTGTGCCCGATACCGCGAGTGTTGCTTTTGGCGATTGGAAATCACGGGGTGCAGACGCACTGTTATCAGGCAGTGTTGCAACCACGGGTGACGGGCGATATGAAATCCGTTTTCGGCTGAACGACATTCCCAAACAATCCGTATTGGGCACATCCAGTTATGTGGTTAGCGCCACACAATTACGTACCGCATCTCATCGTATTGCCGATTTTGTCTATGAAAAACTATTGGGCGAACCCGGAATTTTTTCTACACGTATTGCTTACGTGGTAAAAAACGCGGGGCGTTTTGAATTGCAAATTGCCGATGCGGATGGAGCAAATGCACAAACCGCATTGGCTTCCAAAGAGCCAATCATTTCGCCAACATGGTCGCCTGATGGATCGAGGTTGGCGTATGTTTCGTTCGAATCTAAGAAGCCAGTCGTGTACGTGCATCCGTTATCAAGCGGACAGCGCCACGTGGCGGCCAACTTTAAAGGCTCTAATTCGGCGCCTGCTTGGGCACCCGATGGCCGTAAGTTGGCTGTGGTGCTGACCAAAGAAGGCGGCTCACAACTCTTCACATTGAATGTGGATGGCAGTGGCGTGAATCGGCTGGCCTCTTCGTCCGGCATTGATACCGAACCCTTTTATTCGCCCGATGGAAAGTTTATTTACTTCACCTCAGATAGAGGTGGTAGCCCACAAATTTATCGTATCCCCTCATCAGGCGGTGCTGCACAGCGCATGACTTTTGAGGGCAGCTATAACGCCACACCGAGACTGTCAGCAGATGGTAAGAGCATGGCTTATATCTCACGCAATGCGGGTCGCTTTCAATTAACTTTGATGGATATTGAAACTAAACAGATACAAACGCTGACTGATACAGACAAAGACGAGTCGCCGAGTTTTGCCCCGAATGGCCGCATGATTATTTATGCGTCAGAAACGGGAGGGCGCGGCGTATTGGCTGCAATCTCCAGCGATGGTCGCGTTAAACAAAAGCTATCAGTTCAAGCTGCAGATGTGCGCGAGCCGTCATGGGGACCTTTGGTTAAATAATGTAGTCAAGGTTAAGCAATAAAACAGTTAAAGAAGTTAAACCAGCAAGCCTTTGATTAACACAAAGAGCAGCTAAAAACCGAAGATAGAGCGGAGAAAATGATGCGTAAAAATGCGATGTTATGGTTAGGAGTGGGTAGCGGCTTGGTTATGCTGGTTTCGGGCTGCAATACGACGCCGCCGGGAGCCGAGCAAACAGGCGCTTCGGTGGAAGATCGTTCTGCACGTAGCGTGCCTGATGGAAGTGTAGCCAAAGTGACGCCGGATCAGTTGAACGCAAACAGCATTGCGGCATTGACCGACCCTAAAAGCATTTTGTCTAAACGCAGCGTGTACTTTGATTACGATAGCTTCAGTATTAAAGATGAGTACCAACCCTTGGTAGAAGCGCACGCCAAGTTCTTGGTGGCAAACCCTAAAATTAAAATGCTCATCCAAGGCAATGCAGATGATCGCGGCAGTCGCGAGTACAACATTGCATTGGGACAAAAACGTGCTGAGGCACTGCGCAAAAATCTGACTTTACTGGGCGCCAGTGATGCTCAAATTGAAGCGGTGAGCTTGGGCGAGGAAAAGCCAAAAAATCCAACGCCTGATGAAGCTGCTTGGGCAGAAAATCGTCGCGATGACATGCTTTATTCAGGCGAGTTTTAGTATGATGCGCTTATGTTTCGCCGGGCTATTATTGTTAGCCGCGGTGATGCCTGCGCAAGCCGGTTTGTTTGATGATGATGAGGCACGCAAGCGCATCGAGCTTTTGCGAGTGGAATCCGACTCGAATGTAGAAAAGATAGGCCGCGCCCAAATGGAGCTGTCGAATCAGAACGAAACCTTAAAAGCAGAAGTGGCTAAATTACGCGGTCAAATTGAAGTGCTCACGCACGAAATCGAATCGACGCAAAAGCGCCAAAAAGACTTTTACGTGGATCTCGATAATCGTTTGCGCAAACTGGAGCCTCAATTAGTCGACAATACCGAGGCTAAAGCTGCGATGCCGCAAATCGACCCCGCTGCCGAAACGCGTGATTACGAGGCAGCTCTGAACCTTTTTAAAGCAGGGAAGTTGAAAGATGCCTTAGCTGCTTTCCTAGGTTTTGCTAAGACATACCCGGCAAGCCCCTTCAGCGCATCGGCCCACTATTGGGCGGGGAGTGCGAATTATCAGTTAGGCGATTACAAAAAATCAGCCGAGCTATTTGCCAAAGTGGCGGCCAATTGGACGGATGACCCTAAAGCAGCGGATGCCTTGTTGGGACAAGCCAACAGCCAGCGTGAATTAGGCGACGCTAAAGGCGCGAAAAAAACGTTAGACACATTAGTGGCTAAATATCCTACAAGTGCCGCCGCCCAAGCGGCCAAACAGCGTTTAGGTAAAAAATAAAGGGTATACATGCCTTCGCTTTTTAAGCGAAGGCATTTTGTTTTAAGCTGCTTGTATATTTGTTCTTTGTTCTTTGTTCTTTGTTCTTTGTTCTTTGTTCTTTGTTCTTTGTTCTTTGTTCTTTGTTCTTTGTTTGCTCGTTCCTCATTCTTTTGTTTATGACCGTTGATCTCGACCCTCACCCTACAAGCGGTAACTACACGGATTCATTACGCCTCACGGAAATTTTCTTTTCCCTGCAGGGGGAAAGCAGCCGAGTAGGTTTGCCTACGGTTTTTGTGCGCTTAACGGGTTGTCCATTACGTTGTGTGTGGTGTGACACCGAATATGCTTTCACCGGTGGTAAGACCGTTACACTTGCCCAGGTGTTGAACGATGTGGCGGCTCACACCCCCAAGAATGTGTGCGTCACCGGCGGTGAGCCACTGGCCCAGAAGCCTTGCCTAGCCTTGCTCTCCGCCCTATGCGATGCAGGCTATTCGGTTTCACTAGAGACAAGCGGCGCACTGGATATTAGTGGTGTCGATAAGCGCGTCTCACGCATTATGGATTTGAAAGCGCCAGACTCTGGTGAGGAAAATAAGAATCGTTGGGAAAATCTCACACACCTCACTACTCATGACGAAATTAAACTCGTGCTTGCTAGCGAGCGTGACTATGAATGGGCGAGGAAGGTGATCGCTGAGTATCAACTGGATCTCATTTGCCCCATCCTTTTATCTCCCGTACAGAATGTGCTTACACCAAGTCTGTTAGCCGAGTGGGTGCTGCGTGACCGCTTACCCGTGCGGATGCAAGTACAGATGCACAAAGTGATCTGGGGCGCGGAGCGCGGACGCTAATGATGCATACCGAGGTTAACGAAGATGCGCACAAAGAGACACTGCCAAAGCGATGTACGAAAGAACGTTACTTGAAAGTTTGCATGCCATGACGGAAAAACGCGCCGTCATCCTCCTCTCGGGCGGCCTAGACTCTGCCACGAGCTTGGCTATTGCACGTGAGGCGGGCTATACCTCTTACGCCCTCTCCGTCGCTTATGGTCAGCGCCATAAGGCTGAGTTGGCGGCTGCGGCGCATGTCGCAAAGGCGTTGGGTGCGCGTGAGCATCGGGTGGTGGATGTAAACCTCGCGCAATTCGGCGGTTCCGCACTCACCGATACATCGCTGATCGTGCCTGTAGATGGCGTTCAGCCCGGCATCCCCCTAACATATGTTCCCGCTCGCAACACAGTGATGCTGACCCTAGCCCTGGCTTGGGCGGAAGTGTTAGGAGCACGCGACATTTATATCGGTGTCAATGCAGTGGATTATTCGGGCTATCCGGATTGTCGGCCGGAATATATTAGTGCGTTTGAAACCATGGCCAACCTTGCTACTAAATCAGCGGTGGAAGGGGCGCGCTTGACCATCCATGCGCCGTTGATGCAATTGAACAAAGCGGAAATCATCCGTCGGGGTATTGCATTGGGAGTCGATTATTCGCTCACCGTGTCATGCTACAAAGCGGATGAAGCAGGTCGTGCTTGCGGTGTTTGCGATTCGTGTCGTTTGCGGAGCGCTGGGTTTGCCGCCGCTGGCCTCAAAGATCCGACATCTTACGTATTGCCATAATCAGGCGGACGACCCGTTAAACCATTTTCTACAGCCCCTCTTAAAGTTTCATTCTCAGCAACCTAAAAATGAGTTTCACGATTCACCATCAAGTATTACTGGCCACTTTTATAGTCGCCTTCGTCATGGGTGTCGTTGCCAATAAAACGCGCTTTTGCATCATGGGTGCCATTTCCGACCGGGTGATCATGGGCGACAGCGCTCGCTTGTGCGCTTGGGGCCTATCTATCGCCGTTGCTTTAACAGGCGTACTTGTTCTGGAGGCAACAGGACTCATCACATTAGACAGCAACACCTTTCCACCCTACCGGGCCGAACACCTTGCTTGGCTGCGCCATCTTTTAGGCGGCCTGATGTTCGGAGTGGGCATGACGCTCGCGTCTGGGTGCATCAATCGTAATTTGGTGCGCATTGGTGGGGGCAACTTGAAGTCGCTCATCGTTCTAGTGGTTGTTGCCTTGGCGACTTACCTTATGGTGTGGGCTGATTTTGACGAGAAATTCTTTGGCCGGTGGATTAACTTTGCCAACCTTGATTTAGCCGGGTCTGAAAAGTACACCATTGAAAACCAGGAGGTGGGCAAGGTTTTAAGTGGCGTTTTTGGCCTTGATAATTCTTCGCGCATCCATTTCGCCTTAGGCGCACTGATTGTGACGGGTTTAGCAGCTTGGATATTGATAGCCAACAAGGTACGAGACAACCGCGACCTGCTAGTCGGCGGCCTCATTATTGGCTTAGCGGTAGTAGCCGGTTGGTTGATTACCGGTAGTTCGATGGGGCTGGCCTGGAAAGCCTGGGCAGCGGCCGCAACTGTAGTGCCCAGTCGAGTCGAAACACAGTCGTTCAACTTCGTGAGCCCAACAGGCGATTTACTGCGTTACCTTCTTAACCCAACCAAACTGGCGCATATTAACTTCGGCATCATGGCTTTGTTAGGCGTGATGGTCGGATCGTATATTTACGCAAAAATAAGCCGCACTTTTCGTGTTGAATGGTTCGCCTCAATACAAGACCTCATGCGCCACCTTATAGGCGCAGCACTCATGGGTGTGGGAGGCGTACTGGCTATGGGATGTACTATTGGCCAGCCTATTACCGGTATTTCTACATTAGCTTTGGGGGCCTTTATCAGCCTAATAGCTATGGTTGTAGGAGCTATCATCACCCTAAAATATGAGTATTGGCGAGCCTGAAAATAGCGGTCAAAGTCTTGGGAAATCTCGTGGAAAATCAGCTGTGGGCACTAAAAATACTTAAAAAATGAAAGACTTGTTGTCACGGGTTTTTAGAACTGTCCGGTTCTGTAGCACATGAATTGTCCGCTTATTTGTTTAGCGTGGGGGGATCTGCGGGGGGCGAAGCCCGAAGCAGATTTCCCCACGCGGCCAATGCGCAGCGGA
>Ga0209181_10010929_pt1 | contig 11713 bp, 13 predicted proteins | sample MAT05_FD_187208 | JGI IMG/M metagenome (GOLD analysis project Ga0209181, IMG submission 187208) | Freshwater microbial communities from Lake Fryxell liftoff mats and glacier meltwater in Antarctica - MAT-05 (SPAdes) (version 2) | ecosystem: Environmental > Aquatic > Freshwater > Ice > Liftoff... | reverse complement strand
CATCGATGGCCAGGTGGTGGCGTGCCTGGGGTGGGCGAGCGCGGCCTGGAAGATTGCTGCACTGGACCGTCACATCGGGTGGAGCGAGCCGCTCAAGCGCGCTCGTCTGCGCTTCATCGCCAATAACGTTCGCTTTCTCATCCTGCCCTGGGTGCGGGTGGCGCATCTGGCCTCCAAGGTGCTGGCCTTGAGTGTGCGCGCTCTGCCTGCGTGCTGGGAGCAGCGCTATGTCCGTCGAGTGGTGTTGGCAGAGACGTTCGTGGATTTGTCGCGCTTTGCGGGCACCTGTTACCGGGCGGCCAATTGGCAGTGCGTGGGCCAGATCCATGGGCATGCCAAACGGGGTAATGCGTATCATCGCCACCGCGTGATCAAAAGCATCTATCTGTATCCCCTGGAGCGCAACTGGCGACACCGGCTCCTTTCAGAGGCCAGCGCAGGGTGAACCACGAGTTGGCCCGGGCGATCCTGGATTTGCCCCGCAGCCAAGCCGAGGCCGCCATTGTGGCCCGGTTGGTGAAAGCCGAACGATGGGATCAACTGCAGGGCGCCTGCGTGCCCACCGGTGTGAGCCCGACGACGCCCTCGGGCATGACCCCGGTGTACTTGAAGGGTAAGGGTCCGCGAATCCCCGTCTATGAATTGAACCGAGTTTGCGCGAAAGTTGGCTCTTTGTTGAGAGGAGCGAACGATGGTACGGAAATCGGAGTTGTTGAACGACCTGGCAAGACGCGCGGGCGGACGAGATCAACGCGAGGGATTGTGGGCCGAGCGGATCGAGGGCTGGCGAAGGTCCGGCCAAACACAAGTGGCGTACTGCGCAGCCCTCGGACTGTCGGTCTGGGCACTGCGCAAATGGATCGTTGACCTCGGGGCTGGCAGAGGCCGCACGGCGAGGGTCAAGGCGCGCCCGATCATGCTGCCGATCCCACTGCGAGCGGCGCACACGGCAGGGCTGGCACCGGCGGCCGGCGCGCCTGAAGCCACGCTCGGAATCGCGCTGCCCAACGGCACCCGCATCCGCGCCATCGGCGCGGTCGCCAGCGAACTGACGCGCAGCATCGCGCGTGCCCTGCGATGCTGAACGGTTCGGGCGTGCGCGCCTACGCCCGCGCCGAAGCCGTCGACATGCGCAAGTCCGGGGTAGTCGGTGCCGACGACACCACCCTGCTGCTGGCCGCCCCCGGGCGTGGCAAGACGCGTTCCGCGCGCCTGTGGGCTTACCGGGGCGGCGAGTTCCGCCGCGACGCGGAAGGCGTCGGTTGGCAGGCGCACCCGCCTGCGGTGGTGTTCGAGTTCACTGAGTCGCGCGAGGGGCGGCATCCGATGCGCTTTCTGGCCGGCTACCGGGGCTATTTGCAGGCCGATGCATATGCCGGGTTCGATGCCTTGTACCGCGATGGCGGCATCGTCGAGGTCGCCTGCTGGGTCCATTATCTTGAGCGCCGTTTTATGTGGAGTGGCCGGCCTGCCACCGCCTCGTCAGCGCCGCGACGGCGTGGTCACCGGAGGCCGCATAAATCCACGCCGATCAGATGGACTGCAAGTACGCAAGCAGGTCGGGCTTCGGTTTCCACGGCGAGGCGCGCAAGGCCATGCTCAAGTTGAGCCAGTTTCCCGACTTCAAGGGCCCGCAGGCGTTTGCGAAGCAGTGCAGGACGACCGCGCCTTCTTCAAGGACCTGACCTAAAAGGCGGGCATCAAGACCAAGCAGGCGCACCGGCGGCGGTGTCCGCCGCGGACTCGGCGGTAGAATCCCTCGCATGTCAAATGCCGTTTACCGCGCGGATTGCCGCGACTGCCCGCGCCCGGCGGGTTTCCTCGACGAGATGCGCGCGCGCAACCCGGGTTATTTCTGCAAGCCGGTGCCGCCGTTTGGCAGCGGTGACGCGCCGCTACGAGAAAGTGGCGGCCGCACTGGCGCGCTACCAAGCCGCGCACCATGCACGTACCACGCGCATGGTCGAGGGCTCGGCCGCCAACGCCCAGCACTTTCACAGGCCGGAACTCGCGCATGCCAAGGGTGCGCGCGCCTACGTGGAGCGCGCATGGAACGAGGCGCGGGTCGAGGGAAGCTACGCGTTGCAGTTCACCTGCGACGTCGACGCTGCGCCATTGTGAAAAGTCGGGGCGAACTGTAGCCGTGAAGCCGGTCGGCCGCGGGACGGGGCGCGCAAGCGCCGGCGTCCGCTCCCTTATCCGTGGCCTCGATCTGCTGCAGGCCCTTAATCGCATTGGCGAATGCCCGGTAGCCACTTTGTGCGGCGACACCGGGTTGCCGCGCGCGACCGTGTACCGCCTGCTCGATACTCTGGAAGAAGAGGGCTATGTGCAGCGCGATCGTCGCAGCGGACGTGTACGTCTGCGCTATGCCGTCCGCTCCCTCGCGGACGGCTACGGCGACGAGGAATGGCTGACGCACGCTGCCATGCCGCACATGCAAGAGCTGGCCGATTCGTTGGTCTGGCCGATCGCGATCGCGACTTTGAATGGCGACACGATGCACGTCCGCGCGAGCACATCGCTATCGAGCCCGCTTGCGCTCGACCGGGTTCCTGCCGGTTACCGCGTGCCGATTCTTGAGTCGGCAATCGGCATGGCCTGTTTCGCGTTTTCGAATGCGCGCGTTCGCAAGGAAACGCTGCGGCTGCTTGCGCGCACAATCGGGCGGGACGCCGCGCTTGCGCGCACTTCGGCGGCGCTCGATGAGAGCGTTGAAAGGGTGCGCCGTGCTGGCTACGCCACTCGTATCCGGGGATTCAATCCGCGCACTTCCAGCCTGGCAGTACCGATACTGCGCGACGCCACCTCGATAGCCGGCCTCAACATCAGCTGGCACCACGCCGCATTGACGACGCGGGAAGCCTTGCGTGAGTTTCTGCCGCGCCTGAAAATCGCCGCCCGGCGCATCGAGGTCGCTGCGATGCCGATCGCGCCCGCTTCTCACCAGGCGGACAGACGCCCCGAATCTCTTTGACATCGGACTGGCCGGCTTCTACTCTGCGGCACATGATGTCCCAAACCATGATCGACAATCCGGATGCGGCGCATGGCCGCAGGTCGGCGCCTTTTCGCATGCGCACGGTCGAGCCCGGCCCCGACCCGGCCGACAGTTTCGGGCTCTTCACCTCCGCTGCGGTCTACGACCCCTACCCGTTCTACGCCCGCCTGCGCGAGCGCGACCCCGTGCATTGGTCGGAGCGCGCCGGTGCGTGGCTGGTCACGCGCTACCGCGAAGTTTTCGACTTGCAGGCCAACTCGGAATTGAGCGTCGACCGGGTCGAAACCCTGTACTCTTATTTGCCGCAAGTCCGGCGCGAGCGCTTCAGTTTCGTCATCGAGCACTACACGCGCTGGCTCCTTTATCGCGACGACGCTTACCACGACAGGCTCAAGCTGCTGTTCATGAAGGCGATGACGCCGCGTGCGGTCGAACTGATGAAGCCGCGCATCGCCGCGCGTGTCGCCGAGGTGCTTGACACCTTGGCCGGTCGCGAGCACTTCGATGCCTATCTGGAGTTCGCCGCGCGCATACCGGTGCTGGTGATGCTGGACCTGCTGGGCCTGCCTTCGGCGGACGAGCAGCGCCTGCGCCACTGGAGCGACCGCTGCTCCAACTTCCTGTTCCAGCCGGTCAACCCCGACCGCGAGGCCATGGCGGAAGAGCAGCGCCGCATCCTCGACGAGCAGCAGGATTACTTCATGGCACACATCACCGCGCGCCGCGCGCGACCCGGCGCCGATATGATCAGCGCCATGGTGCACGCCGAGGTCAGCGGCGAGCGCCTCACCGACCTGGAGATCCTCGCCACCTGCAACATGATGGCCACCGCCGGTGGCGGCACCTCGCGCAGCGCGATCTCGCTCGCACTCATGAACCTGCAACGCTTTCCCGACCAGCTGGCACGGCTGGTGGCCGAACCTGAGCGCATCAACCTGGCCGCCGAGGAATTCCTGCGCTTCGACGCGCCGACCCAGCGTGGCATTCGCACCGCGCGTGCCGATTTCACGCTCGGCGGCAAGACCATCCGCCGCGGCGACATCCTGCACATCATGATCGGCGCGGCCAACCACGACCCCGCCGCGTTCGCCGACCCCGAGCGGCTCGATATTGCGCGCAACCCCAATCGCCACGCCACCCTGGGCCACGGCGTGCACTACTGTCTGGGCGCCAGTCTGGCGCGCATGGAGCTGCGCCTCGCGGTGGCCGAGTTTCTGCGCCGCTATCCTGACTACGCTATCGACGCACCCGATGTCGAGTTCATGGACCGCACCGCCAGCCGGCGCCTGACCGGGCTGCCGGTCGTCGTGCGCCAGGCCTAGCCATGCGCGTGCGCATAGAACCCTTCGACGTGGAGATCGAAGTTCCGGCAGGCGCCACCGTGCTCGAGGCCGCGCTCGACGCCGGCATCGACTACCCCTTTGCTTGCCAGCAGGGGCAATGCGGTTCCTGTAAGTCGATCCTGATCCGCGGTTGCGTCGACATGGGAACCACCTACAACCCGCTGGTTTTGAGCGACGCCGAGCGCCGGCGCGGCGCGATCCTGGCCTGCCAGTCGCACCCGCTGGAAGACTGCGTGGTCGCGGTGGTCGAGATCGGCGGGGTCGTCGCGCATCCGCAGCGCCACCTGCGCTGCACCGTCGAGAGCACCGAGGCACGCGCGGACGGCATTGCCATCGTGCGCCTGGCGGTGCATAGCGGCGGGCCAATGACCTTTGCCGCCGGCCAGTCAGCCGAGCTCTCCGCGCCGGGGCGCGCGCCGCTGACGGCCTGGATGGCGAATCTGCCCGACGACGACACGCTGGAATTCCACCTGGGGCCGCAAGCAGGCCAGTGGTGCGCCGGCATGGACGTCGCGGTGACCGGCCCCGCAGGCGACGCTTACCTGCACGAGGAACACCTGGGCCCCATGATCGGTGTCGCCGAGGGCGTGGGTTTGAGCGGGCTGCTTGGCATCTTCGGGCAGGCGCTCGCCTGCGGCATGCGCCAGCCGATGTGGCTGATTGTCGCCGCCACTGCCTATTGCCCGGAGCGGCTGCAGGCGCTGGCAGCCGGCGCGGCCAACCTGCGCATCGTCGCAGTGCCTGAACCCGCGCATCTGGCCGAACAGATCGCGGCGACCGTGGGCGACGCCCGCGGCACCCGCGCCTACATCGCCGCCAGCACCGCTACCCGCGCCGCGGTGCGCCAAAGCCTCATCGAACGCGGCATGGCCAGCGACTGCATCCTCGAACACCTGCTACCCGGAGCCTGATCATGCGCCATATCCTGCTGTGGATCGTATTTGCCTGTCTTGCCGGATCGGCCCAGGCCCAAACCTGGCCCGTGCGACCGGTGCGCCTGATCGTCCCCTATCCCGCCGGTGGGCCGTCGGACGCCATGGCGCGCATGATCGCCGAGCGCGTCAAGGATATCTGGGGCCAGCCGGTGGTGGTCGAGAACCGCCCGGGCGCCGGCGGCAATACCGGCACGCATTACGTCGCCCAGCAGGCTGGCGACGGCTATACCCTGCTTCTGTCTGGAGCGGCGTCGCTGGCCGTCAACGTGAGCCTCTTCGGCAACCTGCCCTACGACCCGCGCCGCGACTTCACGCCGATCACCAAGGTGGTCGACATTCCGACCGCGCTGGTGGTCGCGCAGTCCTCGCCGGTGCGTTCTCTCAATGAACTGGTCGCTGCCGCGCGCTCCCGACCTGGCGCGCTTAACTTCGGCTCGCCCGCCAACGGTACCGCCAATCACCTGCTGGGCGAGGTGTTCAAGCGCAAGTGGGGGCTGGACATACAGCACATCCCGTACAAGGGCAACCCGCAGGCCCTCGAGGGTCTGCTGCGCGGCGACACCAACTTCATGTTCGACAATCTGCAAAGCGCGCTACCGCAATTGCGCGCCGGCAAGCTGCGCGCTCTTGCTGTCACCGGGCCGGCGCGCGTCAGCCTGCTGCCGGAAGTCGCGACCATGACCGAGCAGGGCGCGAGCGGTTTCGAGATCATGGCCTGGTTTGCCATCGTCGCGCCGCGCGGCCTGCCGCGCGAATTGCAGGAGCGGCAAAACCGCGACATCGTCGCCGTCATGCGCGAGCCGGACTTCGCGCGGCGCGTCGAGAGCTTCGGCATGCAGGTCGCCGCGACGACGCCGGACGAGCTCGCGCGCATTCTGGAGCGCGAAATCGCGATGTGGGGCGAAGTGGTGCGGGCGTCCGGGGCCAAGCCGGACTAGCGACGCCTTTGCCAAGCTCGACCTGACGACGATCGCCTGCAAATCGACGCCCGGTGCCCAGCAGGATGTGATCGGCGGCACCGTGCCGGTGATGGTCGATTCGATGGGCGCCGCGATAGGGCATATACGCGGCGGTTCGCTCTTGCTCCTGGTTGTAATCACCAAGGCGTGCGTGGAAGCCTTCCCCAATGTGCCCACCGTGATGGAACTAGGGCTTCGACAATCGCGAGCATCTCGGTTGGTATGGCGTTCTGGCACCCAGGGGCACGCCTGCGGCCATCGTCGAACGCCTCAACGCCGCAATCATCAAGGCGATGCAAGCGCCCGAGATCGTGGAGAAAGTGAAGTCGCTGGGTGCCGCACCGGCCGCCGGCAGCGCCGGGCAGTTTCGCGCCTTCATGCTTGAGGAGCGAGCGAAGTGGGGCGCGCTCGTGCGTACTGCGAACATCAAGCTGCAATAGCTTTTGCGCTTGTTTCGCGCACTTGGCGACGGCAGCCGAGCGCGGCGGGCCGCCGCAATTCGTCAAGGGCTGCGCATACCGGTGCCACATCGGCGACTGAATGCGCCACCCGGCGTCGGCCATGCCCCCTCAGATAGCCGATTGGATTTCCTATTCCTCCTGGTTCCGATGCCGCCTATTTCAACCCCTCCAGCAGGCGTAGCACTGGCGCCACTCGCACACCCTCGCGCGTGAGGTAATCACGTGTAGTGCGTATAGCGACCTGCCAGGCATCGACCTTCGGGAAGCGTTGCTTCAGATAGCGCATGCCACTTCCAATGTCACCATCAGCGAGCTTGCATTCGATAAAACTGACCGGTTGGCCGCCGACCATCACCACAAAATCAACTTCACGACCATCGGTATCGCGGAAGTAGCGCAACTCGGCGTCTCGCCCTTCAACATCCTGCTGCCAATGCACCCATTTTTGCAAATGGCTGGCCACCAGATTTTCAAAGCGCGCACCTTCGTCTTGCACGATTGACCAGTCGAAGTGATAGTGCTTTTGCATTTTCTTGACGGCGCGAATTCGTGGTGCGCCAAAAGGCGAGATCCGGAAAATCGCGTAGAGGCGTTCGAGCACATCGATCCAGTTGCCAACCGTGCGGTGCGACAGCGACAAATCCTCGCGCAATGCGTTGAGCGAGAGCGGACTGCCCACCAATTCGGGCAGACGCATCACCAGCAGTTCAAGCTGGCCCAGATTGTCGATGCGCTCCAGGCTGGTGACTTCCTCGCGCATCAGCCGATCGCGATAGTCGCGCGCCCAGCGCCGCGTCTGCCGCTCGGACCCGGAGAAAAACGGTTCAGGAAAACCACCGAGGCGCAGCAACTGCTCGAAATCATCGCGGGTTTTGATGCCCAGTTCGGCAACCGAAAACGGATGCAGGCGCAGGTAGTGATACCGCCCCTGCAGGGAATCCCCCCCGAAACGGTAGTAATCCAGCCGCGCACTGCCCGTGACGAGAATCCGCTTGCTGTTACCGTGCAAGTCAAACAGCCCCTTGAGATAGCCGCGCCAAAGGCGGTACTTGTGAATCTCGTCGAAAAACCATGCATCCGTGGCCGGCAACTGCTGCCTCAGGATCAGCGCACGATGCGCCGCCACATCCCAGTTGAGATAGGCATTTGCATCGGGGATAAGTTGTTTACCCAAACTGGTCTTGCCCACCTGGCGCGGCCCGCCGAGAAACACCATCTTGCGGGCGAGGTCGTCCTCAACACTTGGCTGCAAGTAGCGCGGATAGCGTGAAATGGCACTCATGACGCCAGATTATACACACGGGTTTTTTTGCGTATCCGAAAAAATTACCACGCTCATTTTTGCAATACAGCGAAAATTAGCGGAGCGGATTTTGATACCAAAAGAGCAAGTTGTTCCACAAGAAATGCGATTCGAACGGATGCTTGAAAACGGACGCATGGCATGCGTGTGCGCAAGAACTTCCCCCTCAACGATCCTGTCGCTGCGCCACGAAGCGGCACCGTATGGTTGCAGCAGCCACATGCTGGGCCAGGAGATCATCGACGGGCCGCCGTATTCGTCGGGAAGCACGGCATGGCCTTGGCCTCGATCGATGACCCGATGCACGGCGACCGTTGTACCGGCAGGGCCACGCGCGAGGAGACGCGCGCGGATTTTTTCAAGCTCCGGGAAAGCTCCGGCAGCGGCATCGACGCCATGAATGCCCACTGGCGGGCGGTGATCGACCGGCTGTGCGCGGACGAGCGCAGCGATGCCGGGCGCAGCGGCTGGGTCGGGGTGTCGATGGGCACGGCCTACGGACTGCCGCTGGTCGCGGTGGAGCCGCGCATCAAGGCCGCAGCGTTGGGAACGGGGGCCGCTGTTGCAGAGTATCAACTTGGTTGAAGACTGTCGTTCGAGAGCCTTGGGGGAAGGGGCTTATCGGCGCGGCAGGATCAAACGCGCCTGCAACCCGCCGGCGGCAAGGTTGGCAAGGCCAAGCGTGCCGCCGTGCGCCTCGGCGATCCCGCGCGCGATGGTCAATCCCAAACCGGTGCCGCCGGTTTCGCGATTGCGCGATTGTTCCAGCCGGTAAAAGGGCTCGAACACCCGCTCAAGTTCGGCTTGCGCAATTCCCGGTCCTTCATCAGCGATCACGATTTCCAGGCGCAGGTCGCTGTCGTCCATGGTCACCAGTGCACGCTTGCCGTATTTGACTGCGTTTTCCAGCAGGTTGGCCAGGCAGCGCTTGAGCGCCTGCGGCCTGCCCACATAGGGTTTCTGCGGGGTGCCTTCGATGCTGACCTGTGCGCCGGTTTCGGCCATGTCCGCCTGCAGGCTTTCGAGCAGGGCCATGATGTCGACCGGCTGCGCGGCTGCGCCGGAATCCAGGCCGCGCATGAAATCCAGCGTGACCCCCACCATCGCCTCCATTTCGGCCAGGTCGTTGCCGAACTTGGCGCGCAGCATCGGATCATCGAGCAACTCGGCGCGCAGGCGCAGGCGCGTGATCGGGGTTTTCAAGTCGTGCGACATGGCGGCCAGCACGCGGGTGCGATCCTCGATGTAGTGCAGCAGGCGTGCCTGCATGGTGTTGAACGCGCGCGCTGCGCGCACCACTTCCAGCGGCCCGGATTCGGCCAGCGGCGCCTGATGGATATTCCTGCCAAGTTCCTCGGCGGCGTCGGCCAGCGCCTTGAGCGGGCGGGTGGCCCAGCGCACCGCGATCAGCGACACCAGCATCACCGCCGCCAGCAGCACCAGCAGGCTGGCCAACATGCGATACGGCCAGTTCTCGGTTTGCGCCGGCTGCCGTGTATCGAAACTGACCCAGGTACCGTCACCGAGACGTACTTGCGCGACGAACGAAAGCGCGGGACGCGCAAGGTATTGCATGCCCGGATGCATCGGCATCGGCTCGCCTTCTGCGCCACGCCCCATGCCCATGCCCGGACTCATTCCGCTACCCTGGGCCATGCCCGGCCCCATACCCGCACCCATGCCCATGCCCCGGCCGGGGCCCATGCCGGGCTCCATCTGCCGGCCGTCAACCGGGCCCGCGCCTGCGGCTGCCGGGGCGTGGCTGTCGCTCATGCTCACCTCGACCGCCCATGCCTCGCCCAAAGCGCGCCGCAGGAACGCGCCGAACAGCGCGGCGCGTGCCTGGCGATCGGCGCCCTGGTCGGCAGGCGGCGCCAGGCGAGCCTGATCGAGGCGAATCCACAGCGGCGCGGCACTCAGCACGAAGGCGATGCGCCGGCGCTCGGCTGGCGCGAGCGGATCGAGCAGCCTGACGATATCGGCGATGCGCCGTGCCGACTGCATGCCGGTGGTTTCCTGCAGCAGTTCGCTGCGATCGTGCATGTGAATCACGAAGCTCAGCAGTTGCGCGGCAATCAAGCCGCCTAGCAGCACCAGCACCAGCCGGCTGAACAGGGACTTCGGCAACAGGCTCATCGATGCATGGCCGTCACCTGGGTCGCGAATACGTAGCCCTGGCTGCGCACGGTCTTGATGATCGCCGGCTCGCGCGCATCTTCGCCCAGCCGGTGGCGCAGGCGGCTCACCTGCACGTCGATGGCGCGGTCGAACGGGCTGGCATCGCGCGACAGCATGAAGTCGAGCAGCTGGTCGCGGGTGAGGACGCGCTGCGGGTGATCCAGGAACACCCGCAGCAGACGAAATTCCGTGCCACTCAAGGCCACCACCACGCCGGCCGGCGAGCCGAGGTTACGGGTCGCAAGATCGAGGGTCCAGCCGGCGAACCCGAACGACACCAGCTCGTCCGGCTTCAGGTTGCCCGGCAGCGCACGGGCGCGCCGCAGCACGCTCTTGATGCGCGCCAGCAACTCGCGCGGACTGAACGGCTTGGGCAGGTAGTCGTCCGCCCCCATCTCGAGCCCGACGATGCGGTCGGCTTCGTCGCCGCGCGCGGTCAGCATGATCACCGGCAGATCGGAGCCGGCACGCAGATCGCGGCACAGGCCGAGGCCGTCTTCCCCCGGCAGCATGAGATCGAGAATCACCAGGTCGGGCGGCGCCGGACTCAAGGCTGCACGCATCTCGCGGCCGTTGGCCGCAGTGCTCACGCGATAGCCCTGCTTGTGCAGGTAGTCGCGCAGCAGGGTGCGAATCTCCGCGTCGTCGTCCACCACCAGGATGTGATCTTGCTTCTGCATGCTTGAGATATACGCGGGCGGCGAATCGGCAGGCGGGATTTTCGTAACGCAGTGTAACAACCCGGCTTCCCGCAAAGCTTCGATACCAAACAGCTGCGCGGCGACACGCCGGTGTTACATCTGGATGCTCAAATGGCGCATGCCGAAAGCATTGCGTCGGGCAGAAAGGTAGCAGCGGCGCATCGGATCGAAATGATGAACTCCAACTTATGAAGGAATCTGATCATGAAACACTTGTACAAGGCTGTAGCAGGAATCGTTGCATCACTCGGCCTGGGAATGACTTTTCTGGCCCACGCCCACCAGGGCTCAATGGGTGAAGGGACAGGGCATGGCGCGATGCACGGCGGCATGGGGCATGGTGGTATGGGTCATGGCGGCATGATGCAAGGCATGTCCGGCGGCACGGGGCACGCCGGCATGGGCCATGGTGCCATGGGTGGCGGCATGGGGCAGGGTCGCATGGGCGGGCAGACGCTTGGCCAGCAACTGATGACCCCTGAGGAGCACACTGCATTCCGCGAGAAGATGCGCAACGCCGCCACGCCGGAGGAACGCCAGACGCTGGCCGAGGCCAATCGTGCCGAAATGCAGAAACGCGCCAAGGAAAAAGGTATTAGCCTGCCTGAAGGGCGCGGGCCGCGCGTCGGCGCCGCTCCGGGCAGCGAGACCCACAAGCACTGAGCCGGTTCGGCTGCACCGGGGAAAGGCCTGCTCCCCGGTGGAAAGCCGATCTTGTCACTTGCTCGCCTGCGGTGACTTGAGCCAGGCAAGCGCCGGGAAAAGTCCGGCTGCCCCATCTTCTCCGACCATCTGCCTGCTGGTCCCGACCATCCCATGTGCCCGATCGACC
>Ga0209181_10010927_pt1 | contig 11715 bp, 10 predicted proteins | sample MAT05_FD_187208 | JGI IMG/M metagenome (GOLD analysis project Ga0209181, IMG submission 187208) | Freshwater microbial communities from Lake Fryxell liftoff mats and glacier meltwater in Antarctica - MAT-05 (SPAdes) (version 2) | ecosystem: Environmental > Aquatic > Freshwater > Ice > Liftoff... | reverse complement strand
GCCGCCACAATCGGCGCCAGCAGCGTATCATGGCTCAGTTCATAGTTGTAACCGCCCAGCGTATTCGGCTCGCGGCGCACCAGGAAGGTACTTTCGAGCAAACGCAGCAGTTCGGGTGTAAGCCCTTGCCGGCCAAACTGTTGCAGCAGGGCGTCGCCGTCCACACTCAGGCGGCGGCCTTCGCTGGTGACCGGGTCAATGCGCACGAGGCCGTCTTCGATGACGAGTCGGGCGACCCCGCGCTGGCTGTCAGGCAGTTGGCCCAGCCTCCGCTCGTAGTACTGGCCGAACACCTGCGAAAAGTCGGGCAGGTCGGCAGCGTCCACATCGGGCAGGCCATTGCCATCGCGGTCGGGTACGAGACCCTCGGCTACCCGGCTTTCGATGCTGTCGCACAGGATCTGGAGTTGGAAGGCTTCCACGCCGCCGGTCTGTGTGCCGGTGTTGCTTTTGCTCAGGTCGTCGAGGATGCGGCGCAGGGCCGCGTCGGTGTATTCAAAGGGCGGCGATACGAAGGACCACTGGTCTTTGAGCGGGTTCATGGTGATGCGGCCCTCGCGCAGGTTGGGGCTCGGATCGAGCAGGGCCGCCGGGCCGACGATGGCTTCGCGGGCCTGCTCGCGGCTCAGGGCGCGGAGTTCGTAGCGTTTGTGGAGGAGGGTAGGGAGGTAGTCCTTCATGCGGTCCAGTTCGTGGAGGCGGTCGGAGCGCAGGGCCACGAGCAGGCGCAGTTCGGAGGCGGAGGCGAGGAGTCGGCGTTGCTCGCGGGGCAGTTCGCGGACAGCCTCACGGAGGTTTTCGGGCATTTCATCGTGCAGCAGTTCGCCGAGTTGCTCCCGGAAAGCACGTTGCTGGGCGGCCGGATAGGAGAAAAACTCCTCGAACTGGTCGAACACGAGCAGGTAGCCGCCGCCGCTGGCGGTGCTGCTGTGTCGCTTGGCGTGTAGCCAGAGCGAGTCAGGGAAGTTTTCGGCAAAATCGAGGGCGCGGTTGGAGCGGCCGCGTTGAGCGATGTTGAGGCGCAGGTTGTCCAGCGGCGCAAGGCTTTGTCCTTCGATGTATTCACCGAAGCGCACCTCTACGGGCTGGAATTGGGCGGCCAGGCGGGGCAGTACGCCCGCTTGCAGCAGCGAGGATTTCCCGTAGCCACTTTTGCCAAAGAGGACGCAGGTTTTTTCCACGCGCACCAGGTCGCAGAGGTCGGCGATGTCGCGGTCACGGCCAAAAAAGAGGGCTTTTTCGTCCGACTCGAAGGGCTTTACGCCCGGGTAGCGGTGGATGCGGAGGGTGGTTTCCATGTCGTCAAAGTTGTTTGGCGAGTTGTAGTACGCCGTCGCATACCTGGTTGAAGAGCAGGTTCAGGTCGCGGGAATCGGTCAGCCCTTTGTTTTTCTGCTCGCTCCATTGATGGTAGCGGGCACTCATCTGCGTGGCTTCGTCGGCAATGCCGGTTGTTTTGGCGGCATCCAGGAGGCGGGCGACGGCTTTTTCCAGGTTGCCTTTTTGGAGGAAGGTAGTGATTTCCTGTCCGGCCGGCGTGTTGGCGCTTTGGGTTGGGCGCAGGAGGTCCGCGTCTGCAAAGTGGTGGTGCAACTGGTCGAGCAGGTCGGCATCGTCGCCGAGGAAGCGGATGCGAAACTGATTGAGCAGGAAGGCTTCGGTGTCTTTTTCTTTGGGCAGGGGCGATTGGATCGCGAAGCGGCGGGCGGCGTTTTTGACATCCAGGAGCCGCAGCAGCAACTGCGTGTGCCAGCGGTCGAACTGGAACCCCAAAAATAAGTAAGACGTGGTGTCTTTGAGCCGGGCGAGCAATTTTTCGGGCAGTTTGGGCGCCCCGAGCATCCCTTCGAGGAGGCGGAACAGGTCGTCGTAGTCCAGAATAAGCGTGGATGGCTTTTCCACGCAGCCACAGAGGTTGTAATACATCGGGATCCGATCGCGCAGCGCCTGTCCGTCGGCTTCCCCGCTTGGGGGCATGTCAAAGTCTTCCTGCTTGCGGGCATCGAACCACGTGAAGCGATTGGGCAGTCCGGCGGCGTAACTCAGATCGCGCAGGAAAGTGTCGGGGTTGACCGAGAGGACGAGGGAAAAGGGGATTTCGATGATCTGCTGGAGCAGGGCTTCGGCGGGCTGCACGGCTTTGTACAGAAACTGCACCTCGTCCTGCATCTCCGGTTTGTCGTCGGGGTTGCGGAGCAGAAAGAAGCCGTCGCGGTCGTAATAAGCGGCGATCTGGTCACCGAAACGCTCCAGCAACTGATTTTTGATATAGGTCTGGAGCGGCTGGCCTTGCACCGAGAAGATTTCAGGGCCGAGTACGAGGGCGCATTTGCCGGACTTGATGTCGGCCACGAGGCGTACGAGGTCGGAGGGTTGGATCATATACAGTTGGTTTTGCAACTGCAATGATATGAAGGACTGTTGATTGTTGACTGTTGACTGTTGACTGTTGACCATTGACCAGGCCAAGACTTGGGGTTGTCAAAGGTCAAAGGTCAAAGGTCAATGGTCAATGGTCAATGGTCAATTGCTGGCCGGACTGCCAGACGCCCGGGGCGCTCAAGATTTTGCAACTGCCTTTTGTGTCCGGTGGTCCCAACCATTGGGCGGGCGCTAAATTGCCGACAGGTTTTGCCATACCGCCCGACGTGGTATCCATGGCGAATGAACCTGTACAACCTCTGGCAGCAGGCCAGCGCATGGCCGGGCTGCTGCTGGATGCGTGGCGGGAGCAAATCCCGGCATCGCGCACCACAGGAGGATTGACCATGCAAGATGACCAGCCTGGAAGCGAGCCGCCCCAGACGCTTCTACTGGCTGTATCACCCCATCAAAAGCCCATGTGGGTTTGGGATGACCTGGTTGATACCGTGCTGGAAACGATGGAAATGGCCCGCAAACGGGCTGTCGAACCAGCTCAGATTCAGGATTCGTACCTCGGACAGTTTCTTCCCCGCTTTGGTCGCTGCCATCGAAGGGACTGCGGTCAAAAACACCTTCACGCTTGATTTCAATCACACGAAACGCAAAACAAATTAACTTATGCCTACTTCCGTCTTGATGTGGAACCGCTTGGAACCCACTCCACACAGCGACAAAAATGTAGATGCTGCGCTCCGTTTTGAAATACGTGACGCCATGTGGATGCTGACGAGGCAATGGCAGTTTGGTGAAATGGACGGCGAAGACGCCGCTTCTGCCGCATTCGCTAAAATTGGGTTACATCACGCACCCGTGCAGTTTTTTGGGGGACCTGATTCGCAACCGCAACCACTCGACTTTGGACAGGCGCCTTTAGAAAAAGCCATCGAACAAGATGTGTATGTCCCCGATTTACCCCTTCGCCTTGAAATCGGGCGGCACTGGCTGCGCTTACTGCGGAAGCACCTGCCAGCCACTGAGCGTGACATAATCATGGCACAGTTTCTCGCGCATCCGGACTTTCGTTTTGTTCGCCCGAAAAATGAATCGCTCCTTGACAACTTCGTGAATGCCAGCTTGTTGGCCGACGACTGCTACATGGAAACAACGACCGCGCTTGAAAACGGCCGGTTGATGGATGGATGGCCTTTGCCGATGTACAAGGTCGTCCATTGAGTATTCGCAGTGAGCAGTATCATGACGACGGCATCGGCTGGGCCGGGTAGATTTTGGTTCTATTCGCTCTACACCGACGGATTTGGGCAGGATGCTGTATGCAGAATTTGGTCTTAGGAACGCGGCACCAATAACTTGTAAGTTTCAGATAGATTGGTTTTTGCTCAGATGGGCTATCTTTTTGAGCGAATAGTGGGGCTATTTAATCAAAAAGATAGCCCATCTGGGTGAAAAGAAAGCATATCAAATTTACAAGTTATTATTTGCCCGTTCCTTACCGCCTCGGCACCGCTATGCCGGAGAACTGGATTCCGTTTATTGCAGTGCCCAATAAAGTGCCACCTGCGACTGGAACAGGCAAACGGAAAGTGGTATTGCAGCGGGCTTCGTTGCCGCGTATTGTGACTGATTTTCCAGTACAGCGGGTGCGACCCCGCACCCGGCTGATGGGGGCAAACGTGGATGACCCACAAAAACCGTTGCCGCCGTTTTCCATTTTTGAAGAGGAAATACCGCGTGCGGGTACTGAACTGAGTTTGCGTTGGAAACGCGCCCGGTGGTTCGACGGCTCCGTGAAAGTATGGCTCGATGTGCAGAAAAAAACGGAGCGCGGGGAAGTGGATGCGGGATTTCAGTTTGATTCTTTGTCGAGAAAATAAGGAAGCTGTGACCCCGGGCGCTTCATTTCTTCATTCTGTGCCTAACACCACCTTTTTTTTCCAAAAATAAAAAAATTCCTTTAAAAATAAAACAACATGTTTTAAATTTGCTGCTCGAAAACGTTTGGCAGGCACCCTATGTTGACTAACATGCCTTTTTACGAGTATTTGATTCAAATTTTAAACATTGCCAGCCATGAATTGGAAATTTTTTAAAACAAATTGGTTTCAATTGTCGCTGGGGCTTATTCTGGTCACAGCGTTTGCCCACAAAAAAATGCACCTCTTTGATCGGGCCGCCGTGCCTGACCGCAAGGAGCAGAAGTCCCGGATCACCGAAAAATTCACCGAGGAAGCCGCAGCATCCACGGCCGAAAGCACCGGACAAATGGGTGTGCTGCCCGGTGCCTCGCAACAAGCCCATGCGCTGCCCAATATTGACGACGCGACGGCTTTGGCTTTTCTTAAGCGGTTCAGCAATGTGGCAGTCGGTGAACACACCAAATACGGCATACCCGCCTCGGTGATCCTGGCCTGTGCCTACGTCAACAGCTCCGCCGGACAGCGACCTTTGGCGCAGCAGGCCAACAATTTTTTCGCACTTTCCTGCACGGGCACCTGGGACGGCAAGTCGCACTCGCTCAACGGTCGCTGCTTCCGCAAGTACGATCGCCCCTGGGACAGTTTCCGCAATTTCAGCAGCTACCTCACGGGCCAGCAGTGGTTTGCAGGGTTGCGCAAATCAGCGGGGACGGACTCGAATAAATGGATCAGTGCACTGGCCGGCCATGGCCTGTCCGATGTGACAGATTTTGAACGCGAAGTAAAAAAAGTGGTGCAAACCTACCGGCTTTTTGAACTGGATGGGAAATAGGGTCAGGTATATCCTTTCAGGCGGTATACCAGCCAACCCACCCATTCTTTCAGCAAAAGATCCCATTTGAGCAACGCTTCCCAGTCCGGTTCGATCCATTGGAAAAAGTTGCTGCGGCGTTCTTCGCTCAGATAATCAGCACCAAACTCGTCGCAATGCAGTCCTGCTTTGCGGAAGCAGATCCCTGCGCGCGGCAGGTGCCAGGCCGATGTGATGAGCAGGCAACGGGCACTCGGTGCAATGGAGTCGAGCAGTTGGCGGGTAAAAACGGCGTTTTCGTAGGTATTGCGCGACTGGGATTCGAGCCAGATGGCGGAATCCGGCACTCCGTTCAGAAGCAACAAACGGCGAGTTTCGATGGCCTCGGGCGGGTAGCCGCCGGTAATTTTGCTGCTGCCACCGCTGATGAGCAAGTGGCGCAGGTGGCCGCTTTGATAGAGCGTCAGAGCGGCTGCAAAACGGTTGGCGGAGCGATTGAGCGGCACGATGCTGTCGGGCTGCACCACCTCGAAGTCGGCAAAGCCACCGAGTAGAATACCGACATCGTATTTTCCTTTTACATCGAATGGCTTCGGCTCCCAAAGGCAGGCGGCCTGGTTGATGAGCCAGGGATTACTGAACACCACCAGCACCAGGGTTCCGGTCCGCAGAAACATCAGCCCCTTTTTGGTTCTGAAAACAGCCAGCAGCAACAGCACGACTGCCCAGTTGAGCGGCTTCAGGCCAAAAGCCAGGAGTTTGGAGAGGAGAAAGAACATGGTTTTAAAAGGTTAAGAGTAAAATTGATGGAGGGTCCTGCTGCGATGCGTGGTGGAATGCCGAACTTTGCGCAAAATTTCGAAAAAGTCTTATCAATTTAACCAAAACCGAGTTTTCATGCAAAAAATGATTCGTTTTGTACTGTCAGCCGTCGCGATGGTCGTCTACTTCCTTTTGCCGATTGTACATGCCCAACTGACGGTGAATGTCACCACGATTCCCGCCAACACACCTGCCGGAGCCAATATCTACATTGTTGGAACCTTCAATACCTGGAATCCAGGTGATGCGACTAAAATCCTGACCAAGCAGGCCAACAACACGTACAGCATCACGTTCAACCCGCCCGTTGGGGCGGTGGAGTACAAGTTTACGCGCGGCAATTGGGCGACCGTGGAAGGCAATGCCAGTGGTACCCAACTCCCCAATCGTACCCTGACTTACAACGGTCAGCCGATGACAGTCAACGTGACGATCCTCACCTGGGAAGACCTCGGTGGCGGCAACGGCTCTACTGCTGCACCCAACGTGCAAATCCTGAGCAGCAACTTTTTCATGCCCCAACTCAACCGCAGCCGACGCATCTGGCTCTACCTGCCGCCTGATTATCAGACGACTACGAAGCGCTACCCGGTGTTGTATATGCACGACGGCCAAAATTTGTTCGATTCTAAAACGGCATTTGGCGGCAACGAATGGAAGGTGGACGAGTCGCTCAATACGCTGCACCAGCAGGGCGACTACGGTTGCATTGTGGTGGGCATTGACAACGGTGGCGCAGAACGCCTGAACGAATACTCTCCCTGGCCCAGCGTCAACCCCGCCTACGGGGGCGGTCAGGGCGACAAATACATCAAGTTCATCGTCGAGACGCTCAAGCCGCATGTTGACTCGGCTTTCCGTACGCTGCCGGGCCGCCTGACCACCGGCATCATGGGCAGCAGCATGGGCGGCATCATTTCGATGTACGGCTTCTCGGAACGGCAGGATGTATTTTCGAAAGCGGGTATTTTCAGTCCTGCTTTCTGGTTTGCCGGTGATAAGTCGGTGAATCATGTAAAAACGCACCCCAAACAGGGCGCAGCGCGGGTTTATTTCCTGGCAGGGGGCAAGGAGGGCGATCCGGACGTGATCCCGGATATGCAGGAAGTGGCCGATGGTATGACGGTTGCAGGATTCACTGCGAGTGAAAAACTGGTGGAAATTTCCCCGGACGGCCAGCACTCCGAATGGTTTTGGGCGCGCGAATTCGCCGACACCTATAAATGGCTTTTTGTCGGAACGGTATCCTCCACTGAACCACAGACGGTGGAAGACCTGAAGATATCGCCCAATCCGGTGACAAGTGGCACGGTGCGCTTTGCGGGACTGCAATCCGGTCAGCAATACGATTACCAGATCATCGGCACCGATGGAAAACTATGGCGCGACTCGACGCTCACGGGGAGCGAGCGGTTGAAAGTAAATGATTTGCCGCGCGGCATCTATGTGGTGCGGGTTCGGAAAACGGGTACTGCACACTGGCATTCCGGAAAAATGGTAAAGCAGTAGCGTCTTCGTCCATGCACATTTCAGAAAATAAAAAAAGCGGCACTCATTTGTGCCGCTTTTTTTCTTGTACAATCTCAGGAATGAAGACATCGGGGAGATGTTTCAGACGGAAAAGCATTTCCTTCTAACTTTTTAAAAGGAACAGTACAAAGATGGGCGTATGTGCTCCGACCATAAAAGGACAATAATCACTTTTTGTACGGAGCATTTGATGGGGTTTATTGGTATTTTTTTTGGCTAAAAAATTGACTGTCAATATATAAGTTCCTTATTATTTCCTTGAAAAGCACTTGGAAGATGGGCAAAAAAAAACCGCGACACTCGTTTGCGTCGCGGTTTTCCCTTATCGTCTCATGAAAGAAATTGCGTTTCTGATCAAACTGATACGTTTAGGTCGTTTTTGTTGTTCGCCTCGTACCGTGTTTGATGGTACAAAGATGGGGGCGTGAGGGGTTTGTAAAAAAGGACAAAAATATACCCACCATCGCCCGGTAATTTCAGCGCTCTTTTTTCGATTTTATCAATTAATGTGTTGATATTGACCGAATTGAAGGATAAATAAACACCCTGCAAGTTCCTTTGCCTCACTTATTGTATTGGCTGCGCGTATAAAAATTTCAACAAAAAATCTCTGTTGCCAGCCCCATTTCGGCACTTCAACCGCAAATCTGCCCAGAGCTTTTCAGTCACAGCGTGATTTTTCGGATAGCGGCTTACCTTCGTGCACGCTAACCACCGACCTTTCGTATGCAGATCAAGCCATTTCAGGCACTTTACCCTCGATTCGATTCGATTGATTCGCCAGATACTTTTTGCGAACAGACCAAAGATTTGTACACAGAATTTCATGCGAAAGGACTTTTTGCTGAACTTCCGCAACCCGCAATGTATATCTATCAGATTGAGGTGGGCCATCGGTGGCACACGGGTCTGGTAGCCATGAATGACGTGGAAGATTTTTTTGCCGGGAAAGTCAAAAAGCATGAAAAAACGATCAGCGAGCGCGAGGAATACCAAATAAAGTTATTTCTGCACTGGGAAGCGGTGTTAAAACCCGTGCTGCTGACGTATCTGCCTGTAGAGCAGATCGCTGAGTGGCTCAGTCAGTATATCGGGGGCCACAAGCCCTTGTTTGTTACCAGACTTGGTAAAGACCACCAAATGCATCGTGTTTGGGCAATCACCTCCACAACGGATATTCAGGAGTTGCAAACATTGTTTGCCAGGCATGTGCACGGCACCTATATCGCCGATGGTCACCACCGCACTTCTACGATTGCGTTGCTGCACAAGCAGTTCCGCGACCAGTACCCGCAATATGACCTCGATCATTTGTTTTGCGCTTTTTTTGCCGCAGATCAGTTGGACATTCTGGACTACAACCGGGTAGTTGAAAACCTGGACAGCCTGAGTCCGGCAACGCTCATGGTGCGGCTTTCCCGGTTGTTTGAGCTGGATGTATTGCCCAGCCAGCGCCGACCTGAGTGCAAGCATGAGATCGTGATGTTTTTCCGAAATGAATGGTACAGCATGCGCTGGCGACCCGATATCCTGGCGCGGTATGCGCCCGATGAGGTGCTGCTGGATGCTGAATTGCTCAACGAACGGGTGCTGCGCGACTTGCTGGGCATCGAGGATGTGCGCACCGACCAGCGCATTACCTATGTGGAAGGCAGCAAGGGTTTTCGGGGCATTCAAAAACAGGTCGGCAGAAGTCGTGCCCGCATTGGGTTCATGCTGTATCCCGTTACTTTCGACGATATGATGCACCTCGCAGACCTCGGTCAAAGCCTCCCGCCCAAAAGCACCTATTTCGAGCCGCGGCTCCGCAGCGGCGTTTTGGTGAAATCCCTGCTACGGTCCCTATAACTTCAAACTTCTCAAACTTCAAACTTCAAACTTCGAACTTCGAACTTCGAACTTCAAACTTCTCAAACCTGATGTTGATCAAAGCCACCCGAATCACCAACCTGACCGACGCCCGCTATTTCGCTGCCCAGGCAGTCCGTTTTTTGGGCTTTAATCTGGAAGAAGGGACAGAAGGCTACCTGGATCCGATGTACATGCGGGCCATCCGGGAATGGGTGGAAGGACCGGTCATTGTGGGTGAATTTTCTAGTTCCCCGGTGGAAATCGTCCGCGAAGCCGCAACATTTTTTGGGCTGGATGCAGTACAACTGAAGGCTGATGTGCACCTCAACCAGCTTCCGCAACTGGCTGGTTTGACCCTCCTATTGGAACTGGAAGCAGGAACAAATGCAGCAACGGCAGACCAGGTATTTCAACAGGCGGCCCCGTATGTGCAGTTTTTTATCGTGCAGTTTTTGGAGGAGAATCCTGGTGCTATCCCGGATCTGGACCAATGGCAACGTCTTTTTTCTCAGTACCCGGTCCTGCTGCACACGAATGCTACGGCAGTGCAGTTGCCCGACTGGCTGGAGGCGCTCCGCCCGCAAGGGTTGAGTGTGGTGGGCGGAGAAGAGGAACGGGTAGGGGTCAAGTCATTCGACCAGATTGAGGAGATTTTTGAGGTATTGGAAAGTATAGATGATCCGTTTTCAATTCAATAACCAACCGGAGCGGCAGCTTGCACGTTACTCGGGCTGTCTTTTACGTTATGATTCGGGATAAATTTATATTCCAACAAATCAAATCAGTCGTACGCTATGAAAATCTGGCTTTGCCTTCTGCTTTCCGGTTTCGTTTTTTCGCATCTCTCGGCGCAGACCGATTCGCTGCCGCAGGGGGCATGGGCCCGGATGGAGGTCGAAAACGGCGATACCGTATTCGTCATGTCGCTGCGCTTGCACAGGGTGGCGAGCAAACGACAGTTCAAAGATTTTAGTGAACAACGCCAATACTATCTCTACACCCGGGCAGCCAGGCGGGTGTATCCTTTTGCCGTGCAGGCGATTGACCTCTACAACGAGATCCAGCAGGAGACGGAGGACATGAGCAAGGGCAAGCGCCGCCGTTTTATCCGCAGGGAGCACCATGAATTGAAGGAAGATTTCAAGGAACAAATGAAAAACCTGTCGAAAACGGAAGGTAAAGTGCTGATCAAGATGGTGGAACGGCAACTGGATAAGCCCTTTTATGACATCATCCGCGACACGCGGGGCGGCGGAACGGCTACCTACTGGAATCAATTGGGCAAAATCTGGGGTTATGACCTCAAAGACGGTTATCACCTGGGCGCCGACGGCTTGCTCGATGAAGTGCTGATAGACTATGATTTCGGGGCGGCGATCTGGAAATACTGACTCAATTTTGTGCTAAGGGACGGGCAAATAATAACTTGTAAGTTTCAGATAGGTAACTATACAGCCGGGGTACAGAGCGAATCTCCATTGATTTCCGACCTCGGAGAGGTCGCACATTGGTAGTATTGCGATTAGTACACGGAGTTTTCGACCTCGGAGAGGTCGCACATGGTTAGTTTTCACCAAAGTAAAGCAAATGTGCGACCTCTCCGAGGTCGAAAATCATGGGTTGACGGGGTTTTCTACCAATATTTGACCTCTCCGAGGTCAAATTCAATAGAGACGTATGCGTGAACCCGGCTGTATAGTTACTCAGATAGATTGGTTTTTGCTCAGATGGGCTATCTTTTTGAGCGAATAGTGGGGCTATTTAATCAAAAAGATGGGTCATCTGGGTGAAAAGAAAGCATATCGTAACTATCCAGCCGCCCTGCTCCATCGGAGCAACATCTTTGTAGCATTAGAGGAATGGGCGGTCCTGCGTGCCGTAGGTACGCTATTTCGCACAGTAGATAGCGTACCTACGGCACGCAGGACTCCAATTTTGGCACTTCTACAAAGATAGCGTCCCGCTGGGACGAGTCGGCTGGATAGTTACATTAAGTTTATATGAACGGCATTTGTTCAGCATTCTATTTTTAGGCAATTTTGCTCAATTGACTTTGCTTCGAGCGGACAGTTTGTTGGCATTGACAGTTGAAAAAATCTACTTGACTGACTTTTTACAGGCAGATTCTTCGAAGACTTTGGTTAGGCTGGACATCTGAATAAATATCAAAAAGATGAAAAGTAGCGGCTGCCAACATAGTATTTATGAAAAAGAAGGCAGACGAAAGTGATTGATTACCAGTAAATTAATAAACATTTGCACCAGGAGACGGAATGCTAGTGCCCCGTCCGGTAGTTGGCGTATGAATCCAGCGCCCTATTTCCCCTTCTTCTGCGTTGCTCGTCGGTTAAAATATCCCGTATTTCGCCCTCCTCGCGCCTTGAGGAAGGAAAAACATGTCTC
>Ga0209181_10010924_pt1 | contig 11717 bp, 9 predicted proteins | sample MAT05_FD_187208 | JGI IMG/M metagenome (GOLD analysis project Ga0209181, IMG submission 187208) | Freshwater microbial communities from Lake Fryxell liftoff mats and glacier meltwater in Antarctica - MAT-05 (SPAdes) (version 2) | ecosystem: Environmental > Aquatic > Freshwater > Ice > Liftoff... | reverse complement strand
CTTGTACCGCAGCAGTTGAGTCAGGTGCCTCCAATATTGATGATATCATCAAAGAAATAATCGCTACCAAAACTAGTGAACGTGGTGAAACCAGGATTGATGATCGGGTAAGCGAAGCTGCGATGGAAGATCGGAAGAAGGGTGGATACTTTTAAAGCAAGCCCCCTAACCCCCTGAAGGGGGAATAGATGCAGCGCTTTATGATTTATAGGCTATTTAATTTTTAATATTCTTGTGCCGTTTGGTATAGGAGCATTTTTTAACCAGCAGTATTTAAATAAATTGAATACTGTACAAAACTAAGTTCTCCTTTAGGGGACAGGGGCATGGACATACTAAGATTTATAACAGCAGGCAGTGTTGATGATGGCAAAAGTACTTTGATTGGCCGTTTATTATACGATAGCAAATCGATCATGATAGATCAGTTGGAAGCCATTGAGAAGCAAAGTAGAAATAAAGAAGATGGTGAAATTGACCTGGCTTTATTAACGGATGGTTTGCGTGCAGAAAGGGAACAAGGCATCACCATTGATGTGGCGTATAAATATTTCTCAACGCCTAACCGCAAGTTTATTATTGCAGATGCGCCCGGCCATACGCAGTACACCCGCAACATGGTAACAGGTGCATCCAATGCAGATTTGATCATCATTTTAGTTGATGCCCGTAATGGCGTATCTGAACAAACAAGGCGTCATTCCATTATTGCATCACTCTTAAACTTGCCGCATGTAGTAGTTGCCATCAATAAAATGGACCTGGTAGCCAACTCACAGGATGTGTATAATAATATTGTGATTGATTATTCAGCAGTGGCTGCCACATTGGGTTTAAAGGATATTACCTATATCCCGATCAGTGCTATTAATGGTGATAATATTGTAGAGACGTCACCCAACTTTCCATGGTACGAAGGCGAATCATTGTTACATATTTTAGAAAATGTGGCCGTAGCCAACGATATTAATTATACAGATGCAAGGTTTCCGGTGCAATATGTTATTCGTCCGCAAACGGATGATTTGCATGATTACCGTGGCTACGCCGGAAAAGTAATCAGTGGCATTTATAAAAAAGGTGATAAAATTACAGTTCAACCTTCAGGCTTGCAAAGTACGATCAGTGCTATTGAAATTGGTGGCAAAGAAGTAGAAGAAGCATTTGCGCCACAAAGTGTTGTGTTGCATTTGCAGGATGATATTGACATCAGCAGGGGCGATGTAATTGTGCAACAGAACAATCTGCCATCCGTAGAAAATGAACTGGATGTATTGCTTTGCTGGATGGGTAATAAGCCGTTGAAAGAAGGCAATAAATATTTGTTGCAGATCAACAGCCGGGTAGTGAAAGCAGTGGTAAAAGAAATCGAATACAAACTTGATGTAAACTCGCTGTTGAAAGAACCAGCACCTGAACAAGCTCAATTAAATGACATCATCAAAGTAAAAATAAAAACAGCATCTCCGATACCGTTTGATTCCTATAAAAAATTAAGGGTAAATGGCGGTGCAATTTTAATAGACGAAACAAGCAATGTAACAGTAGGAGCTTGTATGATACAGTAACTGGATGAATGTTGATGGTTGAAAGTTGTAATGCCATCAACCATCATCATCATCATCATCAACATTCAACCATCAACCACTTTGAGCATCGATAATTTTATAAAAGACCTGCACACCCATCACTTGCAATCCACCACTTCATTTCCGGATAAGGAATTGGCGAGGGAGTTCATAGATGGTTTTTTTGAATTTTTATTCATTCCGGAAAAGCATAAGAAGCTTTCTGAGTTTGAGATGGCCAAAGAATTCGAATCGTATAAAAGTCATTTGTCTACATTGGTGTATGATGTAGTGGGCGATGGTAATCGTACCCAGGAAATAACGGATCATTTTTTTGAGGAGGTCGCAAATATTTATGATGCGCTGCAGAAAGATGCATTGGAAGTATTGAAATTTGATCCGGCTGCCGAATCGCTGGAAGAAGTACTGGTTGCCTATCCTGGATTCTACGCCACAGCGGTGTATCGTTTTTCGCACCAGTTGTGGAAGCAGGGTGTAAAGATTTTACCCCGTGTTTTTGCAGAATATGCACATAGTAAAACGGGCATCGATATACATCCGGGAGCTACGATCGGGGAATCGTTTTTTATTGATCATGGCACCGGAATCGTAATTGGCGAAACGAGTGTAATTGGTAAACAGGTGAAAATATACCAGGGCGTAACCCTTGGTGCATTGAGCGTAAATAAGGAAGAAGCAAAAACAAAGCGGCACCCAACTATTGAAGACAATGTGATCATTTATTCGGGTGCAACGATATTGGGTGGCGATACTGTTATTGGCCATGACAGCGTGATTGGTGGAAATGTATGGCTTACCAACAGTGTGTTCCCCAATTCAATTGTGTATCATAAAAGTGAAATTTCGATCAGGGATAAAAACCCTTTGCCGGAAGTGTTGAATTTTGTGATTTAGAATCCCCTGTCCCCCTGAAAGAAAAAGCCCCCTGTCCCCCTGAAGGGGGAACTTAGGACAAGTCACTATTCGTAAATCTATAAAGGATTAAATTCAAAGAGGCAGGGGATAAATCAGGTGATGCCGACAGTGGTTTTTCATAGTATCATAGTTGTGTTATTTATCCCATCATTCGGGACTCTCTTGTACCGCATACCAATTTTGAACATTGCCCAAAAGTTTTAAAAAATAAAAAGTATCAACATCAACTTTTAAATAGCAATTATGAAAGCAAATAGTATTTTAGAAACAATCGGTAATACACCACATGTTCGCATCAATAAATTGTATGATGCCAAACATGAAGTTTGGATTAAACTGGAAAAGACTAATCCTGGTTCAAGCATAAAAGATCGTATTGCATTGTCGATGATTGAAGATGCAGAACAAAAAGGACTATTGAATAAAGACAGCATTATCATTGAACCTACCTCTGGTAATACAGGTATCGGGTTGGCATTGGTAGCAGCGGTAAAAGGATATAAAATAATATTGGTAATGCCCGAAAGTATGAGCATTGAACGCCGGCGTTTAATGCAGTTGTACGGCGCAGAGTTTGTTTTAACGCCTCGTGAAAAAGGAATGAAAGGTGCCATTGAAAGGGCGGGAGAGCTGGTAGCAGAAACTCCGGGCGGGTGGATGCCACAGCAATTTGATAATCCGGCCAATACCGAAATACATCGTACAACATCTGCATTGGAAATACTAAATGATTTTCCCGAAGGATTGGATTATTTAATAACAGGTGTTGGTACCGGTGGACATATTACCGGTGTAGCCGAAGTGTTGAAACAACATTTTCCTAACCTGAAAGTATTTGCGGTAGAACCTGAATTATCACCCGTTTTAAGTGGCGGGGCTCCAGGTCCTCATCCTTTGCAGGGCATCGGTGCAGGTTTTGTTCCTTCTATTTTAAACAAAGATATTTTGGATGGTGTTATATCCGTTAGTAAAGACGAAGCCTTTTCTTATGCACAAAGACTTGCAAAAGAAGAAGGAATACTTGCAGGAATTTCAACCGGTGCATCACTCGCAGCGGTCGCAAAAAAACTGGCAGAACTTCCGGAAGGAGCAAGGGTTTTGACTTACAATTATGATACAGGAGAAAGATATTTATCAATCGAAGGATTGTTTTAAAGGGTGAATGGTGAATGGTGAATGGTGAATGGTGAAGGGTGAATGGTGAATGAAGAATGATGAATGATGAATGAAGAATCAAGAATGAGGAATGAAGAATGATGAATGAAGAATGAAAAGTGAAGAAAGAAGAAAGAAGAATGCAGAAAGAAGAATGAAGAATGAAAAGTGAAGAATGAAAAGTGAAGAATGAAGAGTGAAGAATGGAGAACGAAGAGTGAAAAGTGAATGAAGAATGAAGAATGAATCTAATCTGGTATCTCATGGGCAAGGTACAAAAGTTGATAATGAAATTTTAATGATGGCGAATAGTCAGATGCTTACCAATCTTCACCATTGACCATTCACCATTCACAATAGCATTTTCTTCCAATAAAAATGACGCAATACAATGACAACAGTTACAAAACAAAACGGAAAAGTAATATTGGCAGGAGCAGGCTGCGGTGATCCGGAACTGATTACCGTAAAAGCTGCCCGCTATCTGCAACAGGCAGATGTAGTGTTAACAGACCGGTTGGTGAGTAAAGAAATTTTGACCACCTATGTAAGTAAAGATGCTGAATTGATTTATGTAGGCAAACAGTGCCGCAGGGGATTTAGTACCCCTCAAAAAAGTATCAATGAACTAATTGTGCAATTTGCTCAGGAAGGTAAACTGGTGGTGCGTTTGAAAGGAGGTGATGTTTCAATTTTTTCTAATATTCTGGATGAATTACAGGCGCTTGTTATTCATAATATTCCTTACGAAATTATACCGGGTGTATCAGCGGCAATGGGCGCCGCTGCCTATACAGGTATTCCGTTAACAGCCCGTGGATATTCAACGGCCGTTCGCTTTTTAACATTGTACAAGTCGGACGTGATGAGTGAAAATTATTGGAAAGAACTGGCCCAAACAGAGGATACATTGGTTTTTTACATGTCGTCAGAAACCCTTGATCATGTAGTGGACAAACTGGTTGACAATAAAATTGGAAAGGATAAATTGCTGGCAGTGGTGGAACAGGCTACTACACCATTTCAACAGGTGCATATTGCCAACATGTATGAATACAAAAAGGAATTTAAAGGGAGGCTATATGCTTCACCAACGCTGGTAATTATTGGTAAAGTGGTGGCCCTGCATGGTACTTTTGGCTGGCTTGAAAATACCACCGAGAAAGGAGAATATTTTAAACCAGTTGAAGATTTTCAGTTTGAAAAACTAATGCGTGAATCATTTGTAAAGCAGCATTGATAAGGTTTGTAAGCGGTATTATTTAAAATCAATCTCAATTAAAAAAGTAAGATGTTAGGAGAATCTAAATTTAAAATATTTCTTGATCTGATCAATAATGCTGGAAAAGAAGAACTGATTTGGATGAATGGATATTTAAATGGTGTGGTACAAAATCAGGTGAGGCAAACTGCCTCTTCAGAAATTGCAGCAGTGCCAACCGTTAATAAAATCACCATTGTTTACGGAACAGAAACCGGTAATTCAAAAAGACTGGCAACTGATTTTGCATCCAAAGCCAGGCAGAAACAGATTCATGCAAAAGTGATTGGGATGGACCAGTATCGCCTGACCGATTTACCAAAAGAAGAATATCTATTGGCAGTCATTAGTACACATGGTGAAGGCGAACCACCGCTTGCAGCAAAGAAATTCTACGATCACATTCACCAAAATGGATTTAAACTGGAAAAATTAAAATACAGTGTATTGGCATTGGGTGATACCTCGTATCCATTGTATTGTAAAACAGGTGAAGACATCGATGAACAATTCAATAAATTGGGTGGAGTTCGCATTGCGCCCTTGCAGAAATGTGATGTGGAATATGATGATGACGCCAATGGTTGGTTCGATGCTGTGTTGGAAAAATTAAGCAGTAAGCCGGTAGATCTGCCAAAGGAAGCAGTAGTGGCAGATATAAAAGTACCTGCTAAAAAAGTAGGCAAACAGGTCTACACCGGAACTGTTGTTACCAAAATTAATTTGAATGATCGTGGATCCAGCAAAGAAACCTGGCATATTGAGATTGCAGCAGAGGGCTTAGAATACCAGTGTGGCGATTCAATGGGTATTGTGCCGGAGAACCCTGCCGAAATTGTGGATGCAATTATCCAGGCTGCTGGTGCGGATGCAGAAAAAGTAGTAACCTTTAAGAATGAAACCTTCACCATTTACAACCTGCTGAGGAATAAAATAAACATCATTCATTTAACCGAACGGTTGGTTAAGCAATACGCCGAAATTACTGGTCAGGATATTCCTGCTACAAGGATGAACCTGCTTGACCTGTTGAAGATATACCCGGTAAAAGATGCTGCACAATTTGAAGAAATCATTTTAAAAATGAATGCCATTTCTCCGAGGCTATATACCATCGCCTCTTCACCGGCGGCACACGAAGGGGAGGTGCATATACTTGCCGTGAAGGATCGGTACACGGTGAACGGCGAAACGAAGTTTGGATTGTGCTCGGATTATATCAGCCAGTTTAAAGTAGATGGACAGCAAAAGTTTTTTGTTCAACCCAACAAACGATTCAGGCTGCCTGCAGAAGATAAAAATATCATCATGGTTGGGCCGGGTACTGGTATTGCTGCCTTTCGTTCATTTGTTGCGGAGAGAGACGCTACAGGCGCTACTGGAAAAAACTGGTTGTTCTTTGGTGAACAACAATTTGCAACCGACTTTTTATACCAGACAGAGATTCAAAACTGGTTTGAAACAGGCGCCCTTACAAAGGTAAACCTCGCCTTTTCAAGAGACCAGAAAGAGAAAATATATGTACAGCACCGCATGTTGAAACATGCCGCAGAATTATACCAGTGGCTAAACGAAGGAGCCTATTTTTTTGTATGTGGAAAAAAAGATCCGATGAGCATTGATGTCGAAAAAACCTTGCTACGAATTATAGAACAGCAGGGAAACAAAACAAGCGAAGAAGCAGTAAAATATCTGGAGCATTTGGAAGAGCAGGGAAGGTATGAGAAGGATGTGTATTAATGGTTGCATTGTTGGATTGTTGCATTGTTGAATTGTTTGATTATCGGAATGTTGGAATATTGAATTTTTAAATCGTTGAATCTTTTGAATGTTGAATTGTTGAATCTTTTGAATGTTTGAATGTTAAATTGTTTGAATTTAGGAAAGTTGGAATATTGAATTGTTTGAATGTTTGAATTTTGGAATGTTAGAATGTTGAATTACTGGTTGTTGGATTGTTGAAGATTGAACGGTTGATTAAATGGCGCTGGCACGATTAAATCTTTGCTATAGTATTTTTGATTTTTGTTAACGATACAGTGGGTTAACCGAAATAATAAATCCAAACAGTTGCTCAAAAACAAAGCCATGAAAGGGCGCAGTAACATATTATAGGCCAACTTCCTATGATGAGGAAGATGAAAGGAAATACAAATCAACAAAGCCCTGAAAGGGCGTAATAACATAGCATAGGGCAAAGCCCTATGACTCGAATCATAATAAACAAAGCCCTGAAAGGGCGCAATAACATAGCATAGGGCAAAGCCCTATGACTCGAATCATAATAAACAAAGCCCTGAAAGGGCGTAATAACCATACAAATAATACCCAATAAAAAAGATTCAAGAAAACAACTCACAAAAAAAATCGAATTAAGAACGGGCCAGGCATTAAAAGCGCTGTCAATTGCTGAAAAAGTACAAGAGGGCGACGCAACAATGCCGCCATGAAATACAACCGTTCGGACAAAAAATAAAAGGCTAACTATACCGGAATGCATCTTTTGAAAACAGATGACAAACCGGTGATAAAAAAAAGACCATGTCAGATTTAAAAAAACCATCAGTGATCGAACGCATTAAATTGGAGAGTGATGCGCTTCGGGGCAGTATTGAACAGAGCTTGCAGGATGAAATAACCGGCGCCATTCGGGAGGATGACCAGGCGGTGATTAAATTTCATGGCATGTACCAGCAAGACGACAGAGACAGAAGAGAGGAGCGTGCAGAAAAAAAACTGGACCGCCTTTATACTTTTATGATTCGTTTACGCCTGCCCGGTGGGGCACTCTCCGCAGAGCAATGGATTGCGGCGCACAATATTGCTGGTAAAAATTCGACCGGTGTTATAAAAATAACTACCCGTCAAACCATACAATTGCATGGACTGATAAAGGCAAAAATAAAACCTACCATTCAAGCCTTTAACGAGGCACACCTCGATTCAATTGCTACCTGTGGTGATATCAACCGAAACGTAGCTTGTAGTTCTAACCCGAGCGAATCACCCTTGCACGATGAAGTGTTTGCTTATGCAGATAAGATCAGTATGTTGCTGATGCCTAAAACAAAAGCCTACTACGAAATATGGCTGGATGAAGAAATATTAATTGATAAAAAAGTGGAAGCAGATCCTTTATACCAGGATCGCTATATGCCGAGGAAATTTAAAATCGGTATCGCCATTCCGCCCAACAATGATGTGGATGTATTGACCAATGATATTGGCTTGATTGCGATTATTGAAGACAATGAATTGAGGGGTTTTAACATTGCAATTGGTGGTGGTTTATCTACCACCCATGGCAATGCAGAAACCTATGCAAGGCTGGGAACGGTGATTGGTTTTGTGGATACGGAAGAGAAGGTTTTGAAAGCTGTGTATGAAATATTAACCGTGCAACGCGACTTTGGTAACCGGAGCGATCGCAAACTTGCGAGGTTGAAATATACCCTCGACAGAATGGGCGTGGATGAATACCGGAAGGAGGTGGAAAGGCGCACTGGCTTTGCGTTGGAGCCTGCAAGACCTTATAGTTTTACAACCCGTGTAGATCGTTATGGATGGGAGGTAAGTGAAAAAGGAAACTGGAATTATACGTTGTTTATCGAAAATGGTCGTGTGCTGGATGATGAAAAACTGGCATTAAAAACGGCTTTATTGGAAGTGGCAAAAACGGGTAAATCGAATTTTCTTTTTACCAGCAATCAGAATATGATCATCAGTGACGTGGCTGCAAAAGATAAGGATACGATCAATGAAATATTGGAGCGATTTAAAATAATTGAGCACACCAATGCGGCTTCCTCTTTACGCAAAAATGCAATGGCTTGTGTGGCATTGCCTACTTGTCCGTTGGCGCTTGCTGAAGCGCAACGCTATATGCCTTCATTGATTTCTAAAGTTGAACCTTTGCTGGTAAAACACAATCTGCATACCGAAAATATTGTGATGCGCATGACGGGTTGCCCGAATGGATGTGCCAGGCCTTATGCTGCCGAGATTGGACTGGTAGGAACCGCTGCCGGCAAATACAATTTGCATATTGGTGGTGATAATACCGGCGAGCGCTTGAACAAGTTATATAAGGAAAGTTTGGAAGAGGCTCAGATACTAATTGAGCTGGATAGTTTGTTTACTGCATTCAAAGTAGAGCGAAATGAAAGGGAATCCTTTGGGGATTACACCTGGCGGAAGCAACTGAATAATCTGTAAACGCTCTGTTGAAGAAATTTTTTTAAAAATTGCAATTATTAGTCTACTGATTTAGTAGAGATAATATATCTTCGCAAAAAAAAACATCAGCTTCTTCAATTGAAACTGCCACATGATTTATGGATGATATCAAGAGTACAACACCAATGAATGCTGAATTTCCGGAAACACCGGTGGATGGAAACCGTCTCTTTCCTGTTTTTCTAAAACTGGAGCAATTGTCTTTGTTGATAGTAGGAGGGGGCTATGTAGGTATGGAAAAATTGAGCGTGGTATTACAAAATTCACCGGGTGGTAAAATTAAAATCGTTGCAACACAAATCAGCGATGCAATAAAAGAATTGGTGGCAGGAAGAAATAATATTCAACTGATTGAGCGTGCATACGAGGCTGCGGATGTTGATGGTGCTGATATTGTGATAGCCGCCGTAAATGACGTAACGGTTAGTGCAGCAGTTAGCAAAGATGCAAAAGCAAAAGGCAAACTGATTAATGCAGCGGATAAGCCCGATCTCTGCGATTTTTACCTGGGTTCTATTGTGCAAAAGGGAAATCTTAAAATTGCGATTAGTACCAACGGTAAGTCGCCTACGATAGCCAAGCGGGTGAAGGAAGTTTTAAATGAAACACTGCCCGATGAAATTGATGCGCTTTTGTTGAACATGCAAAGCATCCGCAACAAAATGAGTGGTGACTTTGCAGAAAAGGTGAAGCAGTTAAATGAAATTACCAAAACGCTTTCTCAAGAATAACAGCCATGCCCAATCAAACTACGGAAGAAATTATTGAAGAAATCACCCATTCAACAGAAGTCGTTTCTGCAACGCAGGAACTGATTTCATCTCAACGAAAAGTATTTGGAAAATATATGGTAGCCAGTGCCATCGTTTTAATCGTTGTTTTATTTTCTTACTTTTTTTTAACGGCTGAGCAACTTACTTTATTACAGACTACTATTAACAAAGACAACCATTTATTTTATTGGATGTTACTAATCGGGTTTGGAGCCGAAGTGATTGCTGGTTCTATGGGCATGGGATATGGGGTAATATGTACTTCACTTTTATTGATATTGAATGTGCCGCCTCCGGTGGTAAGTGCAAGTATTCATTCTGCTGAATCCTTTACCAGTGCAGCGGGCACCATCAGTCATTGGCAACTGGGCAATGTAAATAAAAAGCTCGTAAAAGCGCTGGCCATTCCTGCTGTGATTGGCGCTGTGATCGGCGCTTTGGCGCTTTCTTATGTAGGCGAGCGCTATGCAAAAATTACCAAACCTTTTATTGCTGTTTACACCATTTACCTTGGCATTCGGATTTTGCAAAATGCATTTAAAAAGAAAGAAGTTAACCAGCAAAAGAAAAAAAGCAATATCACAGTACTGGGTTTAGTAGGCGGTTTTATTGATTCATTTGGTGGTGGTGGCTGGGGACCACTGGTAACAGGAACGTTTATTAAAAATGGACATACGCCCAGGTTTGTAATTGGCAGTTCTACCTTTGCCAAATGTATTCTTACCGTTGCAAGTGCCATCACTTTTATTTTTACCATCGGTATACAGCACTGGAATATCGTGGCAGGTTTACTCATCGGTGGTATTGTGACTGCACCATTTTCGGCCATGCTTACGGCTAAACTTCCCCCTAAAAAAATGTTTGTTGCGGTTGGTGTGCTGGTTATTTTTTGCGGACTGGTTACTATTTACAGAGCCATCTTTTTATAGTTTTTTTTATAATCTCTAATCCGAAGTATTCTACTGCACATTGCAACGACCATCTTTGGTTTTTCGTTTATTGTTCCTTTAGTCATACAGCGCTTCAAGAATATTCCTGATTATTGAATTATTAACTTTCTGACTGATGGTGAATGATCCAGCATTGTGGGTTGCATAAAAATATTTAAATAAAGTCTATAAAAATGATAGACTAATAGATTTTCTCCTATATTTGCATTGATTATTTTTTTAACTAAATGAAATTTTGTGATCAACAATACCTCCCCGCTTTTGCTGCGATGTTGTAGCGTAACCCAGCCTCGTTTGCTCTGATTTATTTGTATTTATAGTCTATTAAAATAGTGTACTAAAAGAACCAATCTTAAATGATGCTGGTTGAGTACACCTGCTATTGGTATGTCTGCAAAGAAACTAAAGCACTTTTTTTCAATAAAGAATAAAACCAAAACCAACGTTTACATCAATGAAAAAGTTATTAGTATTATTATTTTTAATTCCGGTTGTGGTATCTGCCCAATTAAATGGCCGTGTGGTGAGTGAAAGAAATGAAGCGTTGGCTTCTGCAAATATTTCAGTCAAAGGCACTTCAATAATAACAATGAGTGATTCAACAGGAAGATTTTTGCTGAACTATGATCAAAAAATTCCTTACACGATCGTCGTTTCCTTTGCAGGGTTTGAAACCCGCCAGGTGATTATTAAAAACAGCATTACAAACGACCTGCTGATACAGTTGCAACCGCTTTTTCAAACCGATACGGTGGTGATTACGTCCAGGCGTCGCAGAGAAGTGCTACAGGATGTGCCGATTCCTATAACCGTATTAAGTGGTAAACTGATGGAAGAT
>Ga0209181_10010923_pt1 | contig 11717 bp, 7 predicted proteins | sample MAT05_FD_187208 | JGI IMG/M metagenome (GOLD analysis project Ga0209181, IMG submission 187208) | Freshwater microbial communities from Lake Fryxell liftoff mats and glacier meltwater in Antarctica - MAT-05 (SPAdes) (version 2) | ecosystem: Environmental > Aquatic > Freshwater > Ice > Liftoff... | reverse complement strand
TCAATACCCCCTGTTGATCCATCATTCCTCCGGAAACAAAATAGCGTACATTTTCCGATCCGCCACTTACAGAAAGCAGGTGATTTTGTACATTGCCTTTACGAAAAATTTCATTCTGCCAATCAGTGCCGCCTGTTTTGTCTAAATCAGCAATTTGTGCAGTTGTAAATGGCAATATTGGAACTATTAGATTTCCACTGCCATTCAAATCCTGTGTTGCAGCAAATGCATTTACCCTTCGGGCATATTCGCCCCCGTTCATTAAATCGAGCTTTTTCGCAATTGTTTGTGTGCCATTATTATACCCATAACTAACAGCGGGTTTTCCTAATACGCCTTTTTTAGTAGTAATAAGAATTACGCCATTTGCGCCACGGGCACCATAAATAGCAGTAGCAGAAGCATCTTTTAAAACTTCCAACGACTCAATATCATTGGGATTTAAAGTGCTGATGTTTACACCCTGCAACCCATCCACAACCACTAATGCATTGTTACCGCCGGTTATTGAGTTGGAACCTCTGATACGAATGGTAGTATTACCACCCGGAGCACCATCGGTGTTTTGAACCAATACACCTGCAGTGCGTCCTTGCAATGCCTGGTCTATACGCTGTGTAGGCAATTTGTTTAAATCAGCTCCCTTTACCGAACCTACAGCCCCGGTAAGATCACTCTTTTTAACCGTGCCATATCCAAACACTACAACATCATCTAAAGTGGAACCATTATTAATTTGCAAAACCACATCAATTGATGCTCTTCCCTGGATAGGAATTTCCTGAGCTGCAAGCCCAATAAAGGAAAATACCAGGGTTTTAGCATTTTCAGCAACAGTAATTGAATAAGCCCCCTGTTCATCGGAAGACGCTCCACTTTTGGAACCTTTTACCAATATGCTTACCCCTTTCAAGGGCTGTCCGTTGGCACCTGCAATTTTTCCTGTAATTATTTTTGACTGAGCCTGTCCATAGACAAAAGCAGTCAAGAATAAAAAACAGCTTACAGTTACCTGCAAAAGTTTTCTCATGTTAATTGACTTTTTTTTCATTGTTTAGTAATTAGCTTGTTAGTTTAATAGAAATTGATTGGGTATGTAAAAGCGTTTAAAAAATGCTTGTTGATTTACCAGGTTAATTAAATAGAATGGATGGCGGATCTGTAATGTCTTCAACCGCTTGCCCGTCGCCTTTTGCCGGCCCATACCATACGCCACCACCAAATGTTATAATAAAAATCATATCAGGATTTCGTGGGTCCGGCTCCACTCGTTTACCCCATTTAAAATTGAAACCCTTAATCCGTTTCCAGGTAATGCCATTATCCTTAGAAGCATAGGCCGCACTTTCAAAACCACCGGCATAGAAAGTATTATTCCTTTTATCAAAAGTTATATCATGAATGTGTTGGTCAGCAGATAAAACCGGTGCCCAGGTTTTTCCATCATCTTTAGATAGAAAAATACCGCCGCCAATATCCGCAGAAAATTTGCCTGGCGTTGAACGGCCCCATGCCGAAAGCAGCAGCCATCCATCATTTAAAGGATCGTCTATAATGGAAGTTGGTCCGTTTGTATATTGTGGAAGGTTAATTTTTTCCCAGGTTTCTGCTCTGTCAGATGAACGATACAGCGCTCCATCATCAGCATCCCCTATTTTTCCATTCTCCGATTTTCGGTTAACAATAAGAAATAATACCCCATCTTTTTCTCTTTGAAATATTCTCCAGGCGAAAGGCTTTTCAATCTCTATTCCATTATTTTTTTTCTTCCATGTTCTTCCACCGTCATCGGATTTATATACTCCTTTTCCAAAGGCACAAGCATATAACGTCCGGGCATTGGGGCTGCTTGAGTAATCAATCAACACATGGGTAAAAGCAGCTTCTCCGATATCATTGCTGATTACTTTCCAGCTTTCACCGGCATCTTCAGTTTGTACAATACCACCATTAAAATGTTCAAATCCATTTCTCCACATTTTGGGTCTTGGTAAATCATGAATATCACTCATTACTGCCCATGCCCGTCCTTTTACTGCAGTATCAAATGCAAGCCAATAAGTACTGTTTTGCCACTTGTTTGGGATGCCATTGTTATTGGTAGCACTCATCCAGCTGATGCCGCCATCCTTACTTTCCATTAAACCAATATCTGTGTTGGTAATAAATAAATTGGCTGGTTCAAATGGATTAAACACTACACTATAGCTGGTAGTCACTTCTAATCCATTAGATTTCCATCCCTTGTTTTCTATTTGAGTTGAGTAAACCTGCTGCCAGGTTTTTCCACCATCTATTGTTTTTACTGCTCTACCGAAATCGGTTCCATAACATATATCGGGATTGCCGGGAGCCACTCCAATTGAAAAAGGATTTTCTCCCCAGGAAGGACCAAACCGCTCATTCAACCAATCGTGGCTGAAGTTGGGGGCTGGTATGCCAGTTTTTTTAGACAGTTTATCCTGCCATACCAACTGCCAGGTTTTACCAAAGTCTTCGCTCCTGGCAACACCTATACTTTGGGTATCGGCAGCTATTGAAAGGTTATTATAAGATACGTACAACACATTGGGCTTGCTGGCAGCAGTAGCAATGGTTCTCCACTCCGGCAATTTGCCATTTTGCAATCCAAGTTTTAAAAGACCTTTCTGCCTGTTTTGCCAGCTTGCTCCTTCATTATCTGTAAAATAAATCCCCTGCTCTTTTCCCTGCCTATCAAAATAGGATTTGCCTGCTATGGCATAGATAATATATTTACCCTGGCCGGAATCAAAGCCACCGGTATAGGTAGTTATTTTATTAACAGCAGCAGGAACAGCATTCAATATCCATTTTCCGTTTTTACGGGAAATAATTGTGTTGCCGGAGGCTACAATAATGCTACGATCATTAACAGGTGAAGAAGGATTGATAAAAATATTTTCAGCGCTATCTATTAAAGCGGTTTGCTTTTGCCAATGCAATCCTTCATCCGCAGTAGTATATAAACCCATTGAACCATTGATGGAAATAGCAGCATACCAGGTATTGGATTGGCCGGGATCTATTGCAAAAGCCAGGACTTTTCTTTGGGAGCTATCTACAGTAATAATTTCTTCTTCTGCATGATCTCCCCTGGAAACAATACCTTTTACCAGGCTGGGTTGTGGATATACTAAACTCCAGGTGGCGCCTTGATTGGCACTTCTAAATAAGCCGATGGAATTAGCGTAGATAACAGTAGAGTCTAAGGGGTCAAATGCAAAAAAGCTGATCTGCCCACGAAGGTTAAACATTCGCCAGTTCGATCCACCGTTATGGGTTATATAACCGCCTCCCATATCACAATTCAAAACAACCAAATCAGCATTGAAGGGGCTGATAACAGGATGAAACATAGCTCCACCGCCACCAATGCCAATAAAGCCCCAACTGTCGTTACGGGTATTTGCATTCACCTTTAACTGGCTGACGGGCAGGGATTTTTTATTGGAGGTACTGCAATGAAAAGACACGAAAATCAGTAATAAAGGAAATACCCATTTCCTACCTTTTAAAATTTGTTTCGTGTAAAATAAATGCATGAATAATTGTTTACTTGTACAAAAACTACATTCAAATGCCAGCCATATGGTTGTATAAATAAAAGCCCCAATAATCCGGCAGCCAACCAGTTTCTTTCTGCCGGTTAGTTTATCACCGCTTTTTCACTAACCTTTTACTTAAACTCCTTAAACTAACTTAATAAATAGAAATCGTAATTTTTAATAAGATATATTAAAGGTAATGAAAGATTTTATTACTAAACAACTATTTTAAAATCTTTTTTTTATTTATTTTTTGAGTAATTTTAGCGCATTAAAATATAACTGAATTATTTATAGTGATAAAATCATGCAAAAAATATGATTAAATAAAATAAATGAAAGTTTCTCGTAAGTTTTATACAATATTAACTGCTATCAATATCGTAAAATGAAGTCATCAAAACGCTGGTTGGTTTATGCAATTATTACCACTGTATTCTGGGGAATATGGGGCGCATTTATTGAAATACCCGAAAAAGCAGGATTCCCTGCCACATTGGGATATGTTGTATGGAGCCTTACCATGATACCTTGCTCATTGGTAGCTTTGAAAATAATACAGTGGAAGCCAGAGACAGATAAACGCTCCATATTTTTAGGAATGATGGTTGGTATTTTGGGAGCAGGCGGCCAGTTGATTCTTTTTGAAGCATTACGGGAAGGGCCCGCCTATATTGTATTTCCGCTCATTTCTTTATTCCCCATTCTTACCATTGGTTTATCGGTTATATTTTTAAAAGAACAAACCAATAAACGGCACTGGATAGGTATTTCACTTGCACTGATTGCAGCGGTGTTGCTTGCCAACCCAAAATTTAGTGATGGGGAAACCATGGGTAGCACCTGGCTGTTGCTATCAGTAATAGTTTTTATTATGTGGGGATTGCAGGCCTATGTTATGAAGTTCAGCAACAGCACAATGAAAGCGGAAACTATCTTTATGTATATGTGCATCAGCAGCCTGGTGCTGGTGCCGGTTGCGCTTTGGATGACTGATTTTTCGCAACCCGTTAACTGGGGCTTTAAGGGACCTTACCTTGCGGCCATGATCCATATTTTAAATTCTATCGGATCGCTTACATTGGTGTATGCATTGCGGCATGGCAAAGCAATTGTTGTAGTACCCATGACAGGTTTGTCACCAGTAATTACCATCATTATTTCCTTAATTATTTATGCAGTATTTCCGGGGGTTGTACTGTTGACTGGCCTTGTGATAGCAGCTGTGGCAATACTTTTGCTGAGTGAATAAATATTTTAGGCCAGTAAAATCTCTACCCCGGCATCTTCCAAGCGTTTTCTGTCATCATCAGGAATTCCTTTGTCGGTTACAATTGTTTTTATTTTATCAAGTCCGCAAATAAGTGCCAGGCTTTTTCTTTTAAACTTACTGCTATCTGTAACCAATATCACTTCCCTGGAGATATCTATCATGATTCCGTTGAGGTGCGCTTCATCAATATTGGGCGTAAATATACCCTGCCTTGTATCGAAACCATCGGTGCTTAAAAAAACCTTATCTACAAAAAAACTACGCAGGTTTTTTTCTGCCAAAGGCCCTACAAGACTCATCGAATTTTGCCGCAGGTAACCACCCGGTATAATTACATTGATATTGGAATAAGCCATCAGCATATTAGCAATGTTGAGTGCATTGGTGATTACATTAAGTTGTTTTATCGAACCAAGGTGCTTTACTATTTCTGCTGTAGTAGAACCGCTGTCTATAATAATCGTTTCTCCGTCTTTAATAAGAGAAGCAGCTTTTTTTCCGATGGAAGATTTTTCGATGGTATGTATTTTGTTCTTATCGGTTACCCGCTGATCAATGCCAACATGGCTTTCGGAGTGGATGGCACCGCCCCTTGCTCTGATCAAAAGATTTTTATTCTCCAGGTAAGCAAGGTCATTTCGGATGGTTACTTCACTCACTTCAAACTCTTTGCTCAGTTCAGTCACCAACACTTCGCCGGTTTCCTGTATACGCTCCAGAATTTTTTTTCTGCGAGACACTGTAAATCTTTCTTTTCGTTCTGCCATTGGTAAAAATGTTTCGTTGTAAAGATATTTAATAGTTAATTACGAATTCAGATTTTCAAACAGTTACAATTCAATGGGTTTTAGAAGTTATGTAAACAATGCGATTAACACTTTAAAATCGCTATCATTATTAAACCCAATTATCAAAACTAACCAGGCTAAATGTCTGTTAACCGCCCAAAAAAACAATCACTCTTAATTCATTAAAGCCTTCCTTTTATTGTTACGATGATTTTCCAATGATCTCCTTATAACCAAATACAAGCGCTTGCGAATTATAAAAATCAGATTGTAAGAAATTCATTTTTTCCTGAAAGCAATCTAAAATTGTACTATAAATAATAAATAGTAATTGAAATATTTAAAAAAGGTTTTGAAATATAATAGTACGAATATCTTTCGTATTTATTACTTTTACTTTTCCTATTTACACAGGTGATTGACGTAATCTGTAGAAACTACAATCACTTTAGCCGATAGTACATAGGGCAATGCAGGGTAAAAATGATCGGACTATATTTTTAATCAAAATAATATACAAATTAGTTATGAACCAATTCAACCGAAGGAATTTCATTAAAGCCACCTCAGCAGGTATTTTTGGTTTTGCAATTGAACCCGTTTCATTTCTTGAATTAAAGAAAAAGATACCACGCTTATCCTTCTCTACACTTGGCTGCCCCGATTGGAGTTTTGATAAAATTCTGGATTTTGCTGTTGCACACCAATACAAGGCAATAGAATTTCGTGGCATCCTGCGGCAGTTGGATCTTACAAAATGCATTGAATTTAGTACCCCAGAAAACATTGCAGCTTCATTAAAAAAAATAAAGGATAAAAAACTGCAGGTAATTAACCTTGGCTGCTCATCTGAATTGCATTTTGCGGAGGGAGCCGAAAGAACAAAAAATTTGGAGGGAGCCAAAAATTTCATTCAACTGGCACAGCAATTAAATTGCCCCTATATTCGGGTATTCCCCAACAAATTTCCAGCAACACAGTCAAAAAAAGAAAGCATTGATTTAATTATAAAAGGGCTGGTTGAGTTGGGCAATTTTGGCGAAGCATACAATGTATCCGTTTTGATGGAAACACATGGCGATGTAATTTACACAGAAGATATAAAAAATATCATAGAGCTGGCAAACCATAAAAATGTGGGTTTAATATGGGACGTGGTAAACATGTGGACGGGAACAAAAGAGCCGGTTGCAGCAGTATACCACCAGTTGAAAAAACACATACGCCATGTGCATATAAAAGACGTTAAATTAATGAATGACAAAGAGAGGTTTGTTGTAATAGGCAAAGGTGACACCCCTATTTTTGAAGCCATTTCGGTATTAAAAAAGGACGGCTACAAAGGCTTCTACAGCTTTGAATGGGAAAAATTATGGCACCCGGATATTGAAGAGCCTGAATTTGCACTTGACCATTATTCAAGAACTATGCAACAGTTGTTTTTGTAAACAATGTGGAGGTAAATAAAATTTAATTATAGATACTTTTATGCAAACAAGAAGAAAATTTTTACAGACATCCGGTATATTGGCAGTTGGTTCATTTACATTATCCTCTTTTGAAATTATGGGTAAAAAAATAAAAAATCCCGGCATCCAGTTATATACTTTTCAAAAAGAAATGCTGGCTGATGCCATGGGTACTTTGGAAAAACTGACTTCATTAGGTATTAAGCAAATTGAATCGGCTGTAAGTGATAAAGGTTTTTATTACGGACTTACAGGCAAAGAAATGAAACAGGCCTGCAACAGCCTTGGCATGCAATTACGCAGCGGCCATGTACGGCTGGATGATAAGTGGAACGAGGCAATAAATGAAGCTGCAATAGCCGAACAGGAATACCTCATTTGTGCCAGCTTACCTACCAGGGAGCCTACTGTTGAAAATTATAAAAATATTGCAGCAGCATTTAACAAAGCAGGCAGACAATGCAAAGACCGGGGAATTAAATTTGGTTATCATAACCATAATTTTGAATTTAAACAAGAAAATGGCAAAGTGCTATACGATGTATTACTGGAAGAAACAGATCCATCCCTGGTATGTTTGGAACTGGATCTTGGCTGGGTAATTGCGTCCGGAAAAGACCCCATCGATTACTTTTTCAGGTATCCCGGCCGCTTCCCTTTGTGGCACCTGAAAGATATGGACATCACAAAACAAATAAGTACTGAATTTGGAAAAGGTGGCCTTGATATTCAAAAAATGTTTGACCATTCCAAACAATCAGGACTAACCAATTTTTTTATAGAGCAGGAAGATTTTACCGGAACACCTTTAGAAAGTATGCAGGAAAACATGGCTTATCTGAAAAAAATAAAAGGGTAAAGGTAATAGCCATTTCTAATGAGATGGTGCTTACAACATAAAATAATTGCCATTCAATTATTTTATTAAAAAAAAGAACTGACAATAGATTAAATCCAACTATTTAAAAATATTGGTTTAGTGAAATAAGATGCAATCCGAAATTTTTGAAAAAGATGCATTGTTATTTTTTAATAAAAATGAAAACCTGCGCATGGCTTCCTAAGTCGGGTGGTTATTTATAGACCAAATTCTTAATCAAAATTAATTTTTGTAGACATGTCTTTTGCAATAATAACAAGGCCTTCAATAAACCAGTACTGGTTGTAGCTTTTTAATGTTATCAATGAGTAGCAAAATAAATTCTTGAATAACAAGGCAGCGAAACAAGAGAAGGCTGAGTTGATTAATAAAAAGGTCAAAAAAATCGCAGGTATTCGTACACAATTGGAATCAACCTTTTTTAAAACCCGAATCATGGGCAATCCCTAAGGATACCAACCGGACTCATACTTTCATCAGCATCTTGCTAAAGGAATCAACAACACAGATTAAATGTTTGTATATGAGATGGTAATTAACTCACAAAAAAATGAATGGCTTTAACAGGTATCATCGAAAAAATAAATGACGGGCAAAGTAATACACACTAGCGATGCAGTTATTAGTAAAAGAAAACTTATGCAAGCCCGATATGTAAAAATCGCTCCTTCAAAGAAATACAACTTACTTAGGGCATCTCTAAAAACTATCGTTTTCTCCTCTTTTGGAGGGGAATTAAAGGGGAGGTCAAACAAAAAAACGAGTTTTTAGAGATGCCCTTAAACACACTTAAGCTGATACCTATAACAGCATAGTAACTAAACAACAATACGTAAAATAAATTATAAGTGCCTGTAGATGCCCAGTGCCTTTCGGGCAAGCCTCAGTGCTTCTGTATGATCCGCAGCATCTGCAAAAAGCGGCTTTCGCTCAAACCAGTTGATAACAGCCTGCACATACTTGATGAGATAAGCGATAGATGCTTTCTCTTTTACCAGTTTGTTGTTTCGATAAAAATAAATTGGATTCGTATGTGCAAAAACAGAGAGTCCCCGGGGTAATATTCTATTCCGGTTATCTGGATCATCTGCCACCCGGGCAGCAAGCCAGGAACTTTCTTTTAACGCTACAATCGTATCAAGCTGCATGGAATAAACTCCATTGATTGGTGGATTGTCTTTTACAAAAACTGTTTTGTGGCCAACTACCCATCCATTTCTGATAATTTCGAGGGTGGTAAAAGGTAATATTGATTTTGCATTTACACGTACTCTAACCAATCTTGTTCCGGTAAAATTTGAAGTATCCCCGGCCTGCAGGTTATCTATGCTAAAATCCAGCATCGGGCCGTTTGTTATAAATCCATTTCCCTTTTTGATACCATTTACCCAATCCTCATAACTGTCCTCTCGTTTCAGCTTTGCATAATAGCGGTTGCTACCAATAGGAATATCATTTTCCATTTTATCGGTACCAGCTACAATTGGTATTTTAAACCCTGCATTGAGGTATTGATAATATAAATCTATTCCACGCAGTACCGGAAATTCTGCCTGGGACATTTCCGAATTATTCCATGGCCCCCAATGACTGGGCAGGTCTGTTGGTTCATTAAATGTCATAAGTTCTATTGCATCGATCATTCCTAATGCGATTGCAACCGGACTTTCTGCTCCTGGCAGATTACTAAAATGTGACCATACAACAAGCCCTCCCTGTTTGCGGGCATCCTGCATGGCATGGTTCATCAGCCAATGCGGCCGCTTCCAATCTTCAAGTATTCCACCAGCGTAAGGATACCCTTCTACCTGTTTAAAAAGACCGATTAATGTAAGATGCCCCATTTGCCAATCCCTCACTTCCTGACCAACATAAATGAAATGTTTATTGGTTGAGTTTGTATCCAGCTTCCCGGTAAAATACGGCGAAACTGTATTCTTTTCGCAGGCAAGAATATTGAGCACGGGCAAGTCTTCGGCCTTCATTTGCAGCAATACTTCCTTCATAAAATCAGGGCCATGCAGCAGCATATAATGTCCATGAATATCACCACCAACAAATCCTTTTTCAATCATGTTCACCCATCGCTTTATTTGGAAATATTTTTGGTTATCGCCCCCCAGGTACACCGTATCTTTTATCGGAACATATTCCAACCCTTTTCTTATTTCAACAATGATAGTTTCATGCGGTGATGATAAAGAGAAATTGCCATCACAATAAGTCCACTTTTTCGACAGGTACTCCACCTGCTCATGGTTTCCATCAATTGTAACTGGCAAACCTTCAAGCGTAGTTACAAAAACTTTAACAGGCACCGTTTTGCCAGGCCCGTACTCAACTACAGCTCCACGAAATGAATATTTCATTTGTGCCGATGCATCCAATACACAGGCAATATTCAGTAAAAAAGCAAGTATAAATTTCATTCGGTTAATTGTTAGCTGTTACATAATTTTTTTGCTTTCATTATATTTGCTTTTAGGCAGAAAAGTAATTGCAATTGTGCCAATTACTGCTAATATTATTAATGACAAAAACCCGTAGGTATAGCTACCCATACGATCCCGAAGTGCGCCCGCTAACATAGGTGCAAACGCTTCACCAAGTCCATCGACAGAAATTATAATTCCCATAACACGTCCCATTACTTTTACGCCAAACAATTCTGCCGCCATTAACGGTATGATCATATAATCTCCGCCAAGTGCTACTCCAAAAATAATAGCGAATAGATACATGACTCCCTTTGTTTCAGCTGCATAAAGCAAGGGTATAGAAATGGCCACCAGCGAATAGATCAGGATCATGACGTATCTCTTTTGTATTTTATCTGCCAACCAGCCCATAAAAAGGCGCCCTATAATACTTGCTCCCAAAAGAATGGTAAGTACATTAGCAGCTTCCTGCTGTGTATATTTTAAATCGATACTTAAGAATAATTTTAAATTCTGGCTCGTTCCTGCTACTGCAGCAATTGAGCAAACGCTGCCAATCAAGAGTAAATAAAATATCCGGCTCGTTAAAATTTTAGTGAATGATACTTTTGGCGAGCCTGTTTTAGTTGCTACGGCTGCAGCATCCGGGTTCTCTTTTACAAACCATGCCATAGGGAGTGCAACCGCAATCATTATTACACCTAATCCCAACAATCCACCCCGCCAGCCAAATTCAACATTAAGTGCTTTTGCAATCTGAGGAACTAACATACCACCTACGCCAATACCAAGGTAGGCAATACCCATCACCTTGCCACGTGCTGCATTAAACCAGCGGGAGATTAATACCTGGTTGGGTAAAGGACCTCCAAATAAATAACCAAGGGCATTGAGTAAATAAAACAGATAAAACTGCCAAAGTGAAGTCATTAAACTTAATCCAACTAATGCCATACCGCCCATTACAATTCCAGTAAGCATAAGTCTTCTGGGGCCAAGCCGATCGATGAGCCATCCAGCTATAAATCCAAATAAAAGCCCAATTACCACTTTGCCAAATGCTCCACCCGAAGTAATGGTGGCTCGTGACCACCCAAAATCTTTAATCCAAAAATCATAGAAAAAAGGCAACCCGTAAAACATAATTCCAACCAATGAGAATAAACTAACAAATGCTGTTGCACCAACATGCAATTGAGTTTTATTAAATTTTTCGTCCGGCATGCTTTCTTAGTTTTTGATTCAGATCGTCCATCTTCTATTTTTAGATCAGCTTTATTTTTTTCGAATTATAAAATGGATA
>Ga0209181_10010921_pt1 | contig 11718 bp, 8 predicted proteins | sample MAT05_FD_187208 | JGI IMG/M metagenome (GOLD analysis project Ga0209181, IMG submission 187208) | Freshwater microbial communities from Lake Fryxell liftoff mats and glacier meltwater in Antarctica - MAT-05 (SPAdes) (version 2) | ecosystem: Environmental > Aquatic > Freshwater > Ice > Liftoff... | reverse complement strand
AAAGCGGGCGACTATGGAAAAGTGGCAGAGATACGCTACGGTAAAGTGACCGAAGCAGAAAAACGTCTTGCCAATCTAGAAGCGAAAATGAAAGCGATGCAGGGAGAGCATTCGCTAATGAAAGAAGAAGTAGATAGCGAAGACATAGCCGAGATTGTAGCCAAGTGGACGGGCATACCTGTTTCTAGAATGCTGCAAAGCGAACGAGAAAAATTATTGAATCTGGAAGAAGAATTGGGCAAGCGCGTAGCGGGACAAGAAGAAGCCATTAAAGCACTGAGCGATGCCGTGCGCAGAAGTCGCGCAGGGTTGCAAGATCCAAAGCGCCCGATTGGTTCGTTTATATTCATGGGAACTACCGGTGTGGGTAAAACAGAATTGTCGAAAGCGTTAGCCGATTATCTTTTTAATGATGATAATGCGATGGTGCGAATTGACATGAGCGAATATCAAGAGAAGCACAGCGTGAGTAGATTGATCGGTGCGCCTCCAGGTTATATAGGGTATGATGAAGGTGGACAACTAACAGAAGCGGTGCGCAGAAAACCATACTCAGTAATTTTGCTTGACGAAATTGAAAAAGCGCATCCCGATGTATTTAATATTCTTCTGCAAGTGCTGGACGATGGTCGCCTCACCGACAATAAGGGTAGAACGGCCAACTTTAAGAACACTATTATTATCATGACAACTAATATTGGGTCGGCTATCATTCAAGAAAATTTTGAAAAAATCACAGACTTAAACTTTTTTGAAGTCATCGAAGAAACGAAAGATCAGGTGCTAACTATTTTGAGACAATCTGTGCGACCGGAATTTTTGAACCGTATTGATGAGATCATCATGTTTAGGCCTCTCAGCACTAAAGACATCAGAAAAATTACAGAAATACAATTTAAGCAAATTCAAAATCGTTTAACCGCAACTGGCATAAAACTCGAAATTTCTGAGGAAGCGTTAGACAGAATGGCGAAACTTGGCTTTGATCCTCAATTTGGGGCACGACCTTTGAAGCGCGTGATGCAGCGAGAAATACTAAATGAGCTGTCGAAGCAAATTTTATCGGGTAAAGTGAACAAGGACTCAATCATTTTTGTTAAAATGAAAAACGAGGTAGAGTTTGAGTTTGTGAACGAATCGCAATCGGATGTTGTAAAATAAATGTAATAAGATAGTTTAGGTAAGTCTCCGGATAAGAACCGGGGATGTTTGTGGGGTTCATCCCGATAAGGGGATGGTTTTGGGGTAAAGGCGGGCTGAGGAGCCCGCCTTTTTTATTTTCAAAACCGGTGTGGCATCTTAAACTTATCTAACTTTCATTAGTGCAAGCGACATCAATTCTTGTCTATGATTTCCAGAAGAGCATTTATCAAAGCTGGCGGCCTCGCTTTATTTGGTGTGGGTAAACTCTGATGACGATAATGAACATGCAGCTGCCACGACCGTTATCGGTGCCCTTGCGGAAACCTAGAAGCGGAAGACGGACTCTATCAAGCATTTGTAGGAGATTGCTCAAAAACAAGCCGGTTAGCGCTAAATACCTATCCCAATCCGGCCACAAGTTCGTTAACAATTGAACTCATCGGTAGTCTCGCGCAAGATAGGCGTGACCCGAAATTGGACTGGCCGTTTCAGGTAGTTATCTTGGATCGGTTTTCTAAAAAAGTATACACAGGCGAGTTCCTTGAGCAAAAAATACAAGTGCCCACAGAAAACCTTGCACCTGATATCTACTACTTAAATGTTATCTATAAAGACGCTATCTTGAGAAAGCAAATCGTTATCAAAAAGTAAGTTGGTATTTCTTTGCTATAAAGGCGGGTTTCTCACCTCGCCTTTTTTAATTCCTCAACCACTTTTGCGGGTCAAGAGGCGTGGTATTTTTAAAAATCTGAAAACGGAGTTCAGAAATGCCTTCGTGAGAAGCAATGACTTTTCCCAATTCAGTATTGGAAGTTACTTTCTGACCCGTTTTTAAAGTCACTTCTTTCAGGCCAGCGTATACTGTAAAAAATTCACCATGCCCTATAATGACTACCGTACCCAATCCGCCAATGAGCGCAACGCGTTTTACTTCACCGCCAAAAATTGGTTTCACAGTCTCGCCTTGCTTGGTCTGAATGTTAATGCCATCGTTTTGTATCTCAATTCCCTTTAGCACCGGATGCATTTGCCTCCCAAATCGCTGCGAAACAAATCCACCGGCCGGCCAAGGGAACTTTGCCCTATTATCCTCAAACGATGCCGACAAAGCTATGGAAGCATCGGCTGCCTCCTCCTCTTTTACTTCCTCTGCTTTTTTATTCGTTTTGGCTTTTAACTCACGCAGGCGCTTAGCTTCTGCCACTGCGCGTTCCATTTCTTCTTTGATAATCCTAGCAATCAATAGATCCAATTCGGCTACGGCCTTTTTCGTTTCAACCAGATCTCGCTTCAGACGTTTCTCTTCTTTTTCCAGCGACTTCACCAACCCTTTTTTCTTTTGCTTAAGCCCCGTTAATTGATTGCTCTCCTTTTGTTCCTCCGTCAACAGACTTTGCTTTTCCGCTCTTTTTATTTCCGTCAGCCGCACTTGCTCCGATAATATCTGTTGCACCTTCGCGATGGCATCCGCCTGTTCTTGCCGTGCCTTGCCATATTGCTCCATGTATTTTAGGCGCATCAATAATTGATCGAAAGAAGCAGCAGAAAAAAGGAACGTGAGTTTATCAATTTTACCACTGGCTTTCTGTGCGGCCAACACCATAGAGGCATACTCCTCTTTCAATTTGTTTACATCGCGCTCTAGCGTAGTGATAATTTGATTGTCCTCTTCTATATCAAAATCAAGCAGCTCAACTTCAGATTTGATGGATAACATGAGCACCTCCTGCTGTTCGATTCGTTTGTTCAACGCACTGAGTTCTCCAATGGAATTTTTCTTCTCGGTTGTGGTTTCAACAAGAATTTTTTCTGTTTCCTTTATTTTTTGAAGATTTTCTTGCTTCTCGCGCTGCAGTTGACCTTTTGATTTTTGGGCCAAAAGATTGGCAGACAAAAGAACGCCAGCCGCGAGGAATAGAATTTTTCTACCTGCGATCATACCTTTTGGGAATATTAAACGGAAACCGCAATTCCCGATCACCCACTTCTGCCTTGCTGTATTCAAATACAATCGTATTGTTCACCAACCCAGTTGCGGCCCTGTACAAAATGTCGATCACGCCTTTGAAAGGAAACAACTTATCGCCCACTGGTTGAAAATCGGAATAGTCGATTTTCAAAATGTTGTTTGTGATTGACTCGTTCAATTCCACCATCTCCAATTTCTTTGTCTCTTTGTTAATCAAGTTTTTGACTGACACGGTGCTTTGCTTTTGAGTAAGGTGGTTGAACTTTTCCTCTTGCATAATTTCATCGTCCAACCCTTTTTCAATAATTAGGTTACCGAGCAAAGCAGCCTGAACCACTTGATAATCTATGTTGAAATTAAATCGTCTTGTCAGTTCTACATAGTCGAAGACATAATATTCTTTATTCAGCGAACTCAATATTGTGATAGAATCTTTGTTGATCAGTGCTTTACCACCAGTAACACCCGCCACTGAAAAATTCATCCAGATCACGCTGTCCTTTCGTATTCTGATGTTTGCCTTTACTTCGCGCTCTTTCGTATTGTCTCTAAAATTCAATCGAGCCTTCCCGTTAAAATATTCAAAATCAATTTCTTGGATCTCAATCGAAGGCGGTGGGGTCGGAAGTGTTGGCACAATCTTTTTATTGCATGACACCAAAAAGCAAATGATTAGTACGTATAGTGTTAACTTAGGCGCTTGCAAAAGAAAATTGGTAAGCGAGAATTGGGAGATACGCATTATTGAGTTTAATAAATCTTTCTGTTGGCAATTTTCCTATCTACGTTGTTATTCGTGTTGTCCAATGACTTTGCCTTTCGCCACTGAGCAACGGCCAAATCAATATCTCCCAATTGGAACAAAATATCACCATAGTGTTCAAAATGGATAGCGGTGGCATTGCCCGAGGCAATGGCCCTCTCGATCACTTTTTTTGCTTCTTTGTATTTCGCGCGCTGAAACAATACCCAAGCATACGTATCTAAGTAGGCCGCATTATCAGGGTGATTTTTAATTAATTGAGACGACATCTTTTCAGCTTTTTCTAAATCAGCTTTTCTCAGCGATAAATAATAACTGTAGTTGTTAAGCACCATATCATTCATTGGATTGGTTGCCAGCACTGCCTCATAGGCCAAGGCTGATTTATCATATTCTTGGAGCGCTTGATAGGCATCCCCCAACATTCCATTAATTTCAGCCGCCAAGCTTTCATCGGTGGAAGATCGTTTTTTTGCTTCTTCCAAAAGTGAACTAGCCGCCCGATAATCTTTTTTTCTCAGGTGAGCGTAACCTCCAAAATAATAAATAATCCCCTGATTGGGAAATAGTTCAAGGGCTTGGTCGACATGGACAATGACACTATCAAATTGATTCGATCGTGTTTCTAAAAACAACAAATTTTGCCAACACTCAAAATTATTGGCTCCCAATCGTATGGCTTTTAGGTATTGCTTTTTTGCTTCTTCTTCTTTCTCTAGCGTAAGAAAAATATCTCCACCGACTGCGTGCACCAAGGCATCTTCGCCATGGTTTGTTTCAAGTTTTCTAAACAAGTCCAACATAAAAACCGAAAGCTCCACATCTTCTTTTCCATTCCGCTTGGCTTGAGCGAGCATGGCATTGTAGGTACTCAGCATGATGATTTTACTGGAGACGGCCGCGGTAGGGTCGTTAAACAAATCGATGACATAGTCGCGTGACTTCTGCTCTTGTCCACTGTCCCGATACAAACCCGCGAGTAACATTTTTCCGCTGGGTGAATCAGGGTTTTGCTTGATGTAATCTTCGATTGTTCGAATGGCTCTGTCCATTTGCTTATTCTGTGCCAACAGTTCAGCCAGTGCCAACAGATACCGCTCTTCTTCTGGATACGCCTGAATCAATTTTTCACCTTCAGCAATCGCTTCGCCTATTTTGCCGCGATCTAGATAAATCCGTTGCTTTTGCAGTGACGATACTTCATTGATGCCCAACGCCATCTCGGCTCGATCATATACCTTGATCGCTTCATCCTCTTTTTTGTCAAAAAGATAGAGGCTTGCAAGGTCATACAAATACTCTTCTGTTTCAGAAACCTCAGCCATCATATTTTCCAACACCTGCGCGGACTTAGAAAACTGACCTAGGGAGCTGTAAATGTTCGAGGCTAGAAGGTAATAGTATTTATTTTTTTGGTCGATTTTTATAGCACGATCAATGTTGACGCTTGCCTTTTTCAAATCCTCGTCTTTGCTGCTTTTTGCCAGCACTTCTGCGAGCTTGTAATAGATGGTGGGGTTATCCGGATTCAGTTCAGAAGCGCGTAAAAAATAAAGCAATGCCTTGGAATAATCCTCCAGGATAAAAAACTTTTCCCCTTCGATAAAAACGGACTCCGCCTCACTTAACCTTTCAGAAGAAAGTTTACCATTTTCAGGCTTTTTCTTCCGCTCTCGTTGCGCAACAGTTGGTGTCTGTAGGGCTAATGAAAGGCCTATGATGAGGGTCAATTTGAGAGAAAACTGAATCAACTGCTTGATTTTAAGGTTTTAATCGACAAAATTAAGTCATTTTTTGGATTAACCCTCGAAAAAGAAGCGCTTCGCACTTAGGCTATTTCTCTTAATCCCTTACGCTCTAACACGTAAATTCCACCGATAAAAAAAACGATCACCACCATGTGAAAAACAGTGGCTAACCATTGGTTTGTAATGACTACCGATTGAACACCATAAACGATTGCAACCGTGAAAATAATGTAACCCGCGCCTTTTAAAATCTGATACGGAACAGGGAAATATTTCTGTCCAAATAGGTAACAAGCAAAAGCCATAAAGGCATAACAAAGTAGTGCGGCCCAGCTGCTGCCCGTGTAGCCAAAATAGGGAATCAAAAAATAATTCCCGGCAACGGTAATGAAGGCACCTCCGATGGTTATGATCGTGCCGTAATAGGTTTTATCGGTCAGCTTGAACCAAACACTGAAGTTGTAATAAATCCCTAAAAACAGATAAGCCAATAATAAAATTGGAACGATAGCAATACCGTCCCGAAAATCTTTGCCAATCAAAAATTGAAGGATGTCTAGGTTAATACTGATGCCCAACAAAAAGATGCAACACGTGATGATAAAGTAATGATTGATCTTAGCAAACAATGCCGGAGAATTTTTATTGGAAGCGTGGGAGAAGAAAAATGGCTCGGCCGCATAACGAAAGGCTTGAATTCCCAAGTTCATAAGCACAGCAAATTTGTAACACGCACCAAAAATTCCGACCGCGGCTTTATTGCTTACCGTTCCGTAAAAGTTGGCAGGCAACCATGAATCCAGCATCGTGCGCGAAAACATTTCGTTGGTCATGCCCGCTACACCAGTGAGCATTACCGGGTAAGCATAGCGCAACATCACGGGCGAGATTTCTCTGTCGAAAAAAGGCCTCCATGAAACAAGCGTTTTTAAAAAAAATAAAATAAAAAAAGAGTTGGCGATCAGGTTGGCTAAGAATACGTAGCCAATATTAACCGAAGGGTTGTAGGCAATTTTTAAAAAGTAGAAATTCAACCCTAACAATATAAACACGTTAACAATTTTCATCATCGAAAATTGTAGCGCCTTTTTTTCCAACCGAAGACGCGCAAATGGAATGGCCACCACTGCATCGGTCAGCATGATCAACGTTAGCCAAACGATAAACTCTGGATGATTGCTGATATCAAACGATACGGCAATGGGAGAAGCTACCATGATGAATAAAATTGACAGGGGAACGCTTATGCTCAAAACACAGGTCTGTGCTAAATTAAAAATACGCTTAGCGTCCGCGCCCTCTTTGTTAGCAAAACGAAAAAACGCAGTCTCCATACCAAAGGTGAAGACGACATTGATGAAAGCAACGAAGGCCATTAATTTGGTCAATACGCCATACTCGACCGTTGAAAATAGATTGTGAGTATACAATGGCACGAGCAAAAAATTGAGCATTCTGGGAAGAACGCTTCCGAGGCCATAGAGGGCCGTTTCGCCAGCCAATACCTTTAATTTGGACATTATCGAACAATCAATCGGTTGTAAATATAAGACTACAATTCGGTAGGATTTAATTCGGGTTAGAGTAAGGACTTAGAAGATAATCTATTATCTTTGATATTATGTAGATTTTCCGTCAAATGAAAAAGCTATTTTACCTTGTTGCTATTTTATCATTTCCATTTATTGGAACCGCCCAAACCACTTACATTTGGAACGGTACTACTACCGATTGGACGGATCCCAATAATTGGACACCTGCTCGAACACCCAATTCAAATGATATTTTGACATTTGATGCCTCCGGCAATAACAAGGACATTATCAACATACCTAGCCAAACACTTGGAAAAATTTTAGTGACTGGAAGTACAGCTTATTCTTTTTTTTGTACGGGAGGACAGACTTTGACTCTTAGTGAAGTCACCGGAAATGCCGTTCAAATAGACAATGGCTCTTCGTTGGCAAATGGCTCAACAGCGAATCCTCTTAACTTCTCGATGCCAGCGGGTGGTTCGGCTAGCATCGGTGGATCATTGAATTTGGTAAATGGGAACTTTGACGCGAGTAATGCTTCGTTAACGCTTCATACCAACGCCTCTCCGTTAGCAAGAACAAGCGGCCAAGTATCATTAAATGCAATGTCTAGCTTGCAATTTGGCGATGCCAGCAACACTAGCGGAGCAAACATCCTATTACCCAATAGTATTTTTGTTTCAGCACCCATTATCTCCACCATGACCATGAACAGAACGAATGGCGCTACTTTGGGTAACCAGTCTATTACGGTGACCAGTAATGCCACCTTTACGCTGGGAGATTTAACCACGAATGGTGGAGGAAGAATGAAATTTGAAACCATCGCTATTGATCCATTAGAAATCATCAATAGTAAAATTGTTGGCTACGCGGAAATGACTACCAGAATAATTTCTACAGGCGCGATCGATTTTTTGGGGTTTAGTATGTCAGCAGGTGCTGACGCCATTGGCTTTGTGACTATTGTGAGGAGAACAGGCATATTGGGCACAAATATTTTTAACGCAAATCAAAGTATAGCCTGTTCTTGGGACATCGATAGTGGCACAGATCCTGCTAGCGGCAGAAGTTTAGTATTCAGATGGCTACCTAGCTTTGACAATGGAACTATCGCAACCAATACTTTTCAGCCATACATCTTTGACTCTGGCCCGGGGTGGACAGCACTAGGCACCTTGCAACCACTTACAGCATCTATTCCATTGCGCACATCAACGGCCGCTTCTACCACAAAAATAAAGGATACTTTTACTCTAACGGATCAAACACAGGTTTTACCCGTTGATTTAGTGTACTTTAATGCCCGTTCAGGAATCAACGTAGTAGATTTAAGCTGGAAAACAGCGTCAGAAAGTAATTTTGATTTTTATTCCATCGAGAAATCAAAAGACGGGAAATCTTTTTTTGAAATTGGAAAAGTAAAAGGAAGTGGTACCAGCAAATTGGAACATTCGTATCAGTTTATTGATGAAAAGCCAATGATCGGGAAAAATTATTACCGATTGAAGTCAGTTGACTTTGATGGATACACGGAATATTTTGATGTTACTTCCGTAGAATTTTCGGATCAAAAACAATTCGCTATTTTTCCAAACCCTAACACTGGCAAATCCATCAACTCGAAAATTAACTTTAATACCGAACAAGATTATACTCTTACCATCTTAAATAATTTTGGTGGGGTGATTGAAAGATATACGTCCGCCCAACCAGAGTTACAATTGACTTTTAGCGAAGACTTGCCTAGCGGGATTTACTACGCAAAGTTATCCGCATTCGAATTCAAAAAGATAGTTCGCTTTGTTGTCGTAAAATAGTATTTCAGAAAGTTAGCAACGAGGGGTTTGCTGCTAAATTTTTCAGAATATCTTCCGTCATTTCTTCCAATCCGAATTTATTTTTCCATCCCCAATCGGCACGAGCGGCAGAGTCGTCAATAGATTTTGGCCATGAGTCTGCGATGGCTTGGCGGAAATCGGTTTTGTAGGTGATTGAAAAATCAGGAATATGTTTTTTGATCGTGGCAGCCACTTGTGCTGGGCAGAAGCTCATCGCACCGATGTTGTAACTCGTACGCACTTTTACTTTTTCGGCTGGGGCTTCCATCAATTCGATGGTGGCTTTTACGGCATCGTCCATGTACATCATGGGCAAATACGTATCCGCGGCTAAAAAGCACTCGTACTTTTTTTCTTTTAATGCTTTGAAATAAATATCCACCGCGTAATCGGTAGTGCCACCACCGGGCGGGGTTTTGTAGCCGATCAAACCGGGGTAGCGAAGGCTGCGTACATCTACTCCGTATCTTCTAAAATAATATTCGCACCACAGTTCGCCTGCCAACTTGGTGATGCCATACACCGTGCTAGGGTCCATGATGGTATCCTGCGGAGTATTTTGTTTGGGAGTTGTTGGGCCGAAGGCAGCGATGGAACTTGGCCAATATACTTTGTGCAACTTCAATTCATGGGCGGCCTCCAATACAAAGAGCAAACTCTCCATATTTAACTTCCAAGCCCAACGTGGATCTTTCTCGCCCGTGGCGGAGAGCAATGCTGCTAAGTGGTAAATCTGCGTGATCTCGTTTTTCTTAATGAGTTCGAACAGCTTATCGCGCTGCATCACATCAAATTTTTCATAAGGGCCTTCTTTTAAAATGCCTTGGGCATCTTTAATGTCGGAGGCGATTATATTTTCTTGCCCGTATATTTTCCACAAGCCTTGGGTGAGTTCTGAACCGAGCTGGCCACCAGCGCCTATCAATAAAACCTTTGTCTTCTTCATGCCTGAATCGAATGCGGGCGCGAAGTTAGGGAAAATTACGATTTGGGATTTGCGAAGTATTGCTGACGCCCTTTTTACGTTCGATTATCATCTGGCTCGTTAGATTCTTTGGGCGTGCCCCATCGCCCGCCTACACGAAACGCTCCGGCTGGCGAGCGGGTCGGGCTTTTCGCTGCAAGTCCGCCCCGTGCTCAAACAACCCTTGGCGGGCTTTCCGCTTCAATCCCTCACGCAGCCCGCCAATGAATGTTATACAAACTGGTTTTAGATAAAGCTTTTTTCAATTATCAACAAGGGCGAGGTCATAAACTGCTAGCGGGTTTTTTTGTATAATAGAACAATATTTTGTTTTGTTTTAAAACAAAACTTATTTTTGTACCGTTGAACCGAAATAAAAATTGATATGAACGTAAAATTGTCACAAAAGCAAATAGGTCAACGGATAACTGAACTTCGTAAAATGAAGGCGTTGTCTCAAGAAGATCTGGCGAAAAGTGTCAAGATTTCAAGACCATCTTTAGCTCAAATAGAGCTGGGAAATCGAACTGTTGATGTTCTTGAATTTCAACAGTTGTCAATGGCATTGGGATTTTCGTTGGATGATTTTGTATCGAAGGATTTTTCTACCAATAATTATCGGGATCAAAATTTGGAAGGCAAAGCCGAAGCAAAGTCAAAGAAAACGGACGAACGGATTTCTGTTCCATCGTTGCAGGTCAGCAAATTTAAAAATGTGCTGTTATATATTCTTGAGCGCTGTGCAGGCAAGCCGAATGTTGGCGAAACGGTGCTTTACAAATTGCTCTATTTTTCTGACTTCAACTATTACGAATTGTATGAGGAACATTTGACTGGCGCAAAATATCGCAAACTACCATATGGTCCGGTTCCGCAAAAGTTAGATAAAATCGTTTTGCAGATGATTGAAAAGGGTCAGTTGCAAAGGGTGAAAACGGAATATCATGGTTATCCTCAAACCCGTTATTTGCCTTTAGTGAAAGCCGACTTAACAGAATTAAAAGCTAGTGAAAAGGAAGTGATTGATAGAGTGATAGAGCAAATGAGCGACTGGAGTGCTGCTATGGTAACTAACTATGCTCATGGAGATAAACCATGGAAAGCAACCGGCAATAATGAAGATATTAATTATGAATTGGCATTTTACAGACGTCCACCCTATTCAGTGAGAGTATATGAAGAAGATGAGCAAGATACTTTTTGATGAATTGCCGGAATTCAAAAAGGACTTGAAAAACCTTCTAAAAAAATTCAGAACACTGAATGATGATTTAGAGGTGGTAAAACAAGACCTGAATGATGAGCCCGGGGAAAGCCCACCATTTAGTTTTAGGATAAATGGATTAGGGATTGAAACCTGCGTAATTAAAGTAAAGAAGATTGCCTGTAAAGCATTAAAAGGGCGCGGTGTAAATTCAGGGTTGAGACTGATCTATGCTCATTTTGAAGTGGAACAATTGCCAGCCGGACAAGCAGGAAAAATAACATTCATTGAACTTTATCATAAGAACGATAAAGAGAATGAAGACAAACAAAGGATTTTAAATAATTTTAAATAGTGAGCATTAAAAATTATTAAGTTGGCGCGCGTTTGTAACGCGTGCCTTTAGAATCTTGACTATTAAGTATCTATTAAAACTAGCAAGGATAAGCACCTAAGCTGGCGCGCGTTTGTAACGCGTGCCTTTAGAATCTTGACTATTAAGTATTTATTAAAACTAGCAAGGAGAAGCACACGTTGCAAACGCGCGCTAA
>Ga0209181_10010920_pt1 | contig 11718 bp, 8 predicted proteins | sample MAT05_FD_187208 | JGI IMG/M metagenome (GOLD analysis project Ga0209181, IMG submission 187208) | Freshwater microbial communities from Lake Fryxell liftoff mats and glacier meltwater in Antarctica - MAT-05 (SPAdes) (version 2) | ecosystem: Environmental > Aquatic > Freshwater > Ice > Liftoff... | reverse complement strand
AAACCTCCAACGCCTTGCCAGTAAAATGCGCAAGGAGCGGGAGAAAAATGGAGCTATTGGTTTTGAAACAGATGAGGTACGTTTCCGACTTGCTCCCGATGGTACGCCCTTGGAGGCCTATGTGAAAGAGCGTAAAGAAGCGCACTTGCTCATTGAAGATTTCATGCTGCTGGCCAACAAAGAAGTGGCCCTGTACATGCAGCCGCCGCTCAAAAAAGTAAAAGAGGAAGATGGTTCCGGCGTAAAAAGCGGTGCCATTGTCCCCTTTATTTTCCGGATTCACGATCTGCCGGATATGTCCAAGGTCGCTGATTTTGCACGTTTTGCATTAGAATTAGGCGTACAAATGAAGGTGGACACCCCCAAGCAGATTGCGCAATCGTTCAACGAATTGATGAAAAGGTCTCGCACAGACGATCGCCTGAAAGTGCTCGAGCCACTTGCCATTCGCACTATGGCCAAGGCCGTTTACAGCCCGAACAACATCGGTCACTACGGACTGGGCTTCACGCACTATTCGCATTTCACTTCGCCCATTCGGCGCTATTCTGACGTGCTGGCACACCGAATTTTGGAGCGAAATCTCGACGGGAAAATCTACCGTGTAGACGCATCCAAACTCGAAGAACAGTGCAAACACATCAGCAATCAGGAACGCAAAGCCGCTGAGGCCGAACGCGAAAGCACGAAATACAAACAGGCTGAATTCATGTCCACCCGTATCGGAGAAACCTTCGATGGCGTGATCAGTGGCATCATCGAACGCGGCTTTTTTGTGGAACTGGCAGGCTCAAAAGCCGAGGGACTGGTGGATTTCAAATACCTGGACGATACTTACACCCTGGAAGATGGGAACCTTCGCGCTACGGGCCGTCGATACAAGAAATCGTTCAAAATGGGAGACCGGATTAAGGTGAAGATTGCGGCGGTGGATGTCACGAAGCGGCAGATTGAGATGGAGGTGGTGGAGTAATAGATGAATAATCAGCCCTATCTTTCATCCAGCTCAAATACTCATTTATCTTTTCTCCAAGAAAATACGGGAGGTTTAACAAGCCGTATTTTTTACCATTTGGCGTAAGGGCAGGGTGCAGCGATAGTTGCCCTGCGTACATACGAATGGCCATATCATGTTTGCAGTAAACGGGAGGAAGGTTGGTTATATACTTTTATACAAAGTAAGGGTGGTTTTTGTAAAAAACAACACAAAGTAAAGGTGCTTTTTTGCAAATAAATCCACAAAGTAAGGGCAATATTATCTCGCGGGCGACGCTGCAAGAATTCGTTCAAAATGTTCAGCATAAGAAATTTTTAGGTATTTTAAATTTAATGCATTACTTTGTGTTAAAATTTTTGACACAAAGTAATACTTTATGTTTGAACGCCAAATTTTTTCGAGTTTAGAAACGCATTTGACTGAAAAGGAAGTCACCGTTATAACGGGTATGCGCCGCACGGGGAAAACGACCGCGCTGCGATTTTTGCTGGAAAAAACGCCGCACGAAAATAAAATTTATCTTGATCTGGAACGCCCCGAAGATCGGAGGATTTTCATGCACCAAAATTTCAGCGAGGTGCAAGCTGATCTGGAATTTAAAGGCCTGGATTTTACGCAACCTGCTGTAGTGGCCCTCGACGAGATTCAACTGCTGCCCAGCCTGGCAGGCTTTGTTAAATATTACCATGATCATTTTCCGGTCAAGTTCCTTCTTTCTGGCTCAAGTTCTTACTACTTGAAAAACCGGCTGACCGAAAGCCTCGCCGGGCGAAAACGGATTTTTGAACTATACCCCTTAACTTTCCTTGAATTTCTGCGCTTCAAAGGCGAGGAAGAAACGCCGATGCTTGGACAACGAATGGCCGCCTATCGTCCGGTTGTGTATGCAAGATACAAGCCGCTCTACGAAGAATTTATCCGTTTTGGAGGGTTTCCTCAAGTGGTTTTGGCTGAGACGCCGCAAAAAAAGGAGGACATGCTGAAAGATATCCTCCATTCGTACCTGGAACTGGATGTTAAAATCTTGTCCGATTATTCAGTTATTGACGATCTTTTCAAATTGGTTTCCCTGCTCAGCGCACGAATTGGAAGCAAATTAGATTATCAAAAAATCGGGATCACACTTGGCCTCAGCCGCCACAAAGTCAAGGATTATATCAAGCTGTTCGAAGCGACTTATTTTCTGCACCTCGTCAGGCCTTTTTCGCGAAGCGTTGATCGGGAGATTGCCCTGCAACCCAAGATTTTCCTGGCAGACACCGGACTGGTCAACCAATTTGCCCGTGTTGATTCCGGGGCTTTGTTTGAAAACGCCATCGCGGTACAACTGATGGGAATCGGGAAGGTCAATTATTACCAAAAGAAAACCGGGCAAGAAATTGACTTCATTCTAAACGAAAACCTGGCCATAGAGGTCAAGGAAACGCCCGTGCCCTCCGATTTAAAGCTGCTTCGGGAACGTGCATCTGGCATTGGCATGGAAGATACGATGCTCGTGGGCCGATACCCGGCTTTGGGCGATTTTACAGATTTCATCTGGGGCGGCAGTGTTTTTGGAGAAGCGCCCAGGGGAATGGAGATGGAGTTGGTGGATTGAAGGTACTCTTAATGCTTAATTACAGAGACTGTCTTTGTAAAACCTTCGCCGACAATCTGCACATAATATGAACCGGATGGCATTTTTTTAAGGCTTATGGTTCGTGAAATTCCGTCAGGCACCGAATCTTTATCTTCCAATATTATCTTGCCCAGATGGTCTATTACCTGTACCCTGGAGCTTGAACTTCCGTGACAAATGATGAATAATAAATCATCCGTGGGATTAGGAGAAACGGATATTGTATATCGCTTACTTGCCTCGTTCGTGGAAGTGGTCATAATAACAATATTGTCAGTAGCCGTGCAACCAGCGTTAGTGGACACCGTTACAGCGTATGTCCCTAGTGAATGGACACCAATGGTTGCTGTTGTTTCTCCGGTTGACCATAGGTAGCTCTGGCACGCACATGTTGCGTCAAGAACTGCCGTATCTCCTGCTGGCAAACTGATATTAACGCCCAAGTCTACCGTTGGCAAGGGATTAACGGTAACGGTGCCGGCAACAGAAGCACTACAATTCGCCGTTGTTCCTGTCACGGTGTAGGTAGTCGTTGTGTAGGGGATGACCGTGATGGCATCTGTCGTCGCCCCAGTACTCCAAAGATAGTTTTCTGCCCCGTTTGCCGTCAAAGTTGCCGTTTGTCCGAAGCAAATGGTTTGACTGTCCGATGTCACCGTCGGGGCAGGGTAAATCGTTAGATGGAGCGTAATGGTACTGTCACAGCCGGCAACATTGGTTAAGGTTTGGGTGTAAACGCCACTGGAGGTAAACGTTTGATTGTTCAAAATATAACTATTACAGGCCACGGCAGTAAAAATAGTATCCGTGGGTACGCCAAGCATTAGATTTTGGATTACTTCAATTGCATCGGGTTCATAGGCATTTATTCCACTCTGGAACGATGTTATGGCTATGCACTCCTTCTGGTTAGAGCTGTCCCATACCATGAAATTATAGGCTGAATCTACTTTCAGGCCCTCAAAAATAGCAGGAGTACTCGGATCATCACCCCATACCGTAATCGCCAAATTTTCTCCTTGATGGTATTTGGCCATTCCACAGAGTACTCCGGTTGACGTAAAAACCCCGATTTCATCTCCCGAGTCAATAACATTATCCGCTATCGAATCCATCAATATTATGACGGCATTATTGCCCGTGTTTAAGTTACTGTCTAATACAAAATGAAGTATTTCGGTCGCTCCCGCGTTTTCAGGTCGCTCGGCCACTGGGTTTCCTGCAAAATTAGGACGATACGACAGCGTGACGTTCGATAATGCCTTCACCTTATATCCCTGACCAGGAATCATATTCCCAATCGTATTGATGCCAAACTGTGGTGAATATATCTTGCCATCATTGTTTTTTACCAGATTAATCTGTGTCTTAATAGATTTAAATACCGTATCTATATTCATTGGGCTATCGCGCAAATAGCCGATAATTTGCCATCCAGTCTTTAGGAGCATTGGGTTAGCTTCCGGCATGGCCTTCTGACCTATTACCACTAAGGTGTCCTTTTGATTGGCCTTAACCTGATAGCCTTCCTGCAAATTCCAATCGCCAATGCCATTAATCATCAACAAAGGAATGTAACTATCCCCTGCACCATCTTTTACAATGTCTACACTTGAAGCAATGGGATCAAACACATCTTTCATGTTTGGGTTGGTAGGCACCACATAACTGGAAATCATATTCCATCCATTGTTCAACGCAATGGCATGGCTTGCCTTGGTAGTAAGTGCGTTCATCATGCTAATGCCATCATCCGCAAAGGCATTTGTATGGGTTATTAATCCTGCGAGCCATCCAACGGGCGCGTACTGCACCGATGCATCAAATACCTCGCCTGTGGTGGCGCGCCAATATTTTATTTTAAATACTTCTCCAGTATTAAATCCATTTTGGGGCAGCGGTGCAGCATCGTTTCCGTAAGCGGCAAATACAAGCGTCAAACCTGACCACACACCATATCCGCCACATTTAAGGGTGCCCGATGAATCATAAAATACGCCGATTTGGTCTCCTATTTGCAAATTGCCCCCCAAGAGGTCAGTTTTAAGGGTATCAGGAATAATAATGGTATGGTTTCTACTGGTCGGAGTAACGGTCCAAGGGGATGTATTTTGTATGTTGATATCCTGACAGATAGAAGAACTACAGACGGGGTTAAACGCGGTTAGGCATACATTGTAAACACCAGCATTGGTAAATGTAATCGTAGGGTTCGCCGATTGGCTGGTCTGTCCATCGCCAAAAGTCCATTCCCACCCGCTGAAACCAAGGCTTGCAGTAGTGGATTGGTTGGTAAAAGTGACCGTATGGTTGCTAATTGAATAGGTAAATCCAGCCGAAGTTGCTGCATCTTGAACTTCAAAGGGGCTGCTCGTAAACGGGCAGCTGTATTCATCCTTCAGGCTAAGGGTATAGACGCCTGGTTCATCAATTGGAAGCGTAGGAGTCGAAGTCGGGATATTAAAATTCTGCCCATTGGTATGCTCAAATACCCATTGTATGTCATTAAAAACCAGTGCGTTAGGGTTGATAATGTTAAGTGCGTTATTGCCGCTGTTTGGACATATATAGATCGGCCCCGTAATTACAAGCGGTCCATTAAAAAAAGGGCCGGTCGCTACATATTCCTCGAGAAAATGGTCGCATCCAACCGTCGAATAATCCCAACTCCATGCTCCAGGAGGAGTAACGATAATCTTGTGCGCAGTTTCGCCGGTGTTCCAAGTAGCGACGTATGGGATAACTTGCCCCGAAAACAGATATTCAACCCAAGCTGACAACTCTATTGTATGGTTCTGGCAATTGACCACCGACTGGATAATCGGCCCGCAGTGCCCCAGTTTCAATGCAGTTGCGATTGAATCAGGGCTTGCAGGGCCACCATTGGGCGGATTTCCGTTCGGTTCACCATTGGCATGCAAGAGGGACGGAATGACAACAAGTGCGAGGAGCGGTAGGATCAATCGAAAAAAGGTGTAGGGCTTTGTCATAAATTGGAATTTTAAATAAACGCTTTTCAGCCGCTTAGAAGTTGAAAAATGGCTTTGTTGACGCAATGTTAATGTAAAAAAGGCAATATTTTATTTGTTTCCCATTTCGCGCTTCAACTGCTCTGCTTCTTTTTGAAAGCGGTGGTGGTTGCCGGGAGCAGAAATCTCACGCAGTTTCTTCAAAAATTCAGGCTTATGGTTTTGGTAGTCTGCTAAGTAAAACTGAAGCAAACGCCAATCTGAAGCGGGATCGGCGCTTTGACGGACAAAGGATTCATAGCACTGAGCGGCTTTTGAATAATTCTTTTCGCCGAGGTATATAGATGCCAACATCTCCTGGGCTGAGGGGAAATAAGGATCTGTTTTCAAGACTTGGAGCAGGTCCTTTTTGGCGGTCTTTAAATCATTTTGTTTAAACGCCTTCAGCCCAGCGGCAAAGAATGGATTCTCCTCGTCTTCATCGCCCATCGTTTGTCCGTATTGTTGCAGGATGGCCCCGCGCAAATCGCTCAAATTGGTTTCTGCCATCGCGATCAGTTGGGCTGAATTTTTATCTTCCTTTTGTTTCACGTCTTTGTTTTCGTTTACCGGTTCGTCGGAGGGCATCACCGCGATGGGGACAGGCGGCTGGGTTTGCGGCGTAAGGTTTTCTTGAGCCGGAGAATTATTCGGCTGAAGCTCCGTTGAAGGCCATAGCCAATAAACGGTTACAAGCAGCAAAAGCCCCAGCACTCCGGCAATGATCCATTTAGTCGTTCTTGTGGCAGGTGAAGCATCGGCTGGAGGTGCCGGGAGTTCGTTCAGAGATTCCTGCCAACGAACCATGTCGCCTTGCAGCGCTTGCTCGGCCAAGCGATCAAGCCCTTCCCGCCCACGCCGATGTCGCTCCACTTCGGTAGCCAACGCGGCATCAGTGGCGATTTCGGCCTCAAATGCACGCGCTTCGGCTTCGGGCAGTTCACCCGAAAGCCAGGCTTCTATTTTTTCGAAAGTTGCGTCCTTGTTCATGTTACAATTCGTCGGTTAATTCGAGTAGATTTCGATGGCATTTCCCTTTGGCATTTTTGGCACTTTGTTCGTTGTCGTAACCCAATTCCATGGCAATTTCTCGCATCGAATAGCCCATTGCAAAGCGTGTCAAGATAGTTCGACATTTTTCTCCAAGCTTTGCGAGTAAGGCATCAAGCCTTTCCATGCGTTCCTGTCGAATAAAATCCGCTTCCACGCTGTCCTGCTGTCCGGTCATGTAGGTTTGCGTATCCAGTTCCACCGTTTGTCGGCGTTGTCCGACCACACGTGACCTTGACCAGGCCCGCACGATTCCCTCTGTGAAATAGGTTCGAAACGAGGCTTCACGCAGTTCAAAATCTTCTTTCAATACCTGCCTTTCTACATCCAGAATCACCTGGCTAAGCACTTCATCTACCTGTTCAGGCGTGCCCCCCGAGCGCAGCACCGGGGAAAGGTAATAGCCACGCCAGGCTTTATAGATATGCTCCCATGCCCTGTTACGCCGCTGCCCACCCGCGCGGATTTCGCGGATAAGCAATTGGTCGGTCCAGCCTGTTGGTAGGGCATTTACCATAAGAGGGAATAAAATTGGATTTGGTACTCGAAGGATTCGCGGATAAGCAATTGGTCGGTCCAGCCTGTTGGTTGGGCATTTACCATAAGAGGGAATAAAATTGGATTTGGTACTCGAAGGAAAGGAGTTTTTTAGATATTTGGGCAAAAATACATTTCAAGGAGGGTTGACCTCGTATATTTCAGGCTGCTTTAAGCTGGTTAAATCCCTTTATCTTTCACTCAATATCTCGTTTTTCGTATGGCACGATTGCTACTTATCGGATTTTTATTGATTCCTGTTATTGGTGCAGCGCAAGTGGTGGATACGGAGGCCTCGCGGATGGTGGTGGATAGCTTGGTGCAATTGAACCGCGAGTTGGTTGGTCAATCAAAATTTGAGGAGGCCCTGCAAGTTATTGAAATGGCGGATAGCATGGCCCTCGTTGCCTTTGGGGAAAACCAGCTTTTGCATGCGCAGTGTCTGTTTAATCATGGGCGGACTTACGCCATCATGGGTAAATTCGACAATGCTGAGCCGCTGTATTTGGAGAGCCTTGCCATCCGTAAAAAAGTGCTGGGAAAAGAACACCCGGATTACGCCGCAAGCCTGCAAAATCTGGCAGTCCTTTATCACAACAAAGGGGAGTACGACAAGGCCGAGCCTATGTACATGGAAGTCAAAGCCATCTGGGAAAAAGTGCTGGGAAAAGAACACCCGAATTACGCCGCAAGCCTACACAATCTGGCACACCTTTATCTGAACAAAGGGGAATACGACAAGGCCGAGCTGCTGCATTTGGAGGCCCTTGCCATCCAAGAAAAAGTGCTGGGAAAGGAACACCCAGACTACTCATTGAGCGTTAACAATCTGGCAAACCTTTATCGGAACAAAGGGGAATACGACAAGGCCGAGCTGCTGTATTTGGAAAGCCTCGCCATTCGTGAAAAAGTGCGGGGAAAAGAACACCCGGATTATGCTATGAGCCTCAATAGCCTAGGGAATTTGTATAGTATGATGGGCAGCTACGAAAAAGCTGAGCCGCTCTACCTCGAATCCAAAGCCATCCGGGAAAAGGTGTTGGGAAAAGAACATCCAGACTATGCGATCAGCCAGATGAACCTAGGAAATTTGTATAGTACGATGGGCAACTACGAAAAAGCTGAGCCGCTCTACCTCGAATCCAAAGCCATCAAGGAAAAGGTATTGGGAAAAGAACATCCCGAATATGCGACGAGCCTGCACAACCTTGCGAATTTTTATTGGGAAATGGGCAATTGCGAAAAAGCCGAACCGCTGTATCTCGGAGCCATAACCATCTCAGAAAAGTTATTGGGAAAAGAACATCCCGACTATGCGGAGAGCCTGCACAACCTGGCGATTTTGTATAAAGACATGGGCAACTATGAAAAAGCCGAGCCGCTCCTCCTCGAATCCATAACCATCCAGGAAAAGGTATTGGGAAAAGAACATCCTGACTATGCGCAGGGCCTGAACAACCTTGGGAATTTGTATATCGCTATGGGCAACTACGAAAAAGCCAAGCCACTTTACATGGAATCCCAAGCCATCTGGGAAAAGACGTTGGGAAAAGAACATCCTTACTATGCGGCGGGCCTTATGAGCCTTGGGAATTTTTATAGTATGATGGGCAACTACGAAAAAGCTGAGACGCTCTACCTCGAATCCAAAGCCATCCGGGAAAAGGTGTTGGGAAAAGAACATCCTGTCTATGCGACGGGCCTGAACACCCTGGCGACTTTGTATGAAAAACAACATAGATTTAGCGAATCCGAACCATTGTTGGATGAATATTTTATCCTGTCCAGAACCGAACAGATCAAATCTGCTGCTTTTCTTTCTATCAATGAACTTGCCAACTACACGGTAACTTTCCGGGAAAGTGGAGACGACTTGTTATCGAAGTTACTTTCCCGACAAGCAAAAAAAGAACGGAACGGCATCTTGCCTGGGCTGATTTACGACAATGCCTTGTTTCAAAAAGGCTTGCTACTCAGCGCTGCCGTCCGGCTGAATGCCTTGCCGAATGCCTCCCCCGAGATCACAGAAATCAACAATCGCCTCAAAGGCTACCGCCGCCGCCTCGCCGCAGAATACAGCAAGCCTATCACCAAACGAAAAAACGTGACCGAACTCGAAGAAAAAGCCAACGTCGCCGAAAAAGAACTCTCCCGCAGGGTTGAAGGCTACGCCGATGCCATCCGGCAGGTCAAGTGGCAGGAGGTGAGTGCCGCCCTCCAACCCGGAGAGTCAGCCATTGAATTTGTCCATTTTCGGGTCAATTTTCCCGAACAAACAGACAGTACGATGTACAGCGCGTTGGTTACGTTGCCCGGAGGCCACGCCCCATACTTCATCCCTTTGTGCGAAGAACGGCAACTCGACGCTCTGGTCTATAAATCCGATGGCGCGCGACATAATTATCTTCAAAACCTTTACGCCTCTCCCAGAGCCGATGGTTTGCCGTCACTTTATCAGCTCCTGTGGTCGCCCATTGAAAAATTTTTGTACAAGCAGGGTATCAAAACGGTTTATTACGCCCCCACCGGTCTACTGCACCGCTTAAACCTCGGCGCTATCGGTGCAGGAAAATCCGGTTTTCGGCTCGCTGACAGCTATCGTTTGGTTCAATTGGGCAGTACACGTTTACTCGTGCAAAATTCAAAGGCAGATACAATCGCCGAAGAAACGATACCGGGAGCGGCGACACGCCATTCTGCATTCCTCACTCCGCAATCCGCACTCATCTACGGCGGCATCCGTTACGAAATGGACAGCAGCGCCATCACCCTCGCCAACGAGAAAAATAAAGCAAATCCACAAGACACCACGGGTGGACTTTTCAGCTTCGCCCAGATGACCGAAGACCAACGCGGCGAAAACTGGGACTATCTCCCCGGCACTGAAAAGGAAGCCCGATACTTGGACAGCCTGCTCCGCCGCCGTGGGATCAGCACATCAATGCGGCTTGTCTATGAAGCCACTGAGGAGTCCTTCAAACAAATCGGCCAAAACAGCCCCTCTCCAAGCCTGCTGCACATCGGCACACACGGCTTTTTTTTCCCCGATCCACAGGATACCAGCCGCCACCGGGCTTCCCTGAGCGGCGACGAACCTGTGTTCAAGATTTCTGAATATTCCATGATCCGCTCCGGGCTGAAACTGGCGGGTTCGAGGTACGCCTGGGAAAACGGCCATCCTCTGCCCGGCGGTCACGAAGACGGTATCCTCACCGCCTACGAGGTCAGCCAGATGAACCTCTCCAATACGCAACTTGTGGTGCTATCCGCCTGCGAAACAGGCTTGGGCGATATCCGGGGCAATGAAGGCGTATATGGCCTCCAACGCGCGTTCCGCATCGCTGGGGCAAAAAACGTGCTCATGAGCCTCTGGAAAGTGCCGGACCATGCGACGGAAAAACTGATGACCCGCTTTTACCACAATTGGCTTGTAGAAAAAAAGCCTTTACGAGAGTCCTTTGAAGAGGCACAGTTGTGGTTGCGGGGGCAGGCTGGGTTTGAGAATCCGTATTTTTGGGCAGGGTTTGTACTCGTTGAGTGACTACGGCGGCTAAAGCAGGGTTCGTGTGAGTGCAGGAGTTGTTTATTCACACCCGCAACTGTTTGGGTATTGTGATTGGAAGAATATCCAGTAGTCATCTCCATCTGTCTTCCAGCGATGGTCTAAGGTACGAGCCTCTTTTAACCATGCTAATGTGTCACAGGATGAAATTACTACGGTATCAGTGTAGCTTGTGTAGGACAAAACCACAAGGGTTGAGTCTGTGGGGGATACGACACATACCACACAACTGTTGTTAACCGTGTGATAGCATTTGGATGTCGTTCCTTCGCAAGTATCAACCTTATTACAAGACTGAGCGACCAATATGGTGAGTACAAGTGCAAAAAAATTCTGATTCATGTTTGCTAGTTTTTAAGTATTGAATGCTTGAAATTTTGAAATCCTTTACACCATCTGAGGAACGTCAAAAAAGAAACGTACTCGGCTCAGCACATTTTTTTGAAAAAAAAATTGCTGAGTCATCTTTGCACACCATGCGATCACAGCAAAAAACATCCAAAATCTGCAAAAAACACTTCTTTTATACAAAAAAACCAATAAAAAAGGCCGCCCTAAGGCAGCCTCTAAAAATGTCCAATGTCCAATAAGAAATTTCCAATGTCCAAATCTACACAGCAAAGCTTTCTCCGCACCCGCAGGTGCGTGTCGCATTCGGGTTGTTGAACGAAAAACCTTTTCCATCCAATCCGCCTGAAAACTCCAGCGTGGTGTTGAACAGGTAAAGGAAGCTCTTGAGGTCGGTCACGACCTTGATGCCGTTGTTTTCAAAAACCTGGTCGTTGGGCTTCGATTCGTTGTCGAAGTCCAGTTTGTACGACAGGCCGGAGCAGCCCCCAGAGGTAACACTGACCCGGACGAAAAAGTCGTCGGCCATCTTAGAAGATTGGCGGACTTCCTGGATTTTTTGCTTGGCGCTTTCTGCTACGAAAATCATAGGACGGTG
>Ga0209181_10010909_pt1 | contig 11728 bp, 13 predicted proteins | sample MAT05_FD_187208 | JGI IMG/M metagenome (GOLD analysis project Ga0209181, IMG submission 187208) | Freshwater microbial communities from Lake Fryxell liftoff mats and glacier meltwater in Antarctica - MAT-05 (SPAdes) (version 2) | ecosystem: Environmental > Aquatic > Freshwater > Ice > Liftoff... | reverse complement strand
TGTGTCAACGCTTTTCCAGTTCTTCCAGCTCGTTTTTAAAGCTTCCTGAAAGAATCGGGAACCGACACCAACTGCGTGGATCAACGTTTAGATCATCTAAATGAAATGATGGTGCCAAACGCTCGCGCTTCCACTGATTGGCAGCCCATAATTGGAAGAATTTTTTTATATGTGCTTTTAATTCCGTTTGCGGGATGGATTTATTGAAAGGATTACTGACCATTTCCTCATAGACTTCAACAGGCGATTGGCGATCGCGAATTGCTAATTTTTCTATCTCAACAAGAATCGTGTAAGGCATCAAATCTTTTTCGTCCGTCTGCGATTTATCAGCAGGCCTTAATTCGGCAGTAGGAGTTAAATTGTTTACGTATGATAACCCAACATAGCCCAATTCTTTTTGAGCCCAACGCAGCCATTGCAAAATGAAAGGCTTATCAATTCCGGCAATAGGAGCAAGACTGCCGCTGGTATCGCCATCCATGGTGGTATAGCCAACATCACCTTCGCTGCGGTTTGAGGTGGTGAGTAACACAGCTTGTTTAATATTTGCTAACATCCAGATAATGGGCGAACGTGAACGAGCCTGAATATTTTGCTTGGCAATATCATCTGCTTCCCAACTTAATTTTCTGCCAAGTGCAGTTTCAATTTTCTGTTCGTACGAATTTACCTCGTCATCGATCAACCAATGATGAAATTGCGCTCCAATCGAACCAGCTAATTCTTTTGCCGCTATTAATGTGGCATCCGATGAATTTTTTGTGCCTTGATAAGCACAGGTTAGAAGTGACGCTACAATGTCTTTGATTCTATACGTTACTGGGATGTTGAGTGTACTACAGAATTTTTCTGTACCCATTTGAGCATGCCCTCTACGTATCATTTCTGCAACCAACACAGCACATAGTGATGAATCAGCCCCACCACTTAGGCTTAGCACAAATCCTCGGGCCTTACTTTTTCGCAAATAATCAAAAAGGGCTAATGAAGTTGCTCTAGCAAATTCCTCATTACGTTCTTTATTATCTGTGGATTGAGCTACTTCTGTTAGCTCCGGATTTTCAAAATTGATGTCGCACCATTGCAGGTGGAAAGGTTTGATAACAAGTCGCTCAGCGATTTTGATAATTTTACCACATTGACCAAAGATAATATCGCCATCGTAAATCATGCGGCCAGCTTCGTTGCCGAGCAGGTTTACGAAAAGATAAGCACAATTAAATTTTTGTGATCCATCAATCACAACTTCTTGTTCGCGCAGTTCACTTTTACCCATTGCAAAGTGACTAGCACTTGGGTTCATAATTAAATCGACACCTTGTTTGGCAAATTTATAGCCGGGACGCTTTTCTTTTCGCCAAGCATCTTCACAAATTTCAAAGGCGAACTTAATGCCATGAGCTGAGTAGATTAAATCGCCAACTTGTATCTTATTATTATCACGCACAATTTCCATCACACTTCCACCGGGCCAGGCATCGAACCAACGAGGTTCGTAATGAACGCCATCGCGCGCTAAATTTTGTTTTAGAGTGATGCCAATTATTCTCTGGTTCTCAATAACACAAACTCCATTGTAAGTGATACCCTTAATCCGAATTGGCAATCCAATACAGACTATGATTGAATTACAATGCAGAACTACTTTTTGAAGATAAAGCCAGGCTTTTTCACTTACCCAATCGCTGAGAAACAAATCTTCGCAGCCATAACCTGTTAAGCTGAGTTCAGGAAAACATAATATCTGCACATTTTCTGTCTTAGCGGTTTGAATGGCTGAGGTAATGTTTGAGACATTGTTGTCCCAATCCAATGGTGTTTGGTTTACAGTGGCTCCGGCTATGCGTATCAGGTTCATTATTCTTTTATATATTCAGCATAACACAGGTTTTTTCTGATGCATCCTGTTCCGCTTTCTTTTTCGTATAACCAAAACCCTGGCCATAAGGTTGCTCGGCAATAAAAACCTGAGCCGAAAACTCCTTACTATTTTTTCCTTTCTTCACATCGGTCACATCAAAACGAATCTCACTTCCGTTTCGTTGAGCCCATTCGATTACCTTGCTTTTGTGATTACTGTTTGAGTTAACAACAACTTCAAGATCGAAATAAGGTCCAATTAGTTTATCAATTACGAATTTGCGGGTGCGCAGATAGCCCTTATCCAAATAAATAGCACCGACTAAAGCTTCTAAGGCATTGCCCAAAATAACCTGTTTTAGGTGTGTGTTTTTATGATCGAACTGAACAATGGATGCTACGCCTATTTTTCTGGCCAGGTGATTCAGCGATTCCCGATTAACAATGCGAGACCTTATTTCGGTAAGAAAGCCCTCATCTTTGAATGGATATTTTTTGAAAAGATAATCGGCAACCGCAGCACCTAAAATGGCATCGCCTAAATATTCAAGTCGCTCGTTCGATTCGCGAAAGCCATTTTTTTCTTTTGACCGCGAACTGTGAAGAGTAGCAAGCCTGTACAGAGCGAGATTGGAAGGCGCAAAACCGGCAATGGTCTTAATAGCCGTTACTAATTTCTTATCTTCTTTGGAGTTGGGCTTTGATAAAGTGAGTAAGTTCCACACACACCGCGGCCTTACTCTGCCTTTTTAAGAATAACAGACGCATTGTGGCCACCAAAGCCAAATGTATTGCTTAGGGCTACCTTTACATCTTTTTTTTGAGCCTTATTGAAAGTAAGGTTCAAACGTGAATCAAGGCCATCATCATCGGTAAAGTGATTGATGGTAGGTGCTACAATGCCCTCATTCAGCGCCAGCAAACAAGCAATTACTTCAATAGCACCAGCTGCACCCAATAAATGGCCAGTCATTGATTTCGTAGAACTGATATTCATTTTATAGGCTTGCTCACCAAATACTTTTTGAATGGCTTTTAACTCGCCAATGTCCCCAAGTGGTGTTGAGGTACCGTGGGTATTAATATAATCTACTTCTTCAGGTTTTATTCCCGCCTCACTCAAAGCATTTATCATTACTTTGGTAATACCTAAGCCTTCGGGATGTGGCGCTGTAATATGATACGCATCGGCAGAGAGACCACCACCAATTATTTCTGCATAAATTTTTGCGCCTCTTCTTTTTGCATGTTCATACTCTTCAAGTATAACAGCACCAGCGCCTTCACCTAGCACAAAACCATCGCGGTCTTTATCATATGGTCGCGATGCTGTTTCAGGGGATTCATTTCTTTCTGATAATGCCCTCATAGCATTAAAACCACCCACGCCTGCTTCGCATACAGCCGCTTCCGATCCACCAGAAACGATGACATCAGCTTTTCCTAAACGGATATAAGTAAAAGAGTCATAAATGGCGTTCGTTGAAGATGCGCATGCGGACACCGTAACAAAGTTTGGGCCTCGGAATCCATATTTAATTGAGATATGACCAGCCGCTATGTCTGCAATCATCTTTGGAATAAAGAAGGGATTGAAACGCGGTGTGCCATCACCTCTGGTATAACTTTTTACTTCTTCCTGAAAAGTAAGCAACCCCCCGATACCTGATCCCCAGATTACCCCAACTCGGTCGGGGTCTAGTTCAGATAGCGGAAGGTTTGCATCTACTATAGCTTCGTCAGCTACTACCATTGCGTACTGCGTGAATGGGTCCATTTTACGCCCTTCCTTGCGGTCCATAAAGTCTTCAAAATTGAAGCCTTTTACCTCGCAGGCGAATTTGGTCTTATAAAGAGTAGCATCAAACTTGGTAATTGGAGCAGCACCACTTTTCCCAGCTTTCAAACCTTCCCAATATTGTTGAAGGTTGTTTCCAATGGGGGTTAATGCGCCAGCACCTGTTATTACTACTCTCTTAAATGTCATACAATCCGTTAGGGGAGCAAAAAAACTGACTGCCGATTATTTCTTAACGTTCTCCTCGAGATAAGAAATCGCCTGGCCTACAGTTGCAATATTTTCGGCCTGGTCGTCAGGGATTGAAAGATTGAATTCTTTTTCGAATTCCATGATAAGTTCAACGGTATCAAGGGAGTCAGCACCTAAGTCATTGGTAAAGCTTGCTTCCGGAGTAACTTCAGATTCTTCCACGCCAAGTTTGTCGATGATGATCTGTTTTACTTTTTGTGCGATTTCAGACATGTTTATAAAGGTTTAGAGTATTCAAAAATCTGTGCAAATAAAGAGATTTGGTGCAATATTGTCAAACTATTTAAACTCAGGTGGTAATTATCGATTTACACAATGAAGAAAAAACGCCTTGAAATTGAGTATAGCTTTGATTTTGAGTTATTGGGAATAATTTCATCGGCTAAAGGCTATAAACTGGCTTGGGATATTAACGCAATTTTACAAAGTCGGTTGATTCGGCAGAAGGATTTGAGCGTTCAGGTAAAAAATAATGAGAAAGTTACATTCCCACACTTTTCTTTCGAGAATGAGGTGAATATCTTGAAACTATTCCGAAATAAGCCTAATGAGCCTGAACTTGTTAAAAATCTTCTCGTTCCGGAGTTTCCTCATTATGACTACGTTATCCTAAATCAAGGCGAAGAATATCGGAATAGCAATCGTTTGCATGAACTCTTGCGTAATATTCCTACCATCGAATTAGTCGCTTTCATACCTTTGGATGCTTTAAAATCGAAGGATAACTTTATTTTCTAACTCACTCAATGGAACGAATCTTGTACAACAAAACCAAAATTGTCGCAACTGTAGGCCCGGCCTCGAATAATAAAGAAATGCTTCGCGCTCTTGCCAAAGAAGGGGTGGATGTGTTTCGACTTAATTTCTCGCACGGCACGCATGAAGACCACCTTAAGGTGATCAATTTTGTTCGTGAGATCAATCAGGAGTTGGGCGCAAACATTGCTTTGCTGCAGGATTTGCAGGGACCTAAAATTCGGGTAAACGAAATGATGCCCGGTATTCAAATTGTCGCAGGCCAGGAACTAGTTATTACGACTCGCGAGGTTTTGGGAAATAACGAGTTAGTTAGTACTTCGTATGAGGGGTTGCCAAAGGATGTGAAGATTGGCGACATGATTTTGATTGATGATGGCAAGTTGGAACTGAGAGTGACGGAAGTTCGTGATATTGACGTGGTTTGTAAAGTGGTATACGGTGGCCCACTAAAATCCCGCAAGGGAATAAACTTGCCTATGAGCAAAGTTTCAGCTCCCTCCCTTACCGAAAAAGATTTGGAAGATCTGATGTTTGGATTGAAACACAATGTGGATTGGGTTGCATTGTCGTTCGTTAGAAAGGAACAAGATATTATTTCTCTGCGCAAGATTATCAATGAGCATAACTCAACAACGCGCATTATTGCTAAAATTGAAAAACCGGAAGCATTAGAAAACATTGATTCAATCATTGCCGTTACCGATGCGATTATGGTTGCCCGCGGAGATTTAGGTGTGGAGATAGTAATGGAAGAAGTGCCGATGGTGCAAAAAATGCTTGTTCAAAAATGTAATAAAGCATCGAAGCCGGTTATCGTAGCTACGCAGATGATGGAGAGCATGATTGAAAATCCTAGACCAACGCGCGCAGAAACCAATGACGTTGCCAACGCTGTAATGGATGGTGCTGATGCGCTGATGTTATCGGCAGAAACCGCTGCTGGAAAATATCCGATTGAAGTTATCCGGAGTATGGTTCGTACGATTGGGTCGGTTGAAAAAAATGGTAATATTTTTTATCGTTTTCGCGAGGTAGATCCTAATTCAGCAAATTATTTTAATGACAGCTTGATTCTTACTGCGTGTAAATTGGCCAAGGATGTGAATGCTACGGCTATTGTAGGGATGACGCAGTTTGGGTATAGTGCATATAAAGCTGCTTCGCATCGACCTGATGCGAATATTTTTGCTTTTACTAGCAACGACTCAATCATCAACACGATGAATCTGGTATGGGCCACACGAGCCTACCATTATGACAAGGCTGCGTCTACCGACTCAACAATTTCGGATGTGGAAAATATTCTGAAACGTGATGGACATGTAAAGACAGGTGATATTTTTATTATTCTGGCGAGTATGCCTATTCAGGAAAAAGGCCGATCAAACATGATAAAAGTACATGTTGTTAGTTGATTCGATGCTGGATGTTCGAGGTTGGAATTTCGAGTTTCTAACCTCGAACTTCTAATTTCGGCTCAACCATTATTACATCTTCTCTTTCAACCACTACCATTCCTTTAGGATCACCCTTACGTTTGCGCACAAATTTTTTGGGTGTTACGACTACCGGGCATAAGGATTCTGTTTTGCGTTTGGAATTGTAAGCTGCCAATTGTGCGGCACGTTCGATGACATCTTTCGGAAATTTTTTGCCCGATTGATATTTAATCAGCACATGTGAGCCGGCCACATCCTTTGCATGTAACCATAAATCCTCTTTATAGGAATTTTTTAAGGTCAACTCATCATTGTGTTCAGCGTTTTTACCAACCCAGATTTTGTAGCCTTTAAATTCAAACTCATGATACGGGAGTGTCTTGAGTTGCTGTTTATTTATTTTAGGAGTGTCTTTTCTTAGTTCCTTAAAGTTTGTAGCAGTTTCGATGGCAGCTAATTCTTTTTCAAGGTTTTCAATTTCTGCTTGCTTGGCGCGAATGCTATCACTCAGCTTATTGATTTCTATTTGCTGATTCTTGGCTTTCCTATAGAATATCTCAGCGTTTTTTTGTGGGTTAATATCTTGCTTAAGTTTAATCTCTACCGGTTGCCCATCATAGAAACTTTCCAGTATTATCTTTTTGGTACCCATTTTAATTTCGTGCATGTGCGCCATTATCAAATCACCCCAAATCTGATAATGTTTATCATTCACTAATTCGTCCAGCTTTTGCTGATTTTTTAAAATATAGTTTTTGCTACCTTTTAGCTGATCTTGAATATGTTTGGATTGAATGGTTTTTTCTGAATGTAGCGTATTGGAAATAGAACTCTTTAGGAAAAACTCATTGATAGCTTTAATAGGCTGCTCAGAAGAGTTCAATACAGTTCCAATTGGAATCAATGAGAAAATAATCTCACCTTGTTTTTCGACAAGGTAATAAGTGGGTTTTTCTAGCTGTGTACACAGTTTATTAAATTCATTCCATTGGTCGGGTGTGGATAATTTATCAAATCGACTTGCTCGCCAATATTCCCATACAACTTTTCCAAACGTAAAATAAGATTTGGAAAGAGTATTAACGTTTTCCGCGAAGGCATTCTTAGTAAATTCAATTTGTCGATCGAGTTGATCAATTGAAATTTCAAGGTCGGCTTCCAAGTGGTTTCTGAATAAGGAGATTGCTTTTTGATTATGAAATAGAACCAGATTCGATCGGTTGCCATGCATTTTAAAGAGAAGTTGATAATCGTTCTCCAATTCAAACGCAAAACTTCGTTCGTTTTTAAATTGCCGAATTTCAATTACTTTTTTTAAGATGATGTCAGAGAAAAGATCAACACTGTTTTTTCGCGCTCTGTTAAAACTTTCGGGAAAGGAAAGGCAACAAAACTGTGGAAGCAGACTGGCCTTAATAAAAAATGATTGGTGCGAATTGTTTAACTCGATAATTAGTTCGTCTTTATTTTGACTAAAGCATGAAACAATTGAAAAGCCAACTAGCTGTTGGTTTAGTTTACTGCTGAGCTGACGAAGGAAATAATAGTTGTTATGCACGATCAGAGTTCGATGGCTAACCCATCGTAAGCCAAAGTTACAGATTCTGGCAGCTCTTTTTCCACGGTTTTGTGCAACCCCAATTTATGACTAATGTGAATGAAATACGTTTGTTCTGCACCAACTCTTGATGCCACTTCAAGTGCTTCTTCCAAATTAAAATGCGAAAGATGCTTTTCGCGTTGTAACGCATTCAATGCAAGAACTTTTGTTCCCTTCAGTTTTTCGTACGTTGAGTCGGGAATTTGGTTTGCATCGGTGATGTAACTAAAATCCTGAATGCGAAAGCCTGTAACGGGCAATTTGAAATGGCGCACGGGTAGTGGAGTAATGCAAACTCCATTAGCCTCAAATTCCTGATCCTCGATTTCTACTAAATGAATTTGAGGGATACCCGGATATTTGTGTTCTTCAAACGCGTATGCGAATTCTGTTTTTAATTGGTCGTGTATGGCTTTGGTTCCGTAAACTAGCATGTCTTTACGCTGCAGAAAATTGTAAGCTCGCACATCATCGAGTCCTGCGGTGTGATCTTTGTGGCCATGGGTAAAGAATATCCCATCCAATCTTTTGATTCGCGCGTGCAACATCTGCTGGCGGAAATCGGGGCCGGTATCAATAACAAAACTTCTGTTCTTTACAGAAATATGAACGGAGGAGCGAAGTCGTATATCTCGATAGTCAAGCGATTGGCAGACTGGACATTCGCAACCAATTACGGGCACGCCCTGCGAGGTTCCTGTGCCTAGAAAAGTTATTTTCAAATGATTAGAATTTGAACGAACGTTTTAGAAGTAGAGATGGCAGCTTCCCTTTTTCTTTTTTGAACTCTACATAGCTTCCTTTTTCTAGCTGATGCCCAATACTTTCTTTTGTTTCGGGATCAACAATCCAATATTCTTTAACTCCGGCCTTTTCATAGGCATCTTTTTTTTTGGTGAGATCCAATTTTTTTGAACCGGGCGAAAGAATTTCAATGATCAGGTCTGGGGCACCATAAATACCATCTGTTTTTATTATGGATTTATTTTCAGTTAAAACAAAAATGATATCCGGTTGAAAGGCGTTCTTGCCCGACAGGTAAACATCAACAGGCGCAGCGAATGCCTTTCCCAACTTCATTTTTAAGACATGCGGTAAAATTGCGGTTAGCAAATTTCCTGAAACTTCCTGATGAATAATAGTTGGTGCAGGCGACATAAATAAAGAGTTATCAATCAATTCGGCACGGGTGCCTTCGGGCAGCATCTTAAATACTTCCAATAGCGTGCGGGGTGGAGTTTGATAGGATACTTGCATGCTGTTAAAATTTAAAAATATGGTTGAGAATTGCTGAACTCAATTTACCTGTTTCCTTTTTTAAGAGCGCGTATGTGCCCATGTTAAGTTGGTAGCCGATAGTTTCTTTTGTTAAAGGCTCAACAATCCAATATTCTTTAACTCCGGCTTTTTCATAGGCATCTTTTTTTTTGGTGAGATCCAATTTTTTTGAACCGGGCGAAAGAATTTCGATCACAAGATCGGGGGCACCATGAATACCATCTTCATGCAGAATTGCACTATTTTCTTTGGCAACAAAAACAACATCTGGTTGAAATATATTTTCCTTATCTAAAAAAACATCAACCGGCCCGGTAGTTACCTCGCCAAGATTTTTTTTTGCCGCCAAATTGTATAACTGGGTTGCTAACAAAATAACGATACGCTGATGGCTAAGAGTTGGAGCAGGCGACATATATAATGAATTATCAATTAATTCAGCTCGTGTGCCTTCGGGCAGCATCTTAAATACTTCCAATAGTGTGCGGGGCGGTGTTTGATAGGATACCTGCATGCTGTTAAAATTTAAAAATATGGTTGAGAATTGCTGAACTCAATTTACCTGTTTCCTTTTTTAAGAGCGCGTATGTGCCCATGTTAAGTTGGTAGCCGATTGTTTCTTTTGTTAAAGGCTCAACAATCCAATATTCTTTAACTCCGGCCTTTTCATAGGCATCTTTTTTTTTGGTGAGATCCAATTTTTTTGAACCGGGCGAAAGAATTTCGATGATCAGGTCTGGGGCACCATAAATACCATCCTCTTTTAATTTGGATTTATTCTCAGTTGAAATGAATATAATGTCAGGTTGAAAAGCATTTTTGTTGGATAGAAAAACATCAACTGGTGCTGCATATACTTTTCCTGACTTTTTTTGCCTCACATGCATAAAGATAAGACTGGCAAGAGTAACTGAAACATCCTGATGGCTAAGAGTTGGGGCAGGCGACATATATAGTGAATTATCAATTAATTCAGCTCGTGTGCCTTCGGGCAGCATCTTAAATACTTCCAATAGCGTGCGGGGTGGCGTTTGATAGGATACCTGCATACCCAAAGATAAACATTTAAACTTTTGAAGACTAACTCTTCACTTCCGCCTGGCTGAGCTCTTCGTAAAGTTTCAGACTTTTTTCTGTAAACCGAGTGGTGTCAAGTTCGAGGCCTTTTAATATGTCGAGCAGGGCATTTATCTTTCCTTCTGTGGTAAAGAACTTGTTGAGAATCATGATCTTCTGTTCTTTCAACAGGCAATAACCCGATTTGAAATTTCCCTTTTCGTACCTTAAAATATAGTCCGATTCGGCAATTAAATCTTCGAGTTTGGTAAGAAATTGATTGGTGTACTTAATCATTCGTAGTGGCGAATTTTTAGAGTGGCAAGATAACCTTAAATTTACGATTTACGAATTGCGATTTACGAATTTGAACTGGTTTATTCATTCGTAATTCGTCATTCGTAATTCCAAAATGAACGAAGAGAAAACCCTTATCGTACTTGTTGGGCCAACCGCTGTAGGGAAAACCTCGGTTGCTATACAGTTAGCTGAACATTTTAAAACGGAGATTATTTCGGCTGACTCGCGCCAGATTTATAGAGAATTAGAGATTGGTACAGCTAAACCAACAAACGAGGAATTATCTCAGATCAAACACCATTTTATTAATTCACACTCTATTGTGGATGCGTATGATGCTGGGTCGTATGAACGAGATGCCTTGATACTGATCAATGACCTATTTAAAAAGTATGACACCTTGATTTTATGTGGCGGTTCAGGATTATATGTAAAGGCTGTGTTGGAAGGGTTTGATGAAATGCCTGAAATTCCGGCAGGCACGCGCGAGAAAATTATGTCAGAGTATGAGGCAAAAGGGTTATCGTGGTTGCAGGATCAAGTGAAAGAAGTTGACCCGGATTATTTTAATGAAGTTGATATCAAGAATCCGCACAGGCTCGTGCGCGCGCTCGAACTTCACGCAGCCGAAGGTAAACCCCTTAATGAGCTTAGAAAAAAAAGAAAAGTAAGCAGAGCATTCAAATCGATCAAGATTGGCCTCGAAGCAGAAAGAGAAGAGCTTTATAGACGGATTGACTCGCGTATGGATGATATGATTGGCGCAGGGCTTTTTGAGGAGGCTGAGAAATTCTTTTCACAACAACATCTAAATGCTTTGCAAACCGTAGGCTACCGAGAGATATTTGGATACCTGAATAAACAATATGATAGGGAAGAGGCAATTCGATTACTGAAACGAAACTCAAGACGATATGCTAAGCGACAACTGACCTGGTATAAGCGTGATCAGGAAATTAAGTGGTTTAACATTAATCAGGTTACCGAAATGATTGGTTTAATTGAAGGTTGATAAAGGACAATTGATAATTTTGTTTAGTTTGATAGGATTGTTTGTTAATTGGGTTGCATGAATAAAAAGGTTTTAGTCATTACATATTATTGGCCACCCAGCGGTGGAAGCGGGGTGCAGCGATGGCTAAAGTTTGTAAAATATTTAGTGCGTGCAGGTTGGGAGCCATTTGTTTTTACACCAGAGAATCCATCGTTTACTATAGAGGATAAGTCGTTGCAATCTGATGTTCCTGAATCAGTGGAGGTAATTCGGTTTCCCATCTGGGAGCCGTATCAACTTTTTTTTAGAGTGTCTTCGCTGCTTGGCAAGAAGAATCTTCAACAAACTGATTTTATTTCTACGGGTAAGAAATCCTTTTTCCAATCTAT
>Ga0209181_10010908_pt1 | contig 11728 bp, 12 predicted proteins | sample MAT05_FD_187208 | JGI IMG/M metagenome (GOLD analysis project Ga0209181, IMG submission 187208) | Freshwater microbial communities from Lake Fryxell liftoff mats and glacier meltwater in Antarctica - MAT-05 (SPAdes) (version 2) | ecosystem: Environmental > Aquatic > Freshwater > Ice > Liftoff... | reverse complement strand
CTCGGGGCAAGACTGCACCAGCGCCCAGACCTGCAGCGCCGCTTCCAGCCCACCGCCGCAGCCGGTGCGCTCCTGAACAGCGCTCATCATGCGTTGGTAGGTGCCCTGGTCGTGCGTCACGTAGCAACCCGAGCGCAGCAGGCCGGTCACCGGGCGGCTCAGCTGCAGTTTCAAGCCGGGCACCACCAGGTCAAAGATGGCAGATCCACCCGCAGTGAGTAGCACCTCATCCGCATCAAAAAAGTTTTGCGCGTCACAGGCACGGGCCACAGACTGCAGCAGATCCATGAGCTGGCGGGTTTGGGGCTCGTCCTTTTCAGTGTCGCCGGTAGCGCCCAGACCTTCGTAACACTCCACGCCCACCAGACGCACGGCGGCGCTGTCGTGCAGCCATTCAGCCAGGTTCAGGGCCTGCGCGAGGTTGCGGCAGCCGGTGCGCCCACCAGGCATGCCGATTTCCAGCAGCACCTCAAAGGCCAACGCTTCGGAGTGGCGCTGGCGCCAATCTTCAATCAGCGTCAGCTGCGCCACCGAGTCCACCAAAAAGATCAGCCGCAGGCCGGAGTAACTGCGTCTGAGCGCGTCCAGCTCGGTCAAATCACGGTCGGCAAACACCTGGTTGGCGATCAGGCAGGTGCGGGCACCCGCCGCGATACCGATGCGCGCCTGCGTGACGGTGGCAAAGGTCATGCCCCAGGCCCCGGCATCCAGCTGGCGGCGAAACAGTTGCGGGGACATGCTGGTTTTGCCATGCGGAGCCAGACCCAGGCCCCGACTTTGGGCAAAGTTTTGCATCCAGGCCAGGTTGTGCTGCAAGCGGTCCTGGCGTATCACCGCCAGCGGCAGCGGCAGGTCGCCGTTCAACACATTCCAGCCCTGCTGGCCGATCTGTGTCAGATGCAAGGCCGAACTGCTGTGCGCAAAGCCTTTGAAGGTGTTGTCGATGAGCGGGTCAAGCAGCGTCTGCATGGGCTGATTTGCTCTCAATTAAATAGCTACTAGCGCTTGACTGACAAGGGCTAAAGGCCAATTTAGCTTGTAATTTTGGCAACAACAAGCCTGTGCCTGCTTGCGCTCACACCGGCCAAACCACGCCGTTATCGTTCAGGATGGCGTTCAGCGGAATGTCGTGCGGTTCGGGTTCAAAGTCAGGCACAAACCCGTTACCAAACCCCAGCCCCACGGTGAATGGCTTGGGGTCCAGCGAGGCCAACATGCGGTCGTAAAAACCGCCGCCGTAACCCAGCCGGTAGCCACCCGGCGCGTAGCCCACGCAGGCCATAAACAACAGCGTGGGTGTGATCACCTCGGTGTCTTTGGGTTTGGGAATGCCGTAGGCGTCGTCTTCCATGGGGCAGCCGGGGTACCAGGCGTGGAAGGTCATGGTTTTGTGAACCTTGTCCACCACCGGCAGGCCAATTTTGCGCAACTGCGGGCGTTCCACCAGCTCACCGTCTTCTTTCCAACGGTGCAATGCGGGCAGCGGGTTGAACTCGCCTTTGATCGGCCAGTAGGCACCAATCACCGTGTCGGGCCGACCCACCAGCCAAATGCGCATGGCGCGGCGCAGCAGGTCTTCGCGCTGCTCGCGCTCAGGCAGGCGCAGGCGTTGTTCCAGAAGCTGTTGACGCAGGGCTTTTTTTGCCAGCGCGCGTTGATCATCAGAGTTATTCATAATCTCCACATGCAGTTCAAGATGATTTTGACATTGATTGGCTTGAGTGGCGCACTGGTCGCGCCGCTTGTCCATACCCAAAGCGCCGCCGACCCTGTTTTGCTGGAAATGCAACAGGCTTTCCGAAAGGGTGACGCCAACCGCCTGGCCCAATTGCTACCCCAAACGACAGGCCATCTTTTGCAGCCTTGGGCGGCCTACTGGGCGCTGAGTGCGCGGCTCGATAGCGCCACCTCTGAGGAAGTGGCCAACTTTTTCAAACAATACCGGGGCACCTACCAGGAAGACCGCCTGCGCAACGACTGGCTGCTGCTGATGGGCAAGCGCCGCGACTGGGCCGCTTATGCAGGCGCGGCCAACGACTTTCGCATGAACGACGACCGCGAGGTGCGCTGCTACACCCTGGCCATGGAAAGCATTCTGGCCAAGGTGGACTCGGCTGACGAGGTCAAAGCCCAGTGGTATGCGCAAAAAGACGCGGGCGACGGCTGCACGCTGGCCGCACAAACCCACCTGGCGGCTGGGCAGCTGCTTGACACCGACATATGGCGCAAAGCGCGTCTGACCACCGAGGCTCGGCAACTCAGCAGCACCCGGCTGGTGGTAGACCTGATTGCCCCCGAAGCGGCTGCTGCACTGGCCGACGTTTTGAAGCAGCCCGAACGCTTCCTGCTCAAACGCACACCCTCCAACCAGCGCCAGACACAAGAGCTGGCCGTGCTGGCCTTGATCCGCTGGGCCGAGAATGACCCCGACAGCGCAGCGCAGGCGCTCAGCGAACGCTGGGGCAAGCAGCTCAGCCTTGAGCAGCGCACCTGGGCCTGGGGAGCGATTGGCAAGCAAGCGGCTCTCAGACTCTCTGACAGCGCGCTGGGCTACTTTCAAAACGCCAACCCCAAAGGCATGAGTGATGAACACCTGGCCTGGCGCGCCCGCGCTGCACTGCGCAAGCACCAGTGGCAGGACGCGCTCGACACCATCAACGCCATGAGTGCGGACGCCGCCAGCGACAGCACCTGGGTCTACTGGCGCGCGCGCGCCTTGTTGCAACCCGGGCGCACCGAGACCGAGCGCCTTGACGCCCGCGAGTTGCTGCAAGGTGTGGCCAGCGTGCGCGGCTTCTACGCCATGCTGGCGCAAGAAGAACTTGGCCTGCCCATCACGCCGCCTGCCGCACCCGAGCCTTTGACCGCGCAGGAAAAGCAGCGTGCCAACGCCAACCCCGGCTTGCAGCGCGCGCTGGCCGCCATTACCCTGGGGCTGCGCAGCGAGGGCGTGCGCGAGTGGAACTACAGCACCAATTTGCACTTGCCCGGCGGCATGAACGACCGCGAACTGCTGGCCGCGGCTGACCTGGCGTGCCAAAACGCCGTGTGGGACCGCTGCATCAACACCAGCGAGCGCACCCGCAGCGTGATCGACATCGCCCAGCGTTTTCCGATGCCTTACCGCCAGCAGGTCGTGGCGCAAAGCCAGGCCATTGGCCTGGACCCAGCCTATGTGTATGGTCTGATCCGCCAGGAAAGCCGCTTCATCATGGACGCCCGCTCGGGCGTGGGCGCTTCCGGGTTGATGCAGGTGATGCCCGCTACCGCCCGCTGGACGGCCAAAAAGATCGGTCTGACCGACTTCAAGCCTTACCAGATCAATGACCGTGACACCAACATTGCCATTGGCACCGGCTACCTCAAGCTGGTGCTGGACGACTTTGCCGGCTCCATGCCGCTGGCTGCGGCCGCCTACAACGCCGGCCCCGGTCGCCCGCGTGCCTGGCGCGGCCAGGCGGGTAACCCGTCGCTGGAAGCCGCCATCTGGGCCGAGAACATCCCGTTCACCGAAACCCGTGACTATGTGAAAAAGGTGCTGGCCAACACCACCCTTTACGCCGCCATGATCACCGGAAAAACCCAATCGCTCAAAGACCGCCTGGGCCAGGTCGGTCCGCGCGACCTGACCACCCCCACCAACGGTGATTTGCCATGATCAAGCTTTATATTGGTAACAAAAACTACTCTTCCTGGTCGATGCGGCCTTGGGTGCTGCTCAAGCAAGCTGGTATTCCTTTTGAGGAAGTCATGGTTCGTTTTGACGCCTTCACGCCCGATTCGCAGTTCAAGGCCGTGCTCAAACCCATTTCCCCCACCGGCAAGGTGCCGGCACTGGTTGACGGTGATCTGGTGGTGTGGGACACGCTGGCGATTGCGGAATATGTGGCCGAGCAGTTCCCCGACTCGCCGTTGTGGCCGCGCAACAAGGCTGCCCGCGCACGCGGACGCAGTGTGTGCGCCGAAATGCACAGCGGCTTTGGCGGCCTGCGCAGCCACTGCCCGATGAACATCGAAGCCCGCCTGCCCGACGTGGGCGCGCTGATCTGGCGTGATCAACCCAGCGTGCGCAGCGATGTCACTCGCCTGGTGGCCATGTGGCAAACCCTGCTGCGTCAATACGGCGGCCCGATGCTGCTGGGCGAGTTCAGTGTGGCCGACGCCTTTTTTGCCCCCATCTGCACCCGCCTGGTGACCTATGCGCTGCCGGTGCCGGATGACATCGTCGCTTATGTGCAGCGCGTATGCGCTCTGCCCGGCGTGAAAGCCTGGATGGACGCGGCTTGCCTGGAGAAAGATTTTCGGGACTTCGAAGAGCCTTACCGGCTGCAGCGCTAGCAGCGCTGCACGGCAAGCTACGCAGCCAGGTCCACCCGAGCGCCACCGGCTTGTTTGGCACGGTACATGGCCACATCGGCCTGCCTCAGAAGCTCCTCCACATTGGTGGTGTCTTTGGAAAAGATCGACACTCCCATGCTCGCAGTGCAGCGGCAAGTGACAGCTTCTGCGTCAGACAGGCCGCCCGGCGGGGTCAACACATAAGGCTCTGACAATGCAGCCAGCAGTTTCTGGGCAATCGCATCGGCCGCATCGCCTGCGCTTTCGGGTTGGCCGTCTATCTGGCTGAGCAGCACCACAAACTCATCGCCACCCACCCGAGCCACGGTGTCCAGGTCGCGCACGCCTTTTTTGATGCGCCTGGCCACCTCCACCAGCAGCAAATCGCCGGCATTGTGGCCATAGCGATCATTAACAGGCTTGAAGTCGTCCAGGTCGATCATGATGATGGCGCCGTTGGTGTTGTGCCGTTTACTTCTGGCCATGGCATGGTCGAGTTGATCCAGCAGCAGCCGACGGTTGGCCAGGCCCGTCAAAAAGTCGTGTGACGCGCTGAAACTGCTTTCTTCAAACTTGTTTTTCAGTTCGTCGCGCTGCTGAGCCGACAGCCTGAGATTGCGCATCGCCGAAAGGGCCCAACCCGCCCCAAGAACAACGACAAACGCCGACAGTGCAGCAAAGTACGCATTAGCCCGCGCCACTTCGTCGACGAGTTTTTTGGAACGCAGCAAGCGCAAGTCATGCGCGGCCACCAGAAGCTGGTACATCTGCGTGCGCAAGGCGTCTGCTTGCGGCAAAAGCACCTGCAGCGCCGGAACCATGGCCTGCGTGGGCAATTCTTCCAGCAAAGGATCTGCTTGTCGCATGAAAGCCGAGGCGTAAGACATGGCCACTTTGAAACTTGGCTCGTCGTCAATCCCCTGGATGGGTGCGCGCTGCGCCATCAACTGCACTTGCGCCGCGAAGAGGTTGTATTGGGTGCTCGCATCGGTGAGTGCGTCAAGCGAATTCGGGCTCGCCGCCGCCTCATGCACCGCGTCACGCAGCGCAGTGTGCATCTGCAAGGTGCGAAATTCCAGTTTGACGGCATCCCACTCAAAACCGGTGAAATCCTGCGATGTCAGCTGCGCCAGGTTTTGTGCCTCACGGTATTGAATCCAGGCAAAGGCACACCCCCCCAGAATGGCAACCAACAAAATCATTGACAGCACACGCTGCAACCGAGACAACTGCGGCTGCTCCAGCGTGATCACGCCCAAGTCAACTAACCAGGCTTTTAGGGATTCACGCAACCTTGTTTACTCCACCACGATGCGCTTCAGGTGCCAGATCGAGCGGCCGTAATACACGTCGTCTTTCGGCACAGGCATGTCGTCAAAGGGGTAGATCAAAAACAGCGGGACGCGGTCTCTGGCCTTCAACACCACGCCATTCATCCGGCGCGAGAGCACCGGGTTGAACTGGGCGGCGTCGCCAATCGGGAACTGCACCGCATAGTCATCCAGCGCCACCATCCGCAGCGTCTGGCCCTGGGCGCCAACGGCAGCCAGCAACGTTTTGAGCGATGGCCCCGTGAAGGTGACATCGCCCTGTTGCCAGGGCGTGGTGGTGACAATCTGTGACACCGGCAAGGCATCGAGCATGGCGGCATCAAATTCAGCCAGGCCCGCCGAGTTGGTCTGCGTGATATTTCCGCTGACCCGCAACACCACCGGCCCCACGGGTTTGGGTAGCACCAGAGCCACCGAGGCCCAAGACGTCAGGCCAAGTAGCAACAAAGCCACCCACCTGAGACGAATCCAAAAAACAGAACGCACAGTCATGCCCTCCTGGCAGCGTGTTGACGCTTTATATTGCATGCTGAGTCATTATCAATACTTTTGTAGGCCTTAGGCTGACAAGACGATTGTCAGTAAACTGACAGCATGAAAATTCATCTGGTTGGCGGTGCGGTACGCGATGCGCTCCTGGGCTTGCCCGTGACGGATCGCGACTGGGTGGTGGTGGGTGCCACGCCGCAAGCCCTGATCGACCAGGGTTTTCTGCCGGTGGGCAAAGACTTCCCGGTGTTTTTGCACCCAACAACGCACGAGGAATACGCGCTGGCGCGCACCGAGCGCAAAACCGCGCCGGGTTACCACGGCTTTGCCGTCCATGCCGCGCCCGATGTAACGCTGGAGGAAGACCTCGCGCGGCGCGACATCACTATCAATGCCATAGCTGCCAACGCAGATTGGATAAGGGCTACAGGCCAATTTTCCATAAACGATGCGCAACTAACCCTGATTGACCCCTTTCAAGGCCAGGAAGATCTGGCCAACAAGGTGTTTCGCCACGTCAGCCCGGCATTTCGCGAAGACCCGGTGCGCATCTTGCGCATAGCCCGCTTTGCCGCACGCTTTGCCGATTTCAGCGTCGCCCCCGAAACCCTGGCGCTGATGCGCGAGATGGTGGCAAGCGGCGAGGTAGACCACCTGGTGCCCGAGCGCGTCTGGCAAGAGCTGGCGCGCGGCCTGATGGAGGCCACGCCGTCACGCATGTTTGCGGTGCTGCGCGACTGCGGCGCCTTGAAACGCCTGCTGCCCGAGGTGGACCGCCTGTGGGGCGTGCCGCAACGCGCCGACTACCACCCCGAAATCGACACCGGCGTGCACCTGATGATGGTGCTGAACATGAGCGCGCGCCTGGGGGCTAGCCTGCCAGTGCGCTTTGCCTGCCTGGGCCACGACCTGGGCAAGGGCAACACCCCGGCAGACGTGCTGCCACGCCACATGGGCCATGAAGAGCGCAGCGCCAAACTCCTCAAACCCCTGTGCGAGCGCCTGCGCGTGCCCACCGACTGCCGCGAAATCGCCGACGTGATGGCCCGCGAACACAGCAACATCCACCGCAGCGCCGATATCAGCGCCGCCGCCCTGACTCGACTGCTGGAGCGCTGCGATGCCCTGCGAAAGCCACAGCGCATGGCCGACATCCTGCTGGCCTGCGAATGTGATGCGCGCGGCAGGCTCGGCCATGCCGAAGACACTTACCCACCGCGCCAGCGGCTACTGTCGGTGCTGCAAGTCATGCAGCGGATTGATAGTAAATCAATAGCGGCAGAGGCAGCTTCTGCGGGGGCTAGCGGCCAAAAAGTCGGTGAAATGATTCACCACGCGCGGGTGGCGGCGGTACAAGCTGCGCTGGCGTTTCTTCCCCACCAACAAGAAAAGCACCCGAAGGTGCTTCTTTGAGTCTGCCCGACGGGCGCGGGCGATAGAGAAAGCTTAGAAAGGCTTAGGCCGTCTTGCTCACGGCAGCGGCGGCGCTCAGGGCTTGCTCGGTCACGGCAGTGACGTTGTTTTCAGCCATGGCCAACGCTTTTTTGGCGGTGCTTTGAGCCGACTCAATGGCGCTTTGGCTGGAAGCTAGGGCGCTCTTGAGCACAGCCACAGCGGACTCGGTGCCAGCCGGTACGTTCTTGACCATGCTTTCCATCGCTTGGGCGAAGGCTTTCTGGTTTTCAGCCGCTTTGCCTTCCATTGCCTTGGTGAATTCGGCGCTGGTCTCAATAGCGATGCCATACACATGGCGGCCATAAGCCGCAGCCTTTTCAGCCATGGGGGTAACTAGGCCGCTTTGCAGGGCCAGCACTTGCTGCACGTCTTTGGCAGCCATCATGGTTTGTGCGAATTCAAAAGACTCGGTCATGATCGCCCTGACGGCGGCCATGTTCAACTCGACCATCTTCTCAAACCCGGCGAAAGATTTGTTGGACAGGCCCAAAGCGGTGTCCATGCTGGTTTTGGTGGAGGTGGTGATCTGGTCAACGGTCATCATGGCAGTTTCCTTCAAGGTTGGTTTTGAGTTGGGCATCTGCTTCACTCATTTATGTTGCAGTGCAGCATGAGGAAATTATAGGGATGCATTGCCGCAACGCAAGGGTTTTTTGCTGCAGTGCAGCAAAATAGCTAGGCTGACATCTCTAAATCTGGGTTTAGCGCCAAAGGATCAGCCCAGTGCCCACCACCGTCAGCACCGCGCCCACCCAAGCCCCCGGCGCCGGGGCGCGTTTGAGCTGGAACCACAGCAGCGGTAGCACCAAAATTGGCGACACCGACGACAGGATGGCCACCATGCCGACGTCACCTTTTTCCAGCGCCAGCAGCACCAGCGTCATACCCAAGCCCATGGCAATGAAGCCATTGAGCGCCGTTTGCACCAGCACCCGCAGCGTGGGCGCATTTTGCGAGCGCGCCCGCTGAAAGCCCATCAACAGCAGCGCACCATGCGCGGCTGTAGCCACCGTGACCCGTACGGCGGAGGCCATCACCGGGTCCACCTGCATCGCCATCACCGGCTTGGCAATCAGCGAGCCCACCGCCTGGCATAGCGCCGCCAGCAGCGCCAGCGCTACGCCCGCGCCCACATGGCCTTGATCGGCCTCCCAGGCATGGGTTTCATTTTTGTGGCGGCCCAGCACGATGGCCAGCATCACGCCGGCCAGCGTCAGCACGGCTCCGGCAAAAGCCTGCAGGCTCATGCGCTCACTCAGCAGAATGAAGCCCAGCGCAGCGCTGAAAGCTGCGTGGGTGGCAAACAGTACCCCGGCACGGCGCGGCCCCAGGCGGTTCATGGCGGCAAACAGCGCGGTGTCACCAACAAAGATGCCAATCAGCCCGCTGGCCGCCATCGCGCCCCAGTAGCTCAGCTCAAAGCCGCGCCAGGTGCCGCTGACCACCACCACCGACCACAACATCACCGCCACCATGGCCATGCGCCAGCGGGTGAAAGCAAAGGCCCCCAAATGGCGCGAAGGCATGACCGCCGTCATACTGCCCACCGCCCAGCAGGCAGCGGCGCCCAGGGCGAAGAGGTCATAAGGCGCCATCATCGGTTTGTAGAAAAACGCTTAAATTGCACGCCAGCCCTTATAGGCATTGCGTAGGCAGCTATCGTAGATGTAGCATGGGAGATCACGCACGCCGAAGCGGCAGGTGCTCTGGCGGCGCTCACACAAGACGGTCAGCCTGGCTCAGCGCGGGGTGCAGCCGCAGGGTGTCAGGCGGCAACCGGTCCACTTCAGCCAATAGCTGCGCCAGCGCGCGGCCAGCGGCATCAACCACCGCCTGGCCCTTTTCAGCGGTGGCCGCAGCGGCGTTGCCCACCGCCCCCGCCGGGTTGTAGTCTTGCATCTGCCAGCCCAGCTTGGCGCTTCTGCCGTTGCCCAAAATTGCAAACTGCTGCGCACGGGTCTGTGAGGTGGATGCGAAGTTTTGCGCCTGAGCCATCTCCACATGCGCCGGGTCCAGCGCCAGCATCATCGAGGTTTCGATATCGCCTGCGTGGATGCCAAAACGGTGCTCATCCGCGCTGAACAGTGCATTCATATCCTGACCACTGGCGTCATGCAGCGGCAAGTTGAACCAGCTCACGCAGTACACCAGCATGTCCAGGCGCGCGCGCAGGTCACGCGCCACCAGGTCCATCACGTTCACATTGCCGCCGTGGGCGTTGAAGATCAGCAGTTTGCGGATACCAGCGGCGGCGACCGATTCGCCGATATCCGTCCACAGCCGCAGAATAGTCTCGGTTTTCAGCGTCAGCGTGCCGGGAAAACGGGTGTGCTCAGGGCTCAAGCCCACCGCCTGCGTGGGCAGCACCAGCACCTGCAGATCGTCTGCCAGTTGCGGTAAGGCGGCTTTCACCATGCCGTCCACCAGCACCGTGTCCACACTCAGCGGCAAATGCGGGCCATGCTGCTCGATGGCGGCCACCGGCAGCACGGCAATACAACGCGCTGCTTCACCGCTGGCTTGCAGCGCGGCAAAGTCACGGGTGCTGAGGTCAGACCAGAAGCGTGAAGGGGTGGTCATGGTGGTGCGGCGTCAGGCTTTTTTCATGAATTCGGCCTTGAGCATGAACGCGCCCTGGTCGGTCTTGCAGTCCACCTCATGGTCGCCCGCGTCTTCGGGCAGGCGAATGCCTTTGATTTTGGTGCCTTTTTTCAGCACGATCGACGAGCCCTTGACCTTCAAGTCTTTGATCAGAATCACCGTGTCGCCACTGGCCAGCGGGTTGCCATTGGCATCGAGCACCGGGCTATCCGCCGCGTCGCCTTCGCCAGCGGCAGCCACCAGCGGCCACTCGAACCCGCAATCCGGGCAAACCAAGTTGTCGCCATCCGGGTAGGTGTTTTCAAGAGTGCATTGGGGGCAGGCGGGCAGGTTGGACATGGTTGCGGTGCAAAAAAGTGCGGGGTTTGACCCAAGGGTTGCAAGTGTACGAGGGCTGGTTTGGGCCTCTGGCGTAGCATGCGGTGAAAAGGTGGGCAATTTGACGCACGGCTTCTCAGCTCCTGCGCAGCGCCCGCAAGCGCTGCCAGACAACTGCTTTGGGCTCGACCATGGCCAGGTCAATCACATCCCGTTTGAACACGCCGTCCGCCCCAGCGATCTGAATTGGCCAGCAGGTTGGAGGTGGGCTGTCCAGTTCGCTCAAAGTGGCCACGCCGCTAATTTCGTCTTCCGCCGTGGGCGTGGCGAGTTGGATGCGGCCTTCCAGAACAATCTCGAACTTGATCGGCTTACCGTCCACCTGCAGTGTGGTGCGAATGCCATATAGGTCCGCACGCATTTCTTTGATTTGTTCCAGAGGCGCGGCTTGGTCATGAACGATGCCTGCAATATCGCCGGGGTTGGTCAGCAACTGGCGCAAGCTGCGTTAGCTGGGCAGATCCGATACCAAAAAGTCGATATCAACCGACTCGCGGTATTCACCGTAGCGCAACGCGATGGCCGTGCCACCGCCAAACAGACAGTGTTTGTCACGCAGCAACTGGGCGTCGAGTGCGTACAGTACCTGTGCAATGCGCTGGTGATGAGGGCGTTCAAACACGGCGGCTTCTTATGTCAGTGCCAGGCGCAAGGCATCAACCAGTTTTTGTTCATGCGGCTGCAACGCCGCCACGTCAATGTGGCGCCAGTTGCGCTCATACATGCTGAGCGCCTGCGTTGGGGTCAAATCATTTACCCCATTCACCTGCCAGGCCAGTTGCTTGAGCTGCGGGTAATCCGCCAGCCGTACCCTCGCCGGAATCCAGCCAATGTGGTCGGTGTCTGGCACAGTGGCGGCCTGATCAGCGGGCAGACTGACGCCGAAGTCCAGCCCTATGGCAGCCATCACGTTCAAATAGGCCGCCATGGTTACGGCTGGGGCACCTGTTTCAATGCGATGCAAGGTCACGCGAGACAAGCCCGACGCTTCTGCCACCACAGTGGCGCTTAGCCCCAGTATCTTGCGGCGTGCGCGAATCTGCAGCCCAAGCTTGCCCAAGCGGGCGGCTGTGGTAGTGGAGATGGCAAAGGGTGGTGCTGGCATAGTGTTTCTTATTCTATGCATTTTGTTCAAA
>Ga0209181_10010907_pt1 | contig 11730 bp, 10 predicted proteins | sample MAT05_FD_187208 | JGI IMG/M metagenome (GOLD analysis project Ga0209181, IMG submission 187208) | Freshwater microbial communities from Lake Fryxell liftoff mats and glacier meltwater in Antarctica - MAT-05 (SPAdes) (version 2) | ecosystem: Environmental > Aquatic > Freshwater > Ice > Liftoff... | reverse complement strand
TATACCGGTAACGGCTTTGATCGCGTCCCGAACCGTCGCGCGTCGGCAGCAAATGCCGCCGCAGCGTCGACTGCAACGGTTCGCTTGACGCTACAAGGTACTCACCTCAGTCGCACGCACGGTAGCGACCCAGCGAATGTTGCGACCGGCGAGTCCGATCACGTAAATACCGAATGCGCTGGTGTTGCCCGGCGCAAAGGTGACGTTTGCATCCCATGAAGCTTCGCTGTCGTAAACCACCGTTTTGTCGCATCCAACTGGCAGAAGCGCAGCCCCGCCCACAACAAATGAGTAGTGGCATCTGAACGCGTAACTCGCTGAAAAGCCAGTTCCCTCGGCGGAAGCAACGACCTGAACATCGAGCAAACCGGCGTGCCCGGATCAAACACCAGGGTCTCTAAGATACCGTCCAGATGCAACCGTTTTTGCACATCGTCCGTCGTGCGATTGCTCAACACATGTTGCGTCGCCTGCGCGGTGCAGGGCGCCAACGAAAAGGTGCCTGCCGCGAACATCGGTGATTTGCGGCTCGCGCCGCTCCTGCCTTTTGCGCTACCGCGCCCGCGTCATTGCCTCAAAGAACTCTTTGTTGTTCTTCGTATCGCGCATATGCTTTTGCAGTTTTTCCATCGCTTCGATCTCGTCCATTTCGGAGAAGAGTTTGCGCAGGATCCAGGTTTTCTGCAGGACGCTGGGCTCAAGCAAAAGTTCTTCGCGACGCGTGCCCGAACGGCCGATGTTGATGGCCGGATAGACGCGCTTTTCGGCCATGCGACGATCCATGTGGATCTCCATGTTGCCGGTGCCTTTGAATTCTTCGTAGATCACGTCATCCATGCGGCTGCCGGTGTCGATCAACGCGGTGGCGATGATGGTGAGCGAGCCACCCTCTTCGATGTTGCGAGCCGCGCCGAAGAAGCGTTTCGGACGTTGCAATGCGTTGGCTTCGACGCCGCCGGTGAGCACTTTGCCAGATGAAGGCATCACCGTGTTGTAAGCGCGTGCTAACCGGGTAATCGAGTCGAGCAGGATCACCACGTCTTTTTTGTGTTCAACCAGGCGCTTGGCTTTTTCGATCACCATTTCGGCGACCTGAACGTGGCGGGTGGCCGGTTCGTCGAACGTTGAGGCAACGACTTCGCCGCGCACCGTGCGCTGCATGTCGGTAACTTCTTCTGGTCGTTCGTCGATCAGCAGGACGATCAAAACGACATCCGGGTGGTTGCTGGCAATCGCGTGGGCGATGTGCTGGAGCATCACGGTTTTGCCGGATTTCGGCGGCGCGACCAGGAGACCGCGCTGGCCTTTGCCAATCGGCGCAACGATGTCAATCACGCGACCGGTAATGTTTTCTTCTGCCTTGATATCGCGCTCAAGTTTGAGCACTTTGTCGGGGAAGAGTGGCGTCAGGTTCTCGAACAGCACCTTGTTCTTGCCCGCATCTGGCGGGAAACCGTTCACTGAGTCCAGCTTGGTCAGCGCAAAGTAGCGCTCGCCCTCTTTCGGCGTGCGCACTTCGCCTTCAATCGAATCACCCGTGTGCAGGTTGAAACGGCGAATTTGCGACGGCGAAATGTAGATGTCGTCGGTGCCTGCGAGATAGCTCGCTTCCGGCGAGCGCAGGAAGCCGAAGCCGTCAGGCAAAACCTCCAGCACGCCAGCGCCAACGATGGCTTCGCCCTTTTTCGCCTGCTGCTTTAACAGCGCGAAGATCAGGTCATGTTTACGGAGTCGATTCGCGTTCTCAAGCTCATTGGCGAGTGCGATTTCGAGGAGTTCTGCGGCAGATTTTGTTTTGAGTTCAGCTATGTTCATGCTGTTAAAGGTGGGGGGTGTCGCTTGAAGATTCCCGAAGCGGCGACGGGGAGCGAGCCGCTCAACGAAAAAATCGGAGCAGGCACGCGAAAATGTGAAAGTTCAGTTGCGCCCTAAACGTAGGAAAAGTGCGCGATGATTTCTAAAGTTTTTTAGGGAGATTTAAGTCCCACCAGGACGGCGGGGCTGCAACAGAGACGAATTGTGACGCTGTTAGACGTTGCTGTCAACAAAGGCCGTCAATTGGGCTTTCGACAAAGCGCCCACTTTTTGCGCGGCGAGTTCGCCGTTCTTGAATAGCATAAGCGTCGGGATGCCACGAATTCCATACTTCGCAGCGATTTCGCGGTTGTCATCGACGTCCACTTTAGCGATCTTGACGCGACCCGCATGGCTGACAGCCACTTCTTCCAGAATCGGGCCAATCATCTTGCACGGGCCACACCATTCGGCCCAAAAGTCCACGAGCACTGGCGTGTCGGACTTCAAAACGTCCATGTCAAATGTGGCGTCGGTAACGTGAGTGATGTTGTCGCTCATGAGGGTTTTCGCTCCTGAATGCTCTAAAAGGCTGGCAAAGAATACGAATAGTAGTTGAAGTCCGGGCCGACCGTTTCAAGGGGTATCGGCTCACGATGTAGCGCTGTCCCCTTTATAATCGATTGGATTTCCCCGAAACTTTCAGCATTCCGATCTCATGAAACGCAACGCGTTAAAAGCTCTCAGCACCGCTGTCCTCATTGCCCTGTCCTCTGTCACTGGCATGACGGCATCGGCTCAGGCCCCCACCGGAGACGCTAAAGCCGGCGCTCAAAAAGTTCAAATGTGCCAGGGCTGCCACGGCATCGCAGGGTTGCGAACTGCTTATCCGGAGGTGTATCGCGTCCCCAAAATCGCTGGCCAACACTCTACGTACTTCGTGAGCGCGCTCAAGGCGTACAAATCGGGTGACCGCAAACACCCGAGCATGCGCGCCATCGCTGCCTCGCTTTCAGACAAAGATATGGCCGATCTGGCCGCTTATTACGCGGAGGCCAGGCAATGAAAGCGTTAGTGCCCCTTTTCGCTTGCGTCGCTTTAACGGGGGCCGCGACTGCCGCTGATGTCATTGCGGGCGCTGCCAAAGCTAAAGAAGTCTGTGCGGCCTGCCACGGTGTCGACGGCAACAGCCCGGATGTAAACAATCCTCGCCTTGCTGGACAACATGCCGACTACCTCGCCAAAGCACTGCGTGACTACAAGTCCGGCGAGCGCAACAACGCCATCATGAAAGGCTTCGCTGCCACATTGTCGAAGAAAGACATCGAAAACCTTGCTGCGTATTACGCGTCGCAAAAATCCGTCTTGAGCATCAAATATTGATTCAGCCAGGGTTTTCAAAAAAAGGCGCCCTGTGAATTCACGGCGCCTTTTTTGTTGTGCGTCGAAATAAAATAGCCGCATGATCGAGCGCATGAAGAGTTTCATTTTTCGCCCCCCCGGCAACCGTCGTGTTCGCTCGGCACGCGCGAGTTCACCCGCATCGTCGCGGCTGGAGGCGTTGCGCCGCTGGATCGTGTGGTTGATCGCTGTGGCTGTTGTTCTGTTTGCGGTGATCGCATTTGCGAGTTTCAGCGCGTCCGACCCGGCGTGGTCGACGACGGGCACGGTTCTTCGCGTTAAAAACTGGCTCGGCTCCACCGGCGCTTGGCTCAGCGATATTGGCTATTTTGTGTTCGGCGCGACGGTCTGGTGGCTAGTCGTGTTCGCGGCGTTCGCGGTTTGGCGGGCGATGCCGCCAATGCCGAAGTCCGCCGTCCGTTCGCCGGTTGAGCACGACGACGAGAACTCGGATCGGACGGCAAGCCTGGGTCTGCCGTCGCGTGGTGCTGGCCTGGCACTCCTGCTGCTAGCCAGCGGCACACTGGAGGCGCTGGGCATGCACCGAGTCTTCGCCGGACTGCCGCAAGGTGCGGGCGGCGCGCTCGGACAAACGCTCGCATTTCCACTGCTCAACCTCATTGGATTCGTGCCCAGCACTTTGTTGCTCATCATTTTGCTTTTCGTGGGTTTGAGTGTTGCCTTTGCGATCCCATGGCTGCGCGTGAGCGAATGGATCGGCTCGCTGTTGCTGGACGGCTTTTCAAGCTGGCGTGAAAAACGCGAAGAAGTGCGTGAAATTCAGCGCGACCATGACATCGCCGCGCCAGAAGTTGAGCTTCGCGAACTCTATGTTCGCGAGGAAACGAAGCGCGTCGAAGCGCACGAACCGATCCGGATTGTTGAGACATTTGAGCCCATCGTTTTGTCTGAGCGGGTTGAGCGTGAAAAGCAGACGACGCTGTTTTCTGATATTCCCGATTCGGTGTTGCCGCAACTCTCGTTGCTGGAACCGCTGCCAAAAGATCAGCCTGTTGTGTCTGGTGAAACACTAGAATTTACGTCGCGTCTGATCGAGCGAAAACTCGCGGAATTCAACGTGCCAGTAAAGGTGCTTGCAGCGTATCCGGGCCCCGTGATTACACGCTATGAAATTGAGCCGGACGTGGGTGTCAAGGGCAATTCGATTGTCAATCTGGCCAAGGATTTGGCACGCGCGATGAGCGTCATGAGTATCCGCGTGGTGGAGACGATTCCCGGCAAATCGTGCATGGGCCTCGAGGTGCCAAACCCGCAGCGGCAAAGTGTGGCGCTGATCGAGATTCTTGGCAGCGCGGTGTACAACGATTCATCAAGTTTGCTCACGATGGCGTTGGGAAAAGACATCGCGGGACGACCGGTGGTGAGCGATCTTGGTCGTATGCCGCATTGTCTGGTTGCGGGCACGACGGGCTCCGGCAAGTCGGTCGGCATAAACCAGATGATCCTGTCGCTGCTGTACAAAGCCGAGCCCAAGCAGGTGCGCCTGTTGCTGATCGATCCGAAGATGCTGGAGCTGTCGATTTACGATGGTATTCCGCATCTGTTGTGTCCGGTCGTGACCGACATGAGGCTCGCCGCAAACGGATTGAACTGGTGCGTGAACGAGATGGAGCGGCGCTATCGTCTGCTGTCGCACACCGGCGTGCGCCAGCTCTCCAGTTTCAACCAGAAGGTACGTGAAGCGCAGGCCAGAGGCACGCCCCTTACCAATCCGTTTTCGCTGACACCTGACGAGCCCGAACCCATCGAGGAAATGCCGTTCATCGTCGTCGTGATCGACGAGTTGGCTGATTTGATGATGACAGCGGGCAAGAAAATTGAAGAGTTGATTGCGCGGCTCGCGCAGAAGGCGCGCGCGGCGGGCATTCACCTGATCTTGGCCACGCAGCGTCCGTCCGTCGACGTGATCACTGGTTTGATCAAAGCCAACGTGCCAACCCGAATCGCGTTTCAGGTCGCGAGCAAGATCGACTCACGCACCATCCTCGATCAGATGGGCGCTGAGGCGCTGCTTGGGCGTGGCGACATGCTCTATATGCTGGGTGGCACCGGTATTCCGAACCGTGTGCATGGTGCCTTTGTCACCGATGATGAGGTGCACCGCGTTGTAGAGCACTGGAAGGCACAAGCGCCGCCGCAATACATCGAAGGCGTGCTCGAAGGCACCGACGCCGACACGTTGAACGAAGTCAATGGCACTGGGTCACAGGATGGTGAAAAGGATCCACGTTTTGATGAGGCGGTTGCGGCGGTGCTGGAGAGTCGACAGCCAACGATCAGCTACGTGCAGCGGCGGTTGCGTATTGGTTACAACGGCGCAGCACGCTTGATCGAAGCGATGGAAAACGCAGGGATTGTGACGCGACCGAATGCGATGGGCAAACGCGAAGTGATTGTGCCGAAGCGCGAAGAATGACGACCTTTTGGAGCGGCTTGCCGCGACCACGGTCTGCACGATGAAACGTGGGGTCGGTCAAGCCGCTCCTACAAAAACGGGATACGCAATAGTGAAATTAAGATTGAGTTCAGCTACATGGTGTGCGTCGCTAGTATGTGCCGCAAGCGTTGCCCAAACACCCGCTAATCCCCTTACGGATTTTCGTTCGTATACCCGCGACTTGACCTCGCTGTCAGGGTCCTTCACACAGGAAGTGCGCGATAAAAACGGTCGCGTGAGCCGTCAATCTGCCGGCACCTTCGCCATCGCTCGCCCCGGTAAATTCCGTTTCGTCTACGAGAAGCCTTACAAGCAAACCATCGTGAGCGATGGCGTCAGCGTGTGGCTGTATGACGAAGATTTAAATCAGGTCACAACAAAAAAGCTGGCTGACACATTGAGCGAGCAGCCTTTGACGTTGCTGCTCGATCCCGCTGCGGCAGAAAAGGCGTTCGAGTTGAAGGTGCTTGAATCGCGCGGCTCGATTGGCTACGTCGAGGCAAAACCGCGCAAGGCCGACGCATCGGTCGACGAGCTGCGCATCGCAATGGTCGCCTCGCAACCCGCAGAGCTTTCCTGGCGCGACGCGCTGCAAAACACCAATGCCATTCGCTTCACCATGCTCACGAAAAACGGCAAGTTAGCCGCGGATACTTTCGCGTTTGTGCCGCCGAAAGGCGCTGACATTCTCAAGCAGTAGCGCGATCCGCAATGCGGCCAGGTACGCCCGCTAGCGCAACCGCTTGTACTCATACATGCGAGCATCGGTGAATTGAATCGATTGATCCCGTGTGGTGCCGTCATGCGGGAGCGGCGCGCAGCCGTCGGATTCGCCGGTCAGCAGCGCTTCGTCGGTGCCAAATTAGCAGGGCATCGGTTGTTGTCGCTCTGTCGGATTCAGTCGTGGCGATGCTGACGAGGGCTCATCCAATGACCCACGAGAGCCAGAAGAACGTCGGTATCGCGATAATTGCGATATGCATCACACCCAATCCCTTGTTCCCCGCGACGCCATCGTCAACCTGCGCGCCTCCAAAATTCGCGAAGTCGCCAATGCCGGTATCGGCCGCGACGACGTGCTCACGTTCTGGTTCGGCGAACCCGACGAAGTCACTCCGGATTTCATTCGCACCGCTGCGGCTGAAAGTCTTGCGCGTGGCGAAACTTTTTACTCACACAATCTGGGTCTGCCCGAACTGCGCGAAACCGTGGCGAACTATTTGTCGCGCCTGCATCCGAATCCCGCTGCGCCCATCGCCGCTGACAACATCGCCATCACCAGCGCGGGCGTCAACGCGCTTTCGCTCGCAGCGCAATGCATCGTGAGCCCTGGTGATCGCGTCGTATGCGTCACGCCGTTATGGCCGAACCTCGTTGAAATCCCCAAAATTCTTTCGGCCAATGTGGAGTGCGTATCGCTCGATTTTGGCGAGCGCGGCTGGCAACTTGATCTCGAAAAATTACTCGCCGCGTTGACACCGAATACCAAAATGTTGATGGTCAATTCGCCGAACAACCCGACTGGCTGGACGCTCACGCGCGAAGAGCAAAAGGCGATCCTTTCACGCTGTCGTGAGCATGGCATCTGGATTCTGGCCGACGATGCTTATGAGCGGTTAGTGTTTGACGGCACCGGTTGCGCGCCGTCGTTCTTCGACATTAGCGACGCCCATGATCGACTGGTCAGCGCCAACACGTTTTCAAAATCGTGGCTGATGACAGGCTGGCGTTTGGGCTGGCTCGTTGCGCCCGCTCCGTTCATCCAGCAGTTGGGCAAGGTCATTGAGTACAACACGTCCTGCTCGCCCGTGTTCATACAGCGCGCGGGTGATGCGGCTATTTGCGGTGGCGATGCGGTGATCGCTCGCACGCAAACGCGCTTTCGAATAGCGCGCGATCACTTGTGCGCCGCGCTCAATGCGTTGCCCGGCGTGCATGCGCCGCCACCACCCGCCGCGATGTACGCGTTCTTCAAAGTCGACGGCATGAAGGATTCGCTCGCGTTCTGCAAGCGATTGGTCGCCGACTATGGCCTCGGCATCGCGCCGGGTGCGGGGTTTGGCGATGAAGGCGAAGGCTATCTGCGCTGGTGCTTTGCGAGCGAATTGCCGCGTCTCGACGAAGGCATTCGGCGCTTCAAGGCGGGGCTGGCATCCGGTTGCTAGATTCTTAAGCGATTGACCGATAAATCTCTTGCAAATCAGTGGTTTGAAGAATAATCTTCAGACTATGCCTACAGTAGCGCTGGTAAGTCGAAAGGGGGGATGCGGCAAAAGCACGCTCGCGACTCATATTGCGTCGTATTTCGCGCGTCAGGGTATGACCATCACGCTCGGCGATCTGGATCACCAGCAGTCGATGCGCGTGTGGCTGAAACGACGGCCCAGTGCGGCACCCCTGATCTCCGGTTGGGTCGGTGAAACCAACGGCAACGTTCGCCCTCCAATCGGCACCACGCATCTCGTGCTCGATACGCCCGGCGGTTTGCATGGGCTTGCGCTGGCCAAAGTGGCGATGGTCGCCGACGCGATTTTGATTCCGGTTTCGGGTTCCGTGTTTGATCGTGAGGCGGCGTCTGATTGTTGGGCCGAGCTACGTGCGCATCCGCGCGTGGTGAGTGGTCGCTGTCAGGTCGCGGCTGTCGGCATGCGGCTGGATCGGCGCACGCAGGCCGAGGAGATCGCCAGCGACTGGGCCGCTTCGGTTGGGCTCAACTGGCTATGCAGTTTGCGCAGTTCGCAGATTTACGTGCGTGCGGTCGAGAACGGACTTAGTATTTTTGACATGCCCGCGAGCGTCACCGAGATTGATCGTGAGCAATGGGAGCCGCTGCTGGCGTGGTTGTTTGCGCATGGCTTTGCGCGTGCCGAACCGGGTGTTGTGCCGTCGTTTGCGCAGGGTGTGCCGTCGCGGTTGCCGCAGTCGCCAGCGGTGCTTCGCGTACTGCCGCGAGTAGCCGTGAACAGCGATGTTCAAGCGGCGGCTGAGTCCGAATTGATGACTGAGCATGCGTCCGTCGCCAGCACCGGATTTGCACGATTTGTGCCGCGCTTTCTGCGGCCGAAAAGTGGCGCGGCGCGCTAGGCGTTAACCGTAGGGCCGCCATGTAATCGCCGCGGAACGCGAGAAAAATGCGTCTTTGCCGAGGAGTACGCAAGGCGGGTAGTGCCCGCCCTTGTATCACTCGACCCGTTGCGCGGGACGCGTGCTGCCCCGCTGCGTAATCTGGAACCGTCCGGCCTTGCCGTCCTTGATCTCTTCAAACGCGATCTCTAGCGGCGTGACGCGGGCGAAGAAAACCGTAGCGGATTTGGCGAACAATTCAAACTCGCCTTGCCCCGTCGCCTGCGCAAATAGTTTGCCGTCGCGTGTGCGTACGGTCACGTTGAATTCTGGGCTGAGCGCATACGTTCCAACAAACTGTTCAAGTGATTTTGCCTCGACAGCAATGGCTGCAGTCCGCATCGGCGCAAGGTTGGCGAGCGGGATGGACGGTTCGAGCAAGTGCAGTCCCATGTCGGTGACGGGTCTGGCCGCATTCGACAATACGGCCACGGCGGCCTTGCGCGCTGGTTCAACCCAAAGTGTCGAGGAGAAACCGCCGGTTCCGCCGTCGTGGGTGACGATGGCGCGATCATTGATAGTTGCCAGAATCCACGCGAGGCCTTGCGGATTTTTGGGCCCCATTCCTTCGCCATAACGCTTTTGCGCCAGTGCGAATGCGGCCTTCAGTGGCGTGTCAATTGCACCGCTCGCGGCTTGCGCATAGCGGGCCATGTCTTTCGCGCTCATGCGCAGCGCGCCAGCAGGCGCGATGACATCGAAGCGCCAGTGTTTCGCCTGCTTCAGCGTTGTGCCCCTTTCCAGGTAGTGGCCGTCAGAAAATCGCGCGAGCTCACCGCGCGGCGTGTCAAGGTAGGTCGAGGTCAAACCGAGCGGCGTCAGCACGCGTTTCTGCAGCAATTCGTCGTACGACGTGTTCGCGGCGCGGGCGAGAACGTAGCCCAAAAGTCCGAATCCAAGATTCGAGTAGGCGTAGGCCTCGTCCCGCTTTTTGGTCGTTTTGCCAGCGTCCGTTTCGACGAGGGCTTCGCGCGATTTGAGATACATCAGTAACTGCTGTTCGCGGTAGTCCGCATAGGGGTCAGCGCGCGTCACGTTCGGCATATTGTCCGGCAGGCGCGGCAGGCCGGAGCGATGGGTGGCGAGGTCAATCAGGCGAATCGGCGCGCCGGTGTGATCGCGTAGTTTCAGGCCGTTCAAGCCGACGGAGAGTCCTTGCGGCAACCATTTTTCCACCGGATCATCAAGCCTCAATTCGCCTTTAACCACCATGTCGGCGAGCAGCAGTGCAGTGAAGGTTTTGGTGATCGAGCCGATCTCGAACAAGGTGTCTGCGCTGATCGGAACCGCTTTGTCGAGCGCCTGAAAACCATGCGTCACGATGCGTACCTGATCGCCGTTCACGATGACCGCCGCGAGGCCCACCGCCTGCTTGTCGACGTCGATGCGCTGGGTCAGGATTTCCTTGACCTGGGCGTCGGTGGGTTGCGCCTGCGTGATCGTGCTGGCGCTGGCTAGGGCGAAGAGCAGAACCGCAGTGCAGCGGCGGAACAGAGCAGGGTGATGCATGGTGCGGCCAATATCCATTGGAATGATGCCCGGATGCTACGGCGGAACCACCCGATTGTTGATGGGTAAGCGACGATGCGCGTATTGGCGCGACGATTTGCATGAAAATAGGTTTGCGGGGCACGACTTTGCACAATCAGCTTATTGATGAAATGACGTTTGATAGAGGGCTAGATCGAAATATCGCTGATAGTCGACTATTAGGCAAAATACGCGTAAGCCCTAGTGAAATGGTCGTTTAACGAAAAAGCTGATTAGAAAAGTAGCTATTTCTGTCTACCTCTCGCGACAACAAAAAACTAAATAAATCAATGCTTTGAGAATTCAGCGCGCAATCTGGTCGTCCGGCGGAGACAGGCGAACAAAGAAATGTCATTGCCACGTAGAACGCACCTCCCATGCTGACGTCATACTCACTCAATGTGCCGTGCCAAGGCGTTTTTTTGCAAAGGTAGTTGCAATGTCGCGACTCGGGGGAGCGAGGTTTGGCGCATTTATTTCAGCGGGGCATCCGCCGTGCTGACACTCATCGTTTTAGGGAGATATCGATGTTAAAAAACTCATTCTTAGGCCGCCGGGACGAACCGGTCAATGCCCCCGCCATCAACAGCCGCGCCACGCCGGACACGCCGCGTTATGCGCCGCAACCGGACGCCGCTCCGCTATCGGCCGTCGCAGTGACGCCGCCGGTGAATGTCGCCCTGCGACCGCCTCTTATCGGCGAAACAAAAGCGACCGGCTCCAACGGGAATAACGTTGAGCCGACCGAACCGCACTTCGCTGGTACGCCACGCCTTACTGTAGGCCCGAACATCAAGCTTAAGGGAGCAGAAATCAATGATTGCGACACTCTGGTGGTCGAGGGCCATGTTGAAGCATCTATGGACAGCAAGACGCTGGAAATTCTCAAAACGGGTTCGTACGAGGGCACTGTAACGATCGACATCGCAGAGATTCACGGCAAGTTCTCCGGCAATCTGACCGCCCGAAAAAAACTCATCGTGCATGCGTCGGGATGGGTGTCGGGTGTCGTGCGCTACGGCTCGTTGCTGGTGTCGGAGGGCGGTGTGGTCAGCGGTGACATCGCCTCTATCGACGGCAAAGGGGAGGCACAAAGCGCGCTGTTTGCCGGTTACCCTTCGGCGCGCGTTGCCGGTGTCGCAAGCCCGGCAACCGCGCTCGGCAAAACTATTCCGAACGGCATCGATCACCATGCAACGGCGTGATCGCTTTTCCACTCGTTCCGGCTCGTTACTGCGGCGCACCCAGCAATGGCTTAAAGCGCGCGAGCGCTTGCTGTCGGCGTGGTTCGCGCGCGCGCAAACGCGCACCGGGCGCGGCGGCACTGAGCTGCGCCGCCGCCTGGGCGGCGCTGGGGCGATCCTGGTGCCCTATTGGTGGGAATACGAAAGCCCACTGAAGCGGCGACTGGCGCTAGAGGCGAT
>Ga0209181_10010905_pt1 | contig 11731 bp, 5 predicted proteins | sample MAT05_FD_187208 | JGI IMG/M metagenome (GOLD analysis project Ga0209181, IMG submission 187208) | Freshwater microbial communities from Lake Fryxell liftoff mats and glacier meltwater in Antarctica - MAT-05 (SPAdes) (version 2) | ecosystem: Environmental > Aquatic > Freshwater > Ice > Liftoff... | reverse complement strand
AATTTCTTTTTAGATCAAATGGCCTTCGACGAAGGAGCCAGTTACCACTATAGCTTTGACTCAAAGGCACGACAGGCCAAGTACAACCCAAGCACGACGGCATGCGCGGTACTCTGCCGAATGTACTCTGGCATGCCTAAGGACCATCCCTCTATTAAAGCTGCCGTTGCGAAATTCAGTGCTGCCGGGCCAAGTAAATCGAATACGTATTACAACTACTATGCAACGCAGGTCCTCAAACAGGTCGGCGGCAGCGAGTGGGAAAGCTGGAACGTACGCATGCGCGATCAACTGCTGACAACGCAAACAACGACCGGGCATGCCGCCGGAAGTTGGTATTGGGACGATGGTCACAGCACAGCTTCTGGTGGGCGATTTTATACGACCTGCATGGCAACCATGATGCTTGAAGTCTACTATCGCTATCTGCCGCTCTACAATGAACAAACCCAGGAAGATGCATTCAAGCTCTAGGCGAGAGGCCTGGGTGCCCGATCTTGTTGCATCCTGATTCGACAACTACGATAAGATGGCGCCCATTTACTACGTTTTCTAACCATCGAATATCGAAGTTTTTCTATGATTCGTAATATTTTGTTTTTCGCTTTGGCCAGTTTGGCTTTGCAGACCTACGGTCTCTCTCAAACGCCCGAACCTCCTTATCAAAAGATAGCCGAGGTCGAGGGGGTATCGGAATACTTGCTGCCTAACAACTGCCGGGTAGTGCTCGTTCCCGATGCATCTTCCAATAGCATCACCGTAAACATGACCGTCTTGGTCGGGTCGCGCCATGAAGGTTATGGCGAAGCCGGTATGGCGCATTTGCTTGAACATATGCTTTTCAAAGGAACGCCGAGCCACGGAAACATCGACAAAGAACTTAAGGAACGGGGCGTTCTCGATATGAATGGAACGACCGATTTCGATCGAACCAACTACTACGAAACCTTGCCTGCTTCCGACGAGAATCTGGATTGGACCATCGCCATGGAAGCCGATCGATTGACCAATTGCTTCATCCGCGGTGAAGATCTGTTTTCGGAAATGACCGTCGTTCGCAATGAATTTGAATCGGGCGAGGATTCGCCGAACGCTATTCTCATGCAACGCATTATGGCCAATGCTTACGAATGGCATAATTATGGAAAGAGTGTCATCGGCAATCGCGCCGACATCGAACGGGTTCCTGTCAATCGTCTTCGCGCGTTCTACAAAAAGTACTATCGCGTTGACAACATTGTCTTGATCGTTGCCGGAAAATTTGAGCCAGAGAAGGCGATGGCCGCTGCCATGAAGCACTTCGGCTCGCTTGAAAAAGGGAGCACTCCGCTGGAAGCGACGTACACCGTTGAGCCAACTCAGGATGGCGAGCGGATCGTTTATCTCAATCGTGTTGGCGATGTCGCATTGCTTGGCGTTGCCTATCACGTTCCTGCCATGGCGCACGCCGACTCGGCTGCCTTAACGGTGCTGGAACACATCTTGGGGACAGAACCGAGCGGACGGCTTTACCAGAGCCTCGTCAAGACGAGACAAGCATCCGCCGTAACCTCGATGTACCAAGCGGGATATGACCCAGGCATGTTTGGTTGTTTGATTCAAATCAACCGCGACGTTCAAGTCGACGCGGTGCGCGAGTCCCTCAGTAAAATACTTCAAAGTATCGTCAAAGATGGCGTTAGTGATGAGGAAGTCACTCGCGCGATTCGCGATTTGACCAACGCCAAAGAAAAGGCTCAGACCGACACGGCAAAACTCGCCTACGAACTTAGCAATTGGGCAGCCTTTGGCGATTGGCGATTGTTCTTCCTGGACCGCGATCGCATTGAAACGGTGAAACCCGAAGATGTAAAGCGAGTCGCCGAACTCTATTTCAAAGATAGCAATCGGACAACCGGCTTCTTTGTCCCAACGCCAGAGCCCGATCGATCCTCGATTGCGCAAAGGCCGAAAATCGACGCTCTCGTTTCCGGCTACACCGGTCGCGAGTCGGTCTCTAAAGGAGAGCTGTTCGAGCCTACACCTGAAAATATTAAAGCCCGTACCATTCGAGGCAAGCTGGATTCGGGCCTCAAGTACGTTCTGTTGCCTAAGCAAGTTCGAGGGGATCGATTTTTCTTGAAACTGACACTGCGATTTGGCAACGAAACAACCCTCGGCTCAGTAAAGAACATTCAAGCCTGCAAGTTACTCGGCGAGGCATGGTTGCTGGGGACCGACAAGTACACAGAAGCTGCGCTTCAAGACAAACTGGATGAACTCAAAGCCGAATGCACGGCTTCGAGCGAAATAGGAGCGATCACCTTTCAATTGACGGGTCGCAAGAATAACTTCGCGGAGACCATAGAGCTGTTAACGGAAATACTTCGTCACCCAACGTTTCCAAGCGATGAATTTGGACTGCTTATTACACAGAAACGATCCGCGATAGACTCCGCCCGAACCGATCCAAACTACGTTGCGCAAGTTGCGCTCTCGCGCAAGCTGGCACCGGTCCCGGCCACCAGCATTCATTACGTTCCCACCACCGACGAAGCTCTCGAGCGACTAGACTCGGTGCAAGTGAGTGACGTGCGTGAACTCTACAAGCGATTCCTGTCCGGTGTGTATGGTGAGATCACCGTTGTGGGTGCATTCGACAAAGAACCCGCCTTGAAGCAACTTAACGCGATGGCCAGCGATTGGAAATCAACGGAACCATTCAAACGAGTCGCCAAGCAATATCTGGCCGTCGAGCCTGAGACGATTTCGATCGAGACACCTGACAAGGAGAATGCGGTGTTGATGGCCGCCACGAATCTTGAGATTCGTTCCGACGACCCCGATTGGGAAGCGCTTTACATTGCGAACGATATCCTGGGCGGCGGTTCGCTATCGAGTCGGCTTGGCGAACGAGTTCGGGAGCAAGAGGGATTGTCCTATGGAGTTGGGAGCCAGTTCAACGCAAAATCGATGGACCGATCCGCGGTTTTCATGACGTATGCCATCACCAACCCGACCAACCGCGAAAAATTGATAAAAACCATCGACGAAGTGTTCCAAGACTTCATGAAGAACGGAGTCAAACTAGAAGAGATTGAATCGGCTAAAACGAGCTATTTGAAACAACTTGAGGAGACGCTGAGCAACGATTCGCAGCTCATGTCGACTTTGCACCAGTATCAAGAGGCCGACCGCGACGAATCGTTTCTCGCACGACGCCAGAACAACGTCAAAGCCCTCACCAAGACTTCGGTCGATGCCGTTCTAAAGAAACTACTGAATCAGAAGAAGCTGATAATCGTCACCGCGGGCGACTTTCAAGGAAAGAAGGAGACCAGCAAATAATGCCTTCCATCGGACCCGTTCCGATGGAGGCATTTGCATTCCGAGAACGAATTGCCCTAGCATTGCATTCTGGCCCCAGAGTTCGATACACTAGAGGCGTCCAACCCCAAACTTGATGAGTCAGCTTCAAAACATAATGCCAGTCGAATTGAACAGCCAACCGAGTCTCAATTCATCGAGCGTAGAGTCCGAGGTGAGCGATCTCAAAGTAGGAGCCGCGTGGCTAACCGGCGCATCGCTATCCAGTCTTAGGGAACTCTTGGACGCGTGCAGCCAGGGAGTCATGCGCAGCGCGATTCACTGGGTTCGCGTTGCTTGTCAAGCCAAACGAATTGCAGCCGATCAACCTATCGCGGCCGAGGAAATTTTGGCTGGACCGGCCACGGTATTGCGATACCTCCGCTTACTATCCAAGGTCTTGCAAGACGCTGAGAAGAATGGATCGCCGAACCTTCCCGGCAAACCGCGTGCAAACTCTCAAGGCCGAGAGTGCGTCCCAGTGCTTCCGGTTCGCAGTTTGTTCGATGGCCTTACCTTCATGGGATTGGAAGCCGAGATTTGGCGACAAAAGGACTCGAATCCAAACGAACTGTTTACTAGTAACTGGAGAGCATCCGACAATACGAAAGCGAACGTCGTCGGAGTTTTAGGTGCGGGGAATGTCAGTTCCATTCCAGCCACAGACATGCTCTACAAGATCTTTCATAACCGAGAATCGGTGTTGCTGAAGCTCAACCCGGTCAACGATTACCTCGAACCCATTTTCAAGGACGCCTTTCGACCGCTTGTGGATGCCAAGCTTTTGCGAATCGTTTGCGGCGGTATTGAAGTCGGTGACGCGATCGTCAAACACGATTCGATTGGCTCGTTGCATTTAACCGGTTCGCATTTGACCCATGACGTGATTGTTTGGGGGAGTGATCCACTGGAGCGAACCGCTCGCAAACGCGAAAACCGACCGCTCGTTACGAAATCCGTCACCAGCGAACTGGGGAACGTCACTCCTTGGATTATTGTGCCGGGCCTTTACACGGATAAACAACTGCGGACGCAAGCGGAACATGTGGTCGCCGGAATCGTCAACAATGCGTCGTTCAATTGCCTAGCGACGAAAATGATCGTGACGTCACGAGGTTGGGCACAGCGAGTCGCGTTTCTTGATTTGATCGACGCATTCTTTCGCAAGATCCCACCGCGATTCGCCTATTACCCTGGGGCGCACCAACGTTTTGTGAGGGCCACGGGAAAGCCCTTTCCTGAGGCGAGCGATGGCACGCTCCCCTGGACACTGATTCGAGATACCAACCCAAGCGAATCGCCTCATCTTTATGAAGAGGAATCGTTCGTCTGCGTCTGCGCGGAAACCCAGCTTGCAGAAAACGCCCCAGAGACGTTTCTGGAATCGGCCGTCGATTTTGTAAACGATCGGATTTTTGGGACGTTGTGCGCCACGCTAACGCTCCCAAGCGGTTTTCGGCAACGCCAAGCCACGGCGGTAGACCGAGCTCTTGTAAAACTAAGGTACGGTGCGGTCTGTATCAATCAATGGCCTGGAGTTGCCTATGGAATCATGACGCCACCTTGGGGTGGTTATCCGGGAGCGACCATCGCCGAGCCGCTAAGTGGCATCGGTCATGTTCATAATACTTTCTGCGTTAGCGACATCGACAAAACCGTGCTATGGGGACCGTTGTGCAATTTTCCCAAGCCAGCTTGGTTTCCAACGCATCAGACCGCGAACCAAGTTGCATGGGACTTGCTACGTTTGTACGATAATCCCTCAATCTTTCGCTTGCCCAAGCTTTTCTTTCACGCATTGCACGGGTAAGGTTGGATTCAACAATCGATTCCTTTTGAAAGCACCTTGATATGAAAGCAATCTGCCATTTCGGCTTGTTGAGCTGTTTGTTTTTCGTGCTCGGTTGCAACGACAACACGCCACTGACGGCAGCCAAAGCGACTAAGCCAGCGGGTGAAGCAGATGCGACAACCGAACCAGCCGCAGCCGTGACGGTTATTCAACCGGGGGACGATTCCGAGCGAAAAGCCCAAGAGGCTCTAATCCTTGCGGAAAAGGGGGACATCATCGAATTTGCAGAGGGGACCTTCGAGTTCAAGGGGACGCTTTCGCTCAACGGTATTGCAAACGTAACCATTCGTGGAAAAGGCATGGAAAAAACCATTCTTAACTTCACGGGCCAACGTGCTGGCTCGGGTGGAGAAGGCTTGAAGATCAAAGCCGATAACTTCACGATCGAGGATCTCACGCTGCAAAATACGCCGGGAGATGCCCTCAAGATCGAGGATTCCAAGCGGGTCACGATTCGGCGCATTCGCACTTGGTGGTCGCAAGGTCCAGACAGTCAGAATGGCGCCTATGGCATTTATCCAGTGCTGTGCTCCGATGTCCTCATCGAGCATTGTGTCGCCGAGTGCGCGTCGGATGCAGGTATCTATGTCGGTCAGACCCAGCGTACGATCGTTCGCCGCAATCGTGTTGAACGAAATGTGGCAGGTATCGAGATCGAGAATACGATTGGAGCAGATGTTTACGAAAACGAAGCCACCAACAATACGGGTGGCTTATTGGTTTTCTCGCTCCCCGGATTGAAACTGAAAAATGGTTCTCATTGCCGCGCCTACAAGAACCATGTTTACGACAACAATCATCCCAACTTTGCAAACAAAGGCGCGATTGTCTCAACGGTGCCAGCCGGTACGGGACTCATGATCATGGCGAATGATGATGTCGAAATCTTTGAAAACAATGTGCACGGCAACAATACCACGAATTGTGTCATTGTGAGCTTCCTGGTTACGCAACGTAAATTCGATGATGCACAATACGATCCCTATCCGGAGGGAGTCCATATCCACGACAATCGTTTTGCGGACGGAGGCAAGAGTCCGCAAGGGGAAATTGGTAAGCTCTTCGAGCAACTTGCGGGGCTGCCTATGCCAGATATTGTCATCGACGGCGTGATGAACCCAAAGGTAGTCGTGGACGGAAAGGTCCCAGAAAAAGCTCGCATCGTTATAGCGAATAACGGCGACGCGACGTTTGCCAATTTGGGTTTCGCGGCAATGCTACAAGGCGGGCAGCCAGTGATTACTCGAGACTTACTGTCTCATGCTGGCAAGTTGCCGTCACTAGAGCCTATCGTCATACCTGGGGTTGAGTAATCGAATATGAATCTAGTAAGACGTGCCGATTTGGACGTGTGGGACCCTCAAAGCGACGTGTGGCACGCCCATAGCGACGTGTGGCACGCCCAGAACGACCTGTGGCACGCCCAGAACGACGTGTGGCACGCCCAGAACGCCGTGTGGCACGCCCAGAACGCCGTGTGGCACGCCCAGAACGACGTGTGGCACGCCCAGAACGACGTGTGGCACGCCCATAGCGCTAGCGTTGGGCGTGGGAAGGAAGGCAAATGTTTCTAGCGATTCACCACGCCCTTCGAAAACTCAGGGACGTGCCACACGCTCGTAAACTCAGGGACGTGCCACACGCTCGTAAACTCAGGGGCGTGCCACACGGTGCTGGCTCGAGTTTTCCTGGTTTGGTATTCATTCCAGTTGTTTTTGCATTGGTGCTATGGAGTGGCTGTCGCAAACAGCCCGCTTCGGTGATGGTTAGCAATCCAACTGAGTCGAATGCTCCTTCGGCGAGCCAAGAAATTGCAAAAGTCTCAACTCGGCGTAACCAAAATAAGTACCCGCAACTCTTATCGGACTACAAACTCTACCGAGGCGAATTGGCCAAGTTGGAACCGGCAGAAGGAGTGATCGAATACGAGCTAAACACCACGTTGTTCTCAGACTACTCGGGTAAGCAACGCTTGGTTCGGTTACCTGAGGGTAAGCTGGCCAAGTATGAAGCAGTTGCAGCACTTGATTTCCCTGTCGGCACAGTGATTTCCAAGACTTTTTATTATGACCATGACCTGACCGACTCAACTCGTGGCCGCCGTCTGATCGAAACTCGCATTCTTCAGCGAACGGACAGCGGTTGGATTGGTATTCCTTTTGTATGGAATGACGAGCAGACAGATGCGACGCTCACTTTGGCCGGTGCAGCGATCGACGTTCAGTGGAATCATACCGATGGGGTAGCGAGAAGCAACACCCATATTGTCCCGAACTTAAACGACTGCAAACGCTGCCATCAAAACGAGAGCATGGAACCGTTGGGCCCGACTGCCAGAAACCTTAATCGTGACGTTGCGTACGAACATGGAACGGAGAATCAACTTGCCTTTTGGGCGCGCAAGGGCCTGCTATCGGATTTGCCAAAACTAGAGAATGCACCGAAGTTAGCCGTTTGGGATGACCCCAAATCGGGATCACTAGACGAACGAGCCCGCGCTTGGTTGGAAATCAACTGCTCCCACTGCCACAACCCGAAGGGCCCCGCTCGCAATTCGGGTTTGCACCTCAACGTCGATGTCACTGATCGCTACCAACTTGGCGTTTTCAAGACTCCTGTCGCGGCGGGCAAGGGGACTGGCGGGAGGAGCTATGGCATCGTACCCGGCAAGCCCGATGAGTCGATATTACTGTACCGTTTGGAGACGACACATCCAGGAGCCTTGATGCCGGAATTCGGTCGAACCGTCGTCCACGATGAGTCGGTTGCATTGATACGGGAATGGATCGAACACATGCCCGAAGGTGCCGTAGCACAGGCTGCTAGCGATGCTAGCCTGTGATTTTATTCTTAGTATTGCAAAAGATTGTCGCCTTTTGCTCCGCAAAACTGCGTTCACGCGGCGCACTTTTGCGGAGCAAAAGGCGACAATATTCACAAAACGAAAACTAAGGCTGCGAAAGCTGGGCTTTGGTACGGGACCGCAAGTAATCATCCACCTCCCGAACTAGCGGAAAGAGTTTGAAATCGATTTCAGGGTAATTGCCGTTCGATTTCTCTCGTTCCAACAACGCATTAAGGATTGGCAGGGCTGCTTCTCGCATCTCCACGACACGGAAGGCAGGAATCGCAACTTGGCAGACCGTTTTTAGAACTGCAATCGATTTTTCGGTTTGATACAGATCGTATAGTTTACCAAGACGCACTTTGGCTCCGGCAAAATCTTTTTTGGCGATAGCAATTTGGGTTTTGAGGATCATGCAATCCAACGTATTCGCGCGTTGGTCCATCAATGATTCCAGCTCGTTGAGGCGATTGGATTGAGCTGCATAGTCAACCAGTTTCTCCCCAAGGCTAGTCGGCTGCTCATGCAATAGATGCAGTAATCTTGCCTCGTCCGCATAGAGAAATACATCTCGCTCATCCGGCAGTAATTGTCCCAACAAAAACTCATAACGCTCGTTAGCAGAAGTGCTACTGTCTCCCCACCGTTGCATTACGGTCAGAATTGCATGAACTGCAGTCTTGCCCGAAGCCTCCCTAGCACTTTGATACTCAATGCCAAACGACACCGTGCGTGCATTACCCTGGGGTGGTAACTTGCATTTGATTGTCGTCGCAATGATTTTCTTGGAGATGTCGACTTGCCCTTCGTCGACAGCCAGATTTGCGACTCGCATCAACCATTCGAATTGACTTTGCTTCAAATGGTTTGCTTTAGAACCGATGGCATTGGCACTAGCAATCCTATCAACCAACTCCAGCCATCTTGCTCCGCCTTGTTTTACCCTACCATGTTGAATTTGAACTCTTCCCCATTCCAGCAGCATGACGTTGGCAAGTTCTGCCTCGGGCGGTGATTCCGGCGATGGTGAATTGTTTCTTGTGCTTGAATTGATGCTCGAACTTGGGAACGGGCCTGGATAGCCATTCGGGACACTTCGATTGGATCTTTCTTCACGATTGAGCGATGTCGTCGTTCCCGCATCTATGAGTCTTGCAGCATTCAGAGCTCGCGTTGCCAAGCGTTCGGCTGCTTCCAAGTGTTTTCCAGCAATGTAACATTGCTTAGCAACCAGCCAAGTGGAAACGATTGGTTGTGCGAAGTCGGGGATCTGTATCGGCGTCGATGGGCTCTGAGCGATTGCGATCCATTTTTCCAATTCGAGGTCGAAGGTCGCGGCGATGCGTTCAGTGTCGCGCATAGCTGTTTCCGCGTCTCCCTGTCCTGTCGCCAATCGGATTCTAGCCAGTGTTGCGCGTACCGTGACGTCGGTTGGATGCAATACGGCTAACTTACTAAGCCCTTTTTCGATTTCAGCCAAACTGTTTGCCTTGGCGTGTTGGATGAGTGTTTTCTGAAGTACGCTTTCGATCCATTGGCTTGGAGTCTCCTTTGCCATGGGCACTTGGAGCATCAATTCCAGTGCCGGTTGGTCCCTCGTGATTCGATCCTGTAGCAGTTCGAAGACCGCTTTATCGGCAGGAAACGTCTCAAGTAAAGTGATCGCGGCTCGTTTTCCAGCCTCGCGGGTGGTTACCTTCCTACTATTCTGCCCAACACCCGCGGTGGGATTCATTGGACTCAAAGAATGATTCCTTTCAAAGAGACGGTAGCTTTCAACCGGCAGACTCAGCGTCAACATGCGATCTGCCAGTGTAACAATCGTATTCGAATTGGACTGTCCCGATGGTGAGCCTTGTTGCCCCGATGCATAGCCTTGGCCTATCGGGAAAGCCATCGAAGCTTCTCGGCCACTTTCGTATTCCCTCGTCAGCAACTCAATGGCCTTTCCGCGTTGGCCTTCTGCAATCCATAATTTTGTCAACATCATGACGGGTTGTTGATCGGGACTGACGAGCATGAATGCATAGCTGCCGATAAGAGTATCCAGCAATCGAATCGCGGCTGCGCGTGTCTCTGGCAACTCGGAGAACTCGTTGGCTAGCCGCCAAGCAACCCCCTCTGGACATCCGATATGAAGGCGTTTGATTGGAGCTAATTCGGCAAAATGCTGCTTGGCTTCGACCGCCCGATCGGTTCGGGCTGCAATCATCGCCAACATCATTTTCCCAGCCAACCAACCCGGCATGCGTTGAATAGCAGTTTGGATGGCGGGTTCCAGCTTTTGTGATACATCCTCCCGGCTATGGTTTCGCAAGAGCAACTCAAAAAGAAGCATGTCGCTCCCTTGCTGGTAGTTTGGATTTTGCGCGCGTAGTCCAAACCAAGGATCGATGATCGCTTCATTCTCATTGGGAATGAGTGCGTCCATCGTAAAACTCAAGAATCTTGGGTAGGGTCTGCTGCCGGTAGGGTAGAGTAACTGAAGCGATTGTTGCCGGAGTAATGGATCCAGATCGACTAACTTTTCCAACAAGGTTGCGCCGATTTCAAAACCATTAGGACTGTGGATCAGGGTTGACGCCATCGACAATACCTCGATGCGTTTGGAGACCGCCTGAAAATGGATCGTCTGAATTGTCTTTAGTAAATCCGTTGATCGTCCAGACGACTCGAACCACGCTTGGAGTTCAGCTATCTTCAGGAGTCCAGTATTCGGGTCGCGGCGCAAGAGTTCGATATATTGATCGCATGCCTCGTTGACACTTGATTTTTTGAGCATCTGGGCAAGATGAATGCGCATCGGGCTCGCACTTGGACGAAGCTGAAGTGCTTGTACCATTGCCTTTTCTGCGGCGGCCAAGTTGCCCGCGACCTCGTGGTACTCGGCCAACTGTTCGAACAAAACGAATGAGGTTGGGGAGTTCGATATCCGATGCTCCGTTTCCGTGATGAGTTTCTCCAACTCGCCGTTATTCTTCAGGACCTCAAACGCAGACGTTCGAAACCCGTCGGCGGCGTAGACTGCATTGGGTTTTGTCTGAAAGGCTGTCGACGGAACCCCCTGTGCATTGCTAGTTCTTGTGATTACTTGGCCATTGATGACTCTTGTGTTGTTCGAGACCAATGGAGAAAACTTTCTTGGCTTACTCACCATTTGTCTCGCAATCTTTGTCGCTTCCGCGGAGTTGCCATTTTTTACATACTCGTTCATTTCTTTGATACGAACTGCTTCCTGTGACAGCATGGGCTTAGGCGTTGAACGGGGAGCAGCGACGGCGGTACGTGTCGTGGGATACGGTAGCATCCTAGATGTGCTAGCGATTCCCATAACGTTTGCTTGTTGCACAATCCCGCTGATCGATTGCAACGTTATGTTGTCCAGTTTTTGAGTCTCAAGGGCATTGAGCGACGCTTCCATTCTCGGTTTGTCGACTAACCCATTGGAAGCGTGCAGAATGATCAATTCTCGGAGCAACGAGTTCTGCGAATTCGATGGAGAAAGGGCCTCGGCAATTTTTCTTGACTCTTGGAATTTCTTTAGAGTCAGCAAGGCTGCGGCCGCGTGCAGAGCACAATCCGGCTCTTGCCCGATCAATTCCATCGCTTCATGAGCCCTAGTAGGAACGCTGTTTGGCAAAGACGGGTCGTCAACGGTTAGGGCGTATCGCAATTGTTCCAATGGCCTT
>Ga0209181_10010903_pt1 | contig 11732 bp, 6 predicted proteins | sample MAT05_FD_187208 | JGI IMG/M metagenome (GOLD analysis project Ga0209181, IMG submission 187208) | Freshwater microbial communities from Lake Fryxell liftoff mats and glacier meltwater in Antarctica - MAT-05 (SPAdes) (version 2) | ecosystem: Environmental > Aquatic > Freshwater > Ice > Liftoff... | reverse complement strand
GTTTCACCGCCTTGGCTGCAACCTTGGCAGGCTTGGCGACAGGTTTCACCGCCTTGGCTGCAACCTTGGCAGGCTTCGCCGTGGGCTTTGCGGGGGCTTTCGCAGCCTTCGGGGTGGCTTTTTTTGCGCTTTTTATGGTTTGCATAAACGGCGCCGCACTCGTGATGAAACTGAGCTCAGTCTGTGCAGCTTCGGCCTTCCGTTGTCGGGGGCCACGCTTGGAGCCTTTCGCTTTGGCGAGCCCGGGGCCTGAAGCGGCGCCGGCGTCTTCAGTTTCGTTATCGAAGTCTGCGCGGCCGAGTGCTCCCTCACGCCGACGAGCGAGCGTGTCTTCGATTTTGCGATCGAGATCATTGAATTCAAAGGGCTTGTCGACGTAGGCGTCCGCGCCATAGAGCGGTGATGTCATCTCGTTCAACGTATCGCCGATACCGGTCAGTATGATAACGCCAGCGTGCGCGAGCGAAACAGCTTCGCGGATCTTGCGGCAAACTTCCCAGCCGCTCATTCCCGGCATCATCACGTCGAGCACAATCAGGTCAGGCAAGTGCTCGTGCGCCAGCTCCCAAGCCTGATCGCCGTCTGTGGCCTCGAGCACACGGAAGCCCTTGGTCCGCAAGTGCGCCGAAACCATGGCGAGCGTGCTGGGCTCGTCGTCTGCAACCAAAACCACCGTCTTTGAATCAACCATCGTTTCCTCGCTCTTACAAAATCCGCTCAATTGCCCCGAAACTACCGCCATCTGGCCGTGCTTGGGAGAGGCAAACGACATTTTCGGAATGGGTGATGGGTCAGCGGCGGAAGGTCGCGCTAGCATGGCCAAGTCCCTCCGGCCCCGCGTGTCAGCTTAAGGTTCGCTTCGGTGCGGGCGGCCCGTCTTCTTGGAGCCAGCAAAGCATTGGGAAAAAGCCCCCAGCAAATTTCACTTCTGCGCGTAAAAGCCCGAAACGCGCAGGCCCGGGCGCGCCTCAATCGGCTCTTTGCGACCGCCTTTCGTTGGGCTCCGGGTCCGCTCGGGTATGCGGTGATCGGCCTGACGTACGTCAAGGTTGCGCATCGTTCGGATGGGTCAAGCGGGTGGCTCTGGCTTGGCGGCAGTTTATTGTTGGTCGCTTGGCTAGGGATCTCGGCACGGGCGTGGCTCCGCCGGGCGGGGCAGAGCGAGGGCGGGCTTTTGCTAGATCACTTTCACGAGCTAAAAGGGCGAGTTGGCAACGCCCTCAGTTTTGCCGAGCTCCCACTTTCTGAACGCACGCCGTTCATGGAGGCGGCGATCCAGGACGCCGTGCGCGTGGGGCCAGAGTTGTCGCCGAGCCTTGCTGTGCCATGGCTCATTCCGCGCGAGACGCCGTTCGTGGTGGTGTTGTTTTTCGGTCTGCTGGGCCTAAGCCTGCTTGAAGTGCGTGTGGTGCGGGAAGCGGAGCGGGCAGCGCCCAAAGCCAGCCAAGCGCTCGTTCTCGCCATTGACGATGTTGAGTATTTTAAGGAGATTTCTGCACGGCTTGCCGAAGCTCCGCACGCGGCGGATGTGAATCAGGCGATCCAACGCTTCAATCAGCTGGTGCTCGATATTGCGGGTGAGCGGGTAACTCGCGACGAAGTATTTCGACGACTCGACGCGCTGGAGCGTGATCTGGCAGATGCCTCTGATGCGGAGAAAGCGGCGTTTGAGCAGGCACTGAAAGACCGCGCGTCGGAGCTGAAATCGAGCCAGCAAAGCCGAGCCTTGGGCGAGGCGCTCGAACGGCATGATGTGGTGAATGCTGAAAAAGAGCTGAAGAAGCTGGCTGAAAAAGTTCGCCAACAAAAGCAGCCCCTCAACCGACCGGACCTCGAACGCCTCAAGAAAGCGCTTGAAGCGGCGAGCCAACAAACTCAGAAACGCTTAGAACGAATCGAAGCGAGACGCCAAGAGTTGTTGAGTCAAACTCGGCGTTTGCTAAATAAGAAGAAAGATCAGAAGCCGCTCTCAGCTCAAGAGGCAAAGGAACAAAAGGAAACAGAGAGAAAGCTCGAGCGTCTGGATCGCGAGAAGCGAGAAGCTACGGCCGCCGGCAAGGGCCTGGCGGGGCTCGACAAGGAGCTCGCCGAAGCGGCGCAAAAGTTGATGAAAGAGGCCGGGCTCTCGGCAAAGGATCTGGAGCAAGGTGCCGAGCAAATGAATCGCACAGCACAAAGTGAATCCTCGCAGCAAGAGAAGCAGCAGCTGAAGAAACGCCTGGAGGAGCTCCGAGAACTGCTCCGGCAGCAGGGGCAAGCCGGCAAGGAGCAGATGAAGCGCCTGCTCCGCTTTGGTCAGCGCGCTCGCGGTGGGAATGGTGCTCCCGCTGAAGGGGGTGAGCCCGGGGAAACCAACGGTAAGGGACCAAAGGGTCCGATCACGCTCAGCCGTGGTGGACCGGGTGAGGGAATAGATATTCCCGGTGGGTCGGGTAAGCCGGACGCGCCCGGGGGGCAAAAGGGGCAAAAGGGGCAAAAGCCAGGTCAGGGCGAAGGCAGCGAAGGCGCCGAATACGGTACCGGCCATGCGGGGGGTCTGCGTGGGGATTCGACGAAGCTCGATGGCAAGTTCAAAGATGTCTCCGTCGTGGCCGCAGATACCGGCGAAGGCGCGGCGTCCGCCGAAGTGATCCACGGCGCCGCGCAACGCGGTTTCACCGGACGCGGCTACAGTAAAGTTTACACAGATTATCGAACCGTCGCCGAGAGCGTGATCAGCAAGGATGAAGTTCCGGCCGGTTACCGTTTCTACATTCGGCGCTATTTCCAGTTAATTCGCCCCCGAGAATGAAAGACGAAAGCATCATGAGCGAGAATCAGAGTGTGACCCAACAGGTTCTGGACTTTCAAACTAAGGTGGCGACGCTCCGGCAGGAAATTGGGCGTGTGATCGTCGGACAGAAGGAGGTGGTGGATGGGGTTATCGCTTGCCTCTTGGCTGGCTCTCACGCACTCCTAGAGGGCGTTCCGGGGCTTGGGAAGACGATGCTGGTGCGCACGTTGGCGCAAGCCGTGCGCCTTGATTTTTCGCGCATCCAATTCACTCCCGATCTCATGCCCGCGGATATCATTGGCACCACCGTGATTGATGAATCCGCGAATGCAGGAAAGGTTTTTGAGTTTCGCAAAGGGCCCATTTTTTCGCACATTGTATTGGCGGATGAGGTGAATCGGGCCACCCCCAAAACCCAGAGCGCACTCCTCGAAGCGATGCAAGAACACCGCGTCACGGTCGGGCGCACCACGTATACAATCGAGGAACCCTATCTGGTGATGGCAACCCAAAATCCCCTCGAAATGGAGGGCACCTATCCCTTGCCCGAGGCGCAGCTGGATCGCTTTTTCTACAAGCTTGCAGTCACATTTCCCTCTCGAGAAGAGTTGCACAGCATTGTAGATCGCACGACGACGCTCCACGAAGCTGAGGTGAAGGCTGTGCTGGAGCGAGAGGAAATTCTTGGCATGCAGAAGCTGGTGCGACAAGTGGCCGTCGCGCGCCACGTTCAAGACTACGCAGTGCGGCTGCTGCAGGCCACCCACGTTCAGACCGGGAAAGCTTTCGACAAAGTTCAACGCTTCGTGCGGACGGGAGCCTCCCCGCGCGGGCTGCAAGCCATGTTGCTCGGGGCCAAGATCCAAGCGCTCTTTGATGGTCGTTTCGCTCCAGGTATCGAGGACATTCGAAGCGTGGCGCCGCTCGCGCTCCGGCACCGGATTTTGCTCAACTTCGAGGGTGAAGCCGAAGGCGTCACCACGGACGCCGTGATAGAACAAATTCTCAGCCAGCTGCCTGAGAGCGCCTAAGAGCGATGGGCTTGTTTGAGCTTTTCCGGAGGCCGAGAAGTGGCGAAGCTGCGCGCTCCAAGGCGCCAGGGATTGGGCTATTTGACGAGCAATTTCAGCGTAAGTTAGAAATGCTAGCGCTAGTCAGTCGGCGTGTTTTTGCTGGGCGCCAACGCGCAGAACGGCGTAGCAAAAAGCAGGGCAGCGGCATCGAGTTCGCGGATCATCGTGAGTACACGGTCGGGGATGATTTTCGTACGGTGGATTGGAATGCCTATCGGCGGTTTGGACGCCTACTCGTGCGTTTGTACGAGGAAGAGGAAGATCTGAGCATCTACTTGTTGGTGGATTGTTCGAGCTCCATGGGCTTTCGCGACGAGCGGAAGTTCGATCAGGCGCGGCGGCTGTGCGCGGCGTTAGCTTATGTGGGCCTGGCAAACCTGGATCGGGTCACGATTGTCGGCGTGAGCGACGAGATCAAGAGCACACTCCCCACCACGCGCGGCAAAGGCCGCATCTTGCAAGTGTTTCGCTTCTTGAGCCAGCTTCAGCCGAGTGGGGTCACCGATCTTGAGGCTTGCCTCACCAAATTCGTAGCTCAGCACAAGCGGCGTGGGTTGGCGGTGTTGATCAGCGATTTGTACGATCCCGCCGGTTTCGAACGCGGCATCAACGTTCTCCGGTTCAACAAGTTTGAGCCTTACGTGTTGCACCTGGTAGATCCTCGGGATGCTGTTTCCGACTTGAAGGGTGACGTGCGCATTTACGACTGCGAGACGGGAGAAGAGCGTGACGTGACGATAACGGATGGCTTATTGCGTAAAGTCGCTGAAGCGGTAGCGCACTATCAGTCAGCAATTGAGCGTTTCTGCGCGAGCCGGACCGTCCCGTACTTCGCCGCCAATATTGACGTGCCCTTTGACGAGCTGGTGTTACGCGTGTTTCGCCGCGGAGGATTTCTGCGCTGATGTTCTTGGCTGGGCTGCCCCTCACCACGCTGCTACTCGTTGGCGGTGGCGTCGCGCTGGCGACTGTCGTGCTCTACATTCTGAAGCTGCGCCGGAGGCCAGTGGCGGTGCCGTTCGCGAGCCTGTGGGAACGGGTGCTCAAAGATCGCGAGGCTTCAACCTTCTTCTCGCAGTTGAAGCGCTGGCTCTCGCTCCTCCTGCAGTTGGCCATGTTGGCGGCGCTGGTTTTGGCGCTCGGGGACCCAAGGCCGGAAGCCAGTGCGCTGGCAGCGCGCAACTTGGTGGTCCTTTTGGATTCAAGTGCTTCGATGGCCGCTACCGATGTGGACAAGAATCGGTTGGAATTGGCCAAAAAGAAGCTCCTTGAGCTGATTTCTGGTCTCAAGAGCGAAGACCGCATGCTCATCGCCAAACTCGACGCCAATGTGCGAGCTCTATCTCCGCTCACCTCGGAGACGGGGGTCTTGCGTCAAGCTGTCGAACGGGTGCGCTGGACGGACACCGCGCTTGACCTTCAGCAAGGCCTCAGCTTCGCGCAAGATGTCTTGCGGGGTCTGCCGAACGCCGAAGTGATTGTCATCTCGGATGGCGCGTTCGTTGCCCCGGCGTCGCTCAGGGATCCGCTCGGTGCGAAGCTCAGCTTCGTCGGAGTGGGGAAGGAATCGGATAATCTGGCGATCACCGAGCTTTCGGCGCGGCGTTATCCTCTGGATAAGTCGCGTTACGAAGTCTTGCTGGCTTTGGAGAATACCGGAAAGAAGGCCGCTCTGGTGGAGCTTTCGCTCTTCGGCGATGGACAGGTGATTGATGTGAGTCAATTGCGGGTCGAGCCCGGCGAGCGTGTGCCGCGTTTCTTTACGGATCTGGCGGGTGCTAGCCAGCAGCTTGAGGCGCGGATTCGAGTGCTGGAAGGCAAGGATTATCTTCCGAATGATAATCGCGCGTTTGCGCGGATGCCCGAGCGAAGGCGCGCAAAAATTCTGGTCGTCACACCCGGGAATACGTACCTTGAAGCCGCGCTTTTGCTGGATGAGTACCTGGACGTGACGCAAGTGGAGCCCTCGGCGTACCCGCCTTCCGGAAGTTTTGACGTCACGATCTTGGATGGCGTCGCGCCGCCCGCTGCCCCCAACACCGGTGCTCGGCTTTTTCTGAATCCGCCCGCGTCGGGTTCTCCGCTCAAACGTGGGCCAAGGCTTGAGAATTTCGGATTCGACACTTGGGATCGTAAGAGCCCCGTGCTGCGCTTTATGGACCTATTGGATGTTCAAGTGGCCAGTGGCTACGCGCTCAAGCCTGAGCCCGGAGATCACGTGTTGGGCCAGAGTGAGCTTGGGCCGATTCTGGTGAGTGGCACCCGCGCTGGTCAGTCTTTTCTTTCGCTCGGATTCGACCCGAGGGACAGCGATTTGGTTTTGCGCGTGGCTTGGCCGCTCTTGATTTTGAACGCCATCAACACGTTCGTTGAGCAGGATGCCGAGTACCAGTCTGCGTATCGGACTGGAGATATTTGGCGGTTGCGAGTCCCCGCTGGTCTTGAAACCGCCGACCTCAAGCGCCCCGATGGCTCGCGAGTTTCCATCCCCGTGCGTGAAGCCCGAGCGGAGCATTTCGGTGAGTATGCAGGCTTCTACCAGCTCAGCTGGGCGGGGGCGCAGGTTCCGTTCAGCTTTGCGGCCAACCTTCAAGACTCGGCTGAGAGCCAGATCGGGCCCCAATCCGAGCTCGTGGTGGCAGGTGCCAAAGCCCAGATTGTGAGTGGTTTTGAACCCGGTTTACGGCAACGATACTGGGGTTATCTGCTGATAGCGGTGGCGTTCGTCAGCACTCTCGAGTGGTTCACCTACCACAGGCGGCTAACGGTGTGAGACAGCGTTCATTCGCGCCGCTTGGGCTGGTTGCGAGCCTGCTCCTGCTTCTGATTCTAGGCGGGCTCTATCTCGGTTGGGTATGGCCGCTCCGAACGGTTGGATGGCAGGGAGTGTTCGGAGGCGTTAACTACGAGGCGAAATTCCCTGCGGCGCTCGGCCTGATCTTGGTGGCGCCACTGCTGATATGGGTTCTAAGCCATTCGTTGGCTGCTTTGCCCTGGCCCCAGCGAATCCTCTCGGTGGTGTTCAGGTCACTATTTTTCCTGGCGTTGGGCTGCGCGCTTTCTCAGCCGTCGAAGACATCGAAGACCAACAAGATTTGCACGGTGCTGTTGATCGACGTGAGCGATTCGGTACCCGACGCCGCTTTGGAGGATGCTCGGTCAACCATTTCGGACTTGTTAGCGGCCAAACGCCCCGATGATCGCGTCAAGATCATCACCTTTGCCGCGCGTCCAAGAGTGCTTGAGCTGAGCGGGGGGCAGGCGCTTCCGTCGGCAGGCGCACTTCGACACCGAATGGGAGCTGTTGCTGGGAAGAAGCCTGAGAAGGGCGTGGCCCAGGGCGTCGACACGGGAGGCAGCGCGAGCAATCTTCAGGCGGCGTTGCGGCTCGGCTTGGCGGTGTTTCCAGAAGGGTACCTGAAGCGGCTGTTGCTTCTGAGTGACGGGATTGAGACTGAGGGCGCGCTGCTTTCCGAGATCCCAAACGCTCGGGCTGCCGGCGTCAAAGTGTCTACGCAAGTTATCAATCGGCCGCTGCCCCCGGAGGTTGCAATCACCGAATTGGTGTTGCCCGCGAAGGTGGACATTGGGCAGCCCTTCGAGATTGTTGCTTCAATTTTCGCAACCCAAGAGGCGGTGGCGCGCGCCAGCCTCTACCAGGGTGAAACGCTGAATGGCCTCGACGCGGTGCGGCGATTGGAGCTGAGGCCCGGCAAAAACGAGGTAAAATTTCAGAGCGTCGTTCGGGTTGGCGGACAGGTCACCTACGAGCTTCGCTTGGACCAAGTGTCTAAGGATCAGTTCTCTGAGAACAACCGTTTTCAGGCAACGCTTGAGGTGCCAGGTCGCGCTAGTGTGCTTTATATTGAGGGCCAGGAAGGCCGAGCGGGCTATTTCTCGAGCGCGCTCTCAGCCCAGCAATTCGATGTGGATGTTCGCTCTCCCAGCGGATTCCCTACAACGCTAGCCGAGCTACAGCGGTTTGCTTTCGTCGTTCTCTCCGATGTTCCGAAGGAGCAATTCTCAGAGGCCTCGGAGTTGCTCGTGGAGCGCTATGTGCGGGACCTGGGTGGAGGATTCTTGTTTGCTGGCGGAGAAGCGGGCTTTGGCCTAGGCGGGTGGGGCGGCAGCACCCTGGAACGTTTGCTCCCTGTGCGTATGGATTCTGACAATCGAAAGGAGAATCCGAGCGTCGCGCTGGTGCTCGTGATTGATCGTTCGGGGTCGATGTCGGGATTGCCGATAGAGATGGCCAAAGCCGCGTGCGCCGCCACGGTTTCGACGCTGGAGCCCAGCGATTTGATCGAGGTGATTGCCTTCGATTCTCAACCCGAAAGATATGTGCGCATGCAGCCTGCGCGTTACCGCTCGCGCATCGAAAGCGATATTTCGCGGATCCAGCCCGGCGGAGGCACCGAGATTTTTCGCAGCCTCGACATGGCCTATCAGGATATTTCAGTAGTCCAAGCCCGACGCAAGCACGTGATCCTGTTAACCGACGGTGCTGCCCCCACCGAAGGCATCACAGAGCTGGCCCAAGCGATGCTCGCGGAGTCGATCACGGTCACCACCGTGGGCCTGGGAGAACAGGCGAACAACGAATTGTTGAAGCAGATCGCTGACGCCGGGGGCGGCCGCTATCATGCGGTGCCCGACGCGAATAGCCTGCCTCGGGTGTTCGCACGGGAGGCGGAGTTTGTTGCGCGCCAAGCAGCGATCGAAGAATGGTTTCAGCCCCAGTTGACCGGATCCGCTGATTTTCTAAAAGGGATCGCGGTCGGGTCGTTACCCAATCTGCACGGTTACGTGGCAACGAGTATGAAGCCAGCGCCGGCGCAGCAGATTTTGGCCAGTGATCGCGAAGAGCCTATTTTGGCACGCGGGCGCGTCGGTCTCGGCTGGGCACTCGCCTGGACGAGCGACCTGAAGAATCTGTGGGCGGTCGATTGGTTGCGTTGGCCAGGCTACAGCCAATTTTGGGGCCAGCTCGCACGCGAACACATGCGAGATAGCCGAACACGCGAGTTGCCTATGCAAACAGAGGTTATCGGCGGGAACGTGCGTGCCACGGTGGATGCCTTTGACGCGGACGAGCGCTTTGACAACAACCTCCTCTCCACACTGAAAGTTGTGTCGAGTGCCGCTCCGGGGAAGATCTCCACCCACCCGCTCGTGCAGAGTGCACCGGGGCGCTATGAGGCGCGCTTCAAGCTCGATGGTTACGGAACGTTTGCGCTCCACGCTAAGCACACGCGGGTGGGTCGCGACGGTGTAGAGAGCGCGGTCGCCGAAAGCTTTGGCCACGTGAGCCAGCCGTATCCGGCTGAGTATTCGGAAGTCCGGCCCGACTCCGAGCGCTTGGCGCGGGCCGCACTGATTGGGGGAGGCCTGGTGAACCCAACGGCCGCCCAGCTGTTTCTGCCCGGCTCCGAACAGATCGCTTTTCACGAGGAGATTTGGCAGAGCTTCGTGTTCTTAGCGCTAGCCTGCTTTCTTTTAGATCTCCTGCTGCGCCGAGTCCGGCTGTTCGATCGTAAATCGCTACCCGTACGGTCGTCGCCCGGGCTACCTTTGAAGGCAGTGCGTCGAGGATGAACAATTTTTCCCGCATTTCGTCTCGCCTGGATTCAGGTCGTCCCCTCGTTGTCGATTCTGACAGCGCGGCCTCGCTCCGGGCTCGCGGGCTCGGACTTGACACGCCGGGAGCGCTCGGCCGTTTGCTGCGGGAGCATCCCGAAGTGGTGCGCAGCCATTACGCCGCAGAGGTAGCCAGCTGCGTGGACGTCTTGAGCGCACTCACTGCGGACACGACGCCGCGTGCATTAGCCGAAGTTGGGATGGAGCATCGCTCCGCACTCCTTACGGGGATCGCGGTGGACCTCGCACTCGAAGCGGCCGCAACCTCGAACAAGCCGATCGCGGTGGCGGGCGTTCTTGGGTCGGAAATGGTGAGCCCCCTTTCGTCCGGAAGACTTGTGGTTGAATTCGAGGAACACGCGGCGCGGCTGGCGTCTGCTGGCTGTGAGCTTATCATTGCTAGAGGTCAGGGCTCGCGGTTGGGGCTGATGGCGGCCGTTGTCGCAGGAGCCGCTACCGGACTGCCGACGTGGGCGGTGATCCAGTTGCTCAACGACAAAGGTCTGGAAGGCGATGTGGTGGAGCTCCTGGAGGCACTCACGCAGGCTGGGGCATCCTCAGTAGTCCTCGAAGTTTCTAGCACCTCTGCTTATCTCCCTGAGCTTCGCTGTCTTCAAACGGCGAACGCGGTGAGATTGGGTGTTCTTTTGGCCGCGAGCCCGGAAAGTGTCCGCGGCTTTGCCGATTCGCAAGTGGACATCAAGGCATGGGCAGCGCTTGCGCTTTCGCTCGATTCCGGTGCTTGTCGGATCATTGGGGGCGGCGCCGGCACCACCGAAGCGCACACGCGGAGTTTGGCCGTGGCCCTCGGCTCGATGCCTCCTGTGGCGTTGAGCCCGCCCAGGGCATGAAGCCTAGGGCATGAAGAAGAGCGAGCCCGTGACAGCGCCAGGCCTGCGCCCTATAGCGAGTTCCGCCTTATGATTTCGACCTCTCCCCTATCCTCCGCCGCGCTGGATCGTCCGATTGAAGACGCGGAAGAGCTCCTTCAACCGTTTCTCCAAGCTGAGAAGCCGCGTGAGCAGTTTCGTGTCGGATTGGAAATGGAGCGGTTTGGCGTCCAGGGGAGCGAGTGCCGTGCGCTCCAGTACGAGGGCCAGGAGGGTTTGCTTGCGATTTTTCATCGCCTCATTGAAGAGCGTGGTTGGGAGCCAAGCCAGGAGTACGAAAACGGACCCATCATTGCTCTCACCAAGGAGAATGCTGCCGTAACGCTCGAGCCAGGTGGTCAATTGGAGTTTAGTGGGTCGCCACTTTCAGATCTGCATCAAGTTCAAGCGGAGCTCAGCCAACACCTGCGCGAAGTGGCCGAAATTTCGGAGCGTTTCGGAGTGTCTTGGTTGAATACAGGCTTTCATCCGTTCGCGAAGCAAGCTGATCTGCCCTGGGTTCCGAAGGCCCGCTACTCCATCATGAAAGCTTATTTGCCAGGGCAAGGCAGTGGTGCTTGGGATATGATGCAGCGTACCTCCACGGTGCAGCTCAATCTCGACTACTGCGACGAAGAGGACGCCATGGACAAGCTCCTGGTCGGGCTCAAGATGGCCCCCCTGGCCAACGCGCTCCTAGCGAATTCTCCCTTCCGAGAAGGAGAATTTACCAGTTATAAGAGCCTGCGCGGGCAAGTTTGGCTCAACATGGACCCGCGTCGCTCGGGGTTGCTCGGGCACCTTTGGTCCAAGGACAAGCTCTCTTATGGAGACTACGTGGAGTGGGCACTCGACGCTGGGATGTTTCTCATCAAGCGTCACGCTGAAGTGATCCCGAACACCGGTCAGTCCTTCCGAGATTTTCTCAAGAACGGATACCAAGGGCAGCGAGCTACTCTGGCGGATTGGCGACTGCACCTGAACACGCTCTTTCCAGAAGCTCGACTCAAGAGCACGCTTGAGCTTCGTCCTTGCGATTCGCTCCCGCTTGCGCTTGCGGGTGCGTCGTCTGCGCTCTGGCTGGGCGTCTTGGCGGATGCGGAGTCGGTGGCGGAAGCGAAGCGTTACCTTGAACAGTTCTCGTTTCGAGACATCTCTAGCGCGCGCGCTCGCCTGGCAGAACACGGCCTTTCCGCGAAGGTCGGAGATGTTCAAGGCCACGCGATTGCAGCCGATCTGGTGAAAATTGCCGTAGGTGGCTTGGCGCGTCGGGGCCGCCAAAATGCCAAGAATCAGGATGAGAGTGTTTTTTTGGCGCCGCTCCAAGAACTCGTGCAAAGTGGCCTGAGCCCAGCAGATTTTGCCGGGCGGGGCCTCACG
>Ga0209181_10010901_pt1 | contig 11733 bp, 9 predicted proteins | sample MAT05_FD_187208 | JGI IMG/M metagenome (GOLD analysis project Ga0209181, IMG submission 187208) | Freshwater microbial communities from Lake Fryxell liftoff mats and glacier meltwater in Antarctica - MAT-05 (SPAdes) (version 2) | ecosystem: Environmental > Aquatic > Freshwater > Ice > Liftoff... | reverse complement strand
CCTTCACGTCGCTGCCTTCGCGGAACAGCCGCTGCAGCACGATGCCGGCCGCCCGTGCGCGCACCTGCGCCACGCGCGACGCTTCCAGGCGCCCTGGCAGTTCGGTCGTCAAGGTCACAGTGCGCGGCGCAACGGTGACCACCCCGACTTCGGGCGGCGGTGGTGCAGCGTTGGCCGGGGCACTGCCCGGCCGGGCGGGAGCATCGGACTTTTCGCCGCACGCCGGCAACAGGACCAACATGACCAGGGTGAGCAGTGCCAATGCACGGCTTGAAAGCGATGGGCTGCGTCTGGCGCCGGCATTTGCGGGGTCCAACGTGGCACGGTGAAGGGATGGCTGTTCGCACCTGCACCCGGCGTCCGCATCGACGATCGACGTCTTGCTGCCGCCGCATCGAGGGTCGTGGGTCTGCCTGGCTCCCCGCAGGCCCTTTGTTCTCAAGCTCTTGCGCTCATCACTCAGCCCGGGTCTGGTGTGACGGTTGCCGCGCTTCATCGCGCGACAGAACATCGACCGACCGACGACGCGATGATGGGCCCAACAGATCTGGTGCGGTGATGAGCCTCGGTGAAAAAGCCCCGAAACCCCACCAGTTCCGGGCCGCCGTAACGTTCGTACTCGCGACGTTCCATAAGTGCTCCATTCAGCTAATTTCCGCGACGCCTCAACCCAGAACTTGCGGATTGAGTTGCCACACAGAAAAGTTGAGTGCGGCAGCGAAGCTGACCCACAGCAGATACGGAATCAGGAGTGCGCCTGCCAGGGGGCGTATGCGCCAGAAAGACACCATCGTGGCAACGACGAGCAACCAGAGCAGCACGATGTTCGCGAACGCCAGAGCCCCTTGGCTCCATGCAAAGAAGAGCCATGTCCACAGGGCGTTCACCGCCAGCTGCAGCAGAAACAAGGACAGTGCCGCACGGGTGGCGCGCAAGCCGTCCGAGCGCCAGACCCACCATGCGGCGATGCCCATCAACGCGTACAGGATGGTCCAGACCGGTCCAAAGACCGAGGACGGCGGTGCCCAACCGGGCTGAATCAGTTGCCCGTAGAAAGGTGCAGCGCGTATCGACGCCATGGCACCAATGCCAGAAGCCATAAAACTGATGGCAAGCCAGACAATCAAGCCAATGGCTTGCTTCGTCTTTGACCGGGGCAATCCGTGATCAACCAGGCCGGTGGTGTCGTGACGGGGAAATTGCTGGGCAGAAGTGGTCATGGGATGTGCGTCAAGCTCAGGCCGGGGCCGCGAAGTGCCCCGTGCGCACCAGCTTCTTGTTGACGAACTCCTGGATGCCCATGGCGCCCAGCTCGCGTCCGTACCCCGAGCCCTTGATGCCGCCGAAAGGCAGGTCGGCGTCGGACCAATCGATGTTGTTGACGAAAATCATCCCGGTATCCACCTGGCTCGCGACCCGCTTGCCTCGGGCCTCGTCCTTCGTCCACACCGAGCCAGCCAGGCCGAAGTCGGAATCGTTGGCCAGGGCAATGGCAGCGGCCTCGTCCTTGACGCGGAAGAACGAAACCACCGGGCCGAACAACTCGTCGCGGAATGCGGGGTTGCCGGGCTTGATGTCGGTGAGGATCGTCGTCTGCATGAACCAGCCCGGCCGGTCGACGCGCTTGCCACCCAGCAGCAGCTTGGCGCCGCCCTTCACGGCCGCGTCCACCTGCGCCAGCAACTGCACCAGCGCGGCTTCGGTGGACAGCGGGCCTTGCGTGGTGGCTTCAATCATCGGGTCGCCCGGCTTCAAGGCTTCCAGCGCGGTCCGGAACTTGGCCAGGAACTTGTCGGCAATCGAATCCAGAACGATGAAGCGCTTGGCCGCGCAGCAGGTCTGGCCGGCGTTGTACATGCGGCCCCAGACCGCCCACGGGATCGTCTTGTCGAGGTCGGCATCATCGAGCACGATGAAGGCATCAGTACCGCCTAGTTCCATGGTGGACTTCTTCAGGTTCTGACCAGCGCGGGCCGCGACCTTGCGCCCGGCCGCCAGGCTGCCGGTCAGCGCCACGCCCTTGATGCGCGGGTCGTCGATCACGCGGTCGGACTGTTCGTAAGACACGAACAAGTTGGTGTAGGCGCCGATGGGTGCACCGGCATCGAGCAGCAACTTCTCGAAGGCGATGGCGCATTGCGGCACGCAAGCGGCGTGCTTGACGACGAGCACGTTGCCGGCCATCAATTGCGGCCCGGCCACTCGCGCCAGTTGGTAGTACGGAAAGTTCCAGGGCTCGACGCAGAACAGCACGCCCAGCGGTGAACTTTCCACATGCGCCTCACCGGCTTTGGGGTGCAGCTTTGTCGGCGCGAGGAAGGACTCGGCGTGCTCGGCGTAGTAGGCCAGGATGTCGGCGCTGAACTTCACCTCGCCGCGCGCCTCATCGAGGCGCTTGCCCATGTCCAGTGTCGCGAGCTTGGCGAAGTCATCGACATGGGCGTGCATCAGTGCGGCCGCTTTCTTGACAATGAGTGCGCGCTCGACGTAAGTCTTGTGCTTCCATGTCTGAAAGCACGCGTTCGCGGCGGCGAGCTTGGATTCGAGTTGAACTTCGCTCAAGTGCTCGAAGCTCTTGAGCAGCTTGCCGGTGTTGGGGTTGATGCTTTGGTAGGTCATGGGGTGTCCTGGGTCAGTGGCGCGGGGCGGCGTACGGCAACGCAAGCGTAATTCGGAGAAAGAAGGACGCTGCTCGCGCCGCGTGCTCACGTCTGTGCGCTGGCGCACACCGTCGGGCGTCAAGTTGGCCGGGCTGTCTTCGACGTACAGCACGGTCCGCAGGGGCGCTGACTTCGCGGTGTCAAGCGACATGGCCGCCCTGGGGGCGATGGCTACGCAGGCCAATCCGATGCCATCGGTCACGTTCATACCGATGCCCGGATGGGGCGTCTGAAGACCGAAATCGCTGCCGCGCAGGGCCTGCTCTTCGTCACCGCGGAATACAACCGCTCGATTCCCGGCGTACTGAAGAACGCGATCGATCATGCCTCGCGCCCTTACGGGCAAAAACGCGTGGGCGGGTAAGCCGGCCGGGGTGATTGGCGTGTCCGTGGGCGCGATCGGCACGGCGACGGCACAGCAGCACCTGCGCAACATCCTGGCCTACCTCGATGTGCCGGTGCTGGGGCAACCGGAGGCCTTCATTCAGGCCAAGGACGGTCTCTTCGATGCAGATGGCGAACTGGGCCCGGACAGCAAAGTGTTCTTGCAGAACTGGATGGACAAGTACATCACATGGGTGACGCGGCACGTTGACTGAAACCCAGCAGCCGATTCGTGTGCCGCAACACGGCGGGCAGACACGCTGTGTTGACGGCAGGTCGATTGCCATCAAGATCACCCCGGGTCGCGCGGATCGCACCAAATCGACACCGCAATGGCCGTCTCTGCCAGCGAGCAGGCAGATCTCGGGGCGCCGGGCCAGCAGTTGCGTGAAGAGCGTCCAATTGGCCGGGGTGCCTTCGGCGCACAGCACGGTCAAACCGGCGCAGATTTCGCAATGACAAGCGACGTCGCCGACGTCAGGTCATCAGTCCGTCGCGATTCGCCTTCAGCTCTCTCACGCGCGCGGGACTGGCGACCAGGTATTGCAGGTTCAGCGCCTCCAAGGTGGCGGTGCTCCAGATCGACGATGGAACGGTAGCGGCCTTGCCAGATGTCGTGCTCACGGCTGCTGGCCGGCGGGCAATGACGGGCGTTGTAGTGACCTACTCTGACCGCTTGAGCAGGACAACATGGGAAACGCTGGCCACTGACCGACCAGACCCGACGATGTGGCTTTCGAACTGGGCGCCTGAGCTGAAGGATTGAGCGACCGCGAATTGGCCTTGATACTGCCACCGACTTGATGCGCTCTTCAAGAACACAGGAATCGCGATTCGCTGACGCGCGAACTGTGCACTGACAGGACTTGTGCGTGCGCCTCGGCCACAAAGTACGACTTCGGGCGCCCGAGGACTGAATGCTTTGCTCAGGCAAGCCGCCACGATGGCGCCGTTGCGGGTGGGCAAGCACGACACGACGCTGCCGCCGAGTTGTGCATGAATCTCACCCCGTGTGTATTCGCAGCCGAGCGTGAACACTACTTCCGAGTCTTCTTGGACTTGGCAGTCTTCTTGGACTTCTCAAAGTCCTCGGTACTGGGTCCACCCGGCTCTGAGGCCTTGCGCATGTGCTCTTTGCTGCCGTGGGCGATGCGCTCTTTCTTCGCGCGGATGTTGGCGTAGAGCCCGGGCTTGGCGGTAGTCATCTGGCGTCCTTCTTCTCGGTCGGCGAATCGGTAGCGAGCGCGCGCAGGCAAAGAATGAATGGTACCGTCGCCGGCAGCCTCTGGCCGGATGAAAAGTGCCAGAAGCGCTGTAGGAAAATGACGCGAACCGCGCCCAGCTGGTCTGGTTTGCTTCAAGCTCAGCATCTGCAATGTTGACCAAGGCTCCCGCGATGCCCGTCATGCCGACCGGACTGCGCCACAGCAGTGACGACAGCCCAGGTATTCGCCGTCGCGCGCGCGGCAAGGGCTTCTCGTACCTCAACGACAACGGGCAAGCCGTATCTGGCCTGGCTGAACGTGAACGCCTGGCCAAGCTGGCAATTCCCCCGGCCTATCGCGACGTCTGGATCTGCCCGTCGCCGCAAGGGCATTTGCAAGCCACCGGACGCGATGCGCGGGGCCGGAAACAGTATCTCTACCACCCCGACTGGCGGGCTGCTCGCGACGAAACCAAATTCGACCGCATGGTCGCGTTCGGCGCTGCGCTGCCACGCATTCGCGCCGCAGTCACGCGTGATCTGGCGCAGCCTCTGGGTGCCCCTGTCAACCAGACCGCCGTGACGGCGGCGCTCGTGCGGCTGCTCGACACCACGATGGCCCGGGTGGGCAACGAAGAATACGCCCGCACCAACAAGTCGTATGGCCTGACCACGTTGCAGAAGCGGCATGCAGCGCTGACGGGCGACAAGCTTCGCCTGAAGTTTCGCGGCAAAAGCGGGGTGGTTCATGAAGTTGCGCTCAAAGACAAGCGGGTAGCACGAATCGTCCACCGCTGCCAGGCGCTGCCCGGGCAAGAGCTGTTCAAGTACCTTGACGACGCCAGGCAACTGCACAGTGTCGGGTCTGCCGAAGTCAACGACTACGTGCGCGCCGCTGGCGGTGGCGAATTCACGGCAAAGGACTTTCGCACCTGGCACGCAAGCGCCGCGGCACTGGCGTTGTTCTTGCATCTGGGCGAAGCGGCGCAGCAAGCAATCACGGCGATTGTCGCCAACCAGCTGATTGCAGAAGTGGCACAGTTGCTTGGCAACACCGTGGCGGTGTGCCGCAAGTCTTATGTTCACCCTGAAGTGCTGGCGCTGCTGTTCAAGACTAAAACCATGCCAATGGCGTCAAAGGCAGCGCAGCCCGAACGCAAGGCCGGATTGACCGCAAGCGAACGTGCTTTTCTGGCCTTTCTTCGCGTGCTGAAGTAGCTTCTCGCAGGGGGTTGCGCATCGCTCGCTTCGCAAGCAGATTACGCTCCGTGCCTTGCCGCATCCATACGACGCCTGTGCGTCAGCCAGGTCGACCGATTGGCCGTCTCCCGTGGGACGGCTGGGCCGTTTACCTGGGGGCGACTTCTTTTATTCATGGCGACAAGGGTCTTCCGCCCTCCATCAACCTCACGGTCACCTTCTGATCCCCCTGCCGAGTGGCTTCAAAAGACGCCACCATCCTGGCTGATGGACGGCAGCTGCCATCAGGCTGCAGCGCGCTCGCGATGGACGTGCATGTCGATGTGGACGTCGGCAAAAGGACACAAGACGCCGCCGGCCTCATCGCGCTCGACCAACCCGAGTTCGGCCAGAACCTGGACATCCTCGTGGACGCGCTTGACGTCGCGGCCCACCCGCCGGGCCAGCTCCCGCACCGCCATCGCGCCCTGCCCCAGCAAGGCCGTGACTAGCGCCCAACGGCGCTCGGTCAGCCTGCCGAAGAAGACACCCGGGCTTTCGAAGTTCAGTGTCTCTCCCTGGTAACGCGCGGCCTGCGCCTTTTTCCCCACCCGCCGCAGGGCGGCACCCCAGTCAGGCTGAAGGGTGATCGTGAGAGTGCGTTGTGTCGTCATGCCTTGCTCCTGGCCGCCTCGACGGCGGCGATGAAGTCCTCCACCAACGCGTCGACCGTGGTGAACCGGTAGGGCAGTTCCCGGCCGTGAATATGGCAGTGATCACCCTTACCCCTTTCGTTGTCGAATCCAACCACCCGAACCCCAGCCACGGAATAGACCGCGCGGTACTTGTAGCCGTGGTCGGTGGGCGGCACCGGCCGCGGCACACGCCAGACCACCAGTTCGATCACGCCGCCATCTTCGGTGACGTCCTTGAAGCGAGTGATCAACTCGGCGCTCATGTTGGCGATTTTGCCAACGAAGCCGGATGTTGGCAAGTTCGCCAACGTATGTTCACCAACGGATGCAGTGGCTCTCTCCCCTCGATGTCCCGGCCACGGCGGGCAAGCTGCGACACCGGATCAAGGGACCTCTGCCCTGCGCAAGGAGACCGCGGTCGGTACGGCTCAGGCGCGCCCAGTCCAGGCGGCTCCATTGTCGGCAGTGTGGTGTCGAGGCGACCTTCAGTCTGCGACGCTGTGCGGCAAGACCCGGCCAGGAGCGGGCCATGGCCAGCGACCGCTTGCGGCCACTTCGTTCTCGACCTGTCAGCGCCCCCGGGGCCGAGCAACCTAGCCGTCCGGCGCCGCTGATGTCGCGCAAGAGGGGCGGGCCGCGATCTTGATGGCATGCGCCACAATCTGGCGCTGCGCTATGGCCACTTCCAGGAAGACTCCGAGACTTGCCAGTTCGACCTCGGTCTCCGGGGAGGGCAATGCCTACGAAGCGCGGGTTCAAGCCCGCTACCTGGCCGCCTTTCTCATGGGCGAGCCCACGCGCTTTGGGCCCAGGACTCGGCTGGTAGAACTGCGCTTCCAAGCCCAGCTGGACTTCAACACCGACGACCTGGTCTGCGTCGTCGAGCGAGACGACGGCAGCAGGTTCTTCGGGGTGATGCAAGCAAAGCTCACCCTGAGAGCGTCTGCCAGTGACAAGCCCTTCCGCAAAGCCATCAAAGGGGCTTGGCTCGACTACAAATCCAACACCAAGTTCAGGGGTGGTCTAGACCGTCTGGTCATCGTCTACGGAAGGGACGCGAGCGCTGACAGCGTCTACGCCGCGACCCAGCTGTGCGACCGAGCCCGTGGGCAGCCGTTTTGGGAGCGGTTCTTCGAGGCGGTGGAGGCCCCCGGCCTCATGTCACCCGCCCAGCGCTCGGTCGTCGAGGCCGTCAAGACAGTCTTGCTGGATGAGCTGCAGATCACTGCGGCCAAAGAGGATCTGCACGGACTGCTGCGCCACCTTTGGTTTTATGAGCATAAGGTGGCATTAGACGAGGAAGTCGAAGTTGTCGAGCTTCTTACCAAGCTGGACTGGGTTCTTGGCCCGTCCCTGCTTGGCGGGCCGGCAAGTGTGTGGAGCGTGCTGATCACCACCTGCCAGCAGCTCAACAAGAACTTTGCTGTGGTGACGCTGGACACCATCAACGGCCACCTTGACTCGGCCCTGCTGGGCCAAGCGTTTGCAAACCACCGAGCGAGTCGCACCGGCAGCCAAGCCGTTGTACTGCCGCTGGTGACGGTTAGCGTCACCGCTCCAGCGGCAGGTGTGGCTGCAGCACCGTCCCTGGCGCGCGCAGGCAGCCCTGTCATCGATGTCGGATGGGCGGACTCTGGCAGGCCCGAGGCCCCTAACCCCTACGCCACGCCCCAGCTCGACGCCATCAATGGCTTGCTCAAAGGCTTCAAGTTCAAGGACGCGCTTGCCCAGCTCTCCGTCCTCGGCCATGACATGGCCGGGCTCACGAGTCAGCAGAAGGCCCTCTGGTACCTCTACCGCGGGACCTGCTACTGGCATTTGGAGAAAACAACTGAGGCGGCAGCCGACTTCCTGAAAGCCTACGAGCTCGACCTCGGCAACGACCGCACAGCCGCGGCCAGGGTCCGTGGCCTCTTGCTCTCAGGCCGCCTCACCGACGCACTGGAGGCGGGCAAGGAGGCTGGCGAACGCTTCCCCGAGTCGCTTGCCGTCTGGGCCGCGAACGCAAATGCCCAGATTCTCAGCGGCAAGGTACCGGCAGAGTCGAGCCTTCCCGTGTCGCACCGCAACAGCGCGGATGGGCTGCAGCTTGTCGCGGCGGGCCTGCGGACAACCGGGCTTGTTAAGGAAGCGGCTGAGCTGTCGCTTCGCTCTTTGCAAGCCGACACCCCAGGGTTCTATGTGCGCTCGGCTGCACTGCACCACGTTCTCGAGCTGGTCACCGCCAACAAGGTTCACACGACGCTCAAGGCCCTCGGTGAGGACGCCAAGATGATGCTGCGCACCGTAACCCAAGCCTTCGAGCCCCGAGCGGAGAAGGTCTGGAGTGTGCAAACGGAAGGGGCGCTTGGAGCTGTTGCCGCCAACCTTGGCGTGGCCTACCTGCTCCAGGGGGATAACGACTCCGCGCTGCAAGTAGCGCACGAGGCCCGCCAGCACCAGCGAACGGAGCCTGCACTCCTGCGTGTGGAGCTCGACGCTCTGCGCGAGACCGGTCGGGTTCAAGAGATGTTCCGCCTGGGCCTGGCCGAACTGGCAAGCCTTGAAGAAGGCGGCCTCGTGGCGCTGGCCCAAGCGGCCGTTGACTTCAGTGACGCTGCAGCAGCGACTGCCGTCTTGGAGCACGCTCGGGGCCGTTCCGATGTCGAGGTTGCCGCCAAAGAGGCATTGCAGGCTGCGCGCTGGGTGGCGATGTGGAACGTAAAGGAGCGCGCCGAGGTCTTGGCCGAGATCGTCGCCCTCGACATCGGCAGCACGTCGAGCATCCCATTGCTGACAGCCATCGCTCGGCTCACGCACAAGCAAAACACCGAGCGGTCACAGGACGCTGTGGAGCGGCTGCAGGCCCTCCTTGTCAACAAGCCTTCGGCAGAAATCGCCCTGATGGTCGGCGACCTCTACCTCGACCTCCAGGACTACAAGCAAGCGGCCAAGTACTACGACAGCGCCCCACTGCCACCTGCACTCAGCGAGCTGCACACAAGGCTTCTATTCAGCCTGGTGCGTTCGGGCATGAAGCGACGCGCAAAGACTCTCATCGAGTCTCTGCCAGACGGCTGGGTGGCTCACGACGAGCTCCGGACGCTCGCAGTGCAGGTCGCCCAGGAGGCGGGGGACTGGACGCTCCTCACCCGCCTGGCCGATGCCCAGTTCACGGCCCACCGCGGGGAGGTGTCCAGCTGGCTCTTCAAGTACGTCACATCGGCCCAGACGCTGGCCGCGGCGGACCTTAGAGCCCTCATTGCCCAAGCTCCGCTGGAGCTCCAAGGCACGCCGCAGCAGGCGAGCCAGCTGGCGGTTCTTGAGATGCGCTTGGGGCTGCACGAGGCAGCCATGCGGCGGCTCTATCGGATGCGGCGCCTGGTGCCCAGCAAGGTGGAGTCCGCCACCGCGCTGATGATGGCCGTTCTTGCGTACAACCAGCCGCTTCCGCACATGGAGGAAGCGTTGCCGCTGGTGGGGCCGGGCACGCATGTGGTGCTCCAAGACGCCGAGAAGGTCGTACACCTCACTCTCGACCCGGAAGGGCTTGACGGCTTGCCCGACGAACCTGAGTTCAAGCCGACAAACTGGGCGCTCAACTCTCGGTTTATCGGCAAGACACCGGGCGACGAGGTCGAGCTCGATGCCACATTTGGAAGCGTGCGCCTAGTGCGCGTGCTCTCCGTCGAGTCAGCTTATCGAAGGCAGCTGGCGCTGGCCCATGAGCAGATTCAGACGAGTCTTGAGCCGACGCCCAACGTGTGGTCGGTGCGACTGCCTCATGACGCAGAGGGGCGCCCAGACTTCAGCGAGGTGCACGAGCAGCTCAAGGCCCAGAGCCAGCAGATCCGGGACGCCTTCGAGACGTATAAAGACATCCCCATCACGCTGGGCGGGATGTCCAAGCTCCTTGGGTGCAAAAGTGTGGATACGGTTCTTGGCTGGCCGACCGGCTTGGACGCAACGCCGCTCTACGTCGCAGATGGAAGCGCTGAGGAGAGGGAGCGCGCGATCGCCGTCCTGGAGGACCCCACCAGCGCCTACATCATCGATTCGGCCACGCTCGCTGAGTTGGTGCGTATCGGCGGTGTTGATGCCTTGAAGGAGTGTCCGAAGGTCTACGCCACGACCCAGACCCGCGAGCTTCTGCTGCAACGGCTTGAAGAGCAGCAAGGCAAGGGCTCGGAGGGGAGGCTGCTGGATGATGACGGGCAGATGCGCTTCATCGAGCTTACAGCGCGTGATAGAGCCTTCGCCGTCAGCCAGACCCGCGCGATGGTGGAAGCCATCAAGAGCTACTGCGAGGTTATCCCTGCGTACGGGCCTGAGACCAAGCCTGAGCTCCTTGAGCAGCTTCAACAGCTTCTGTCCTCCGAGGAGCACTCCGTGCTCAACGCCGCACTGGAGCGAGGCTTGGCGCTCGTGTCGACGGACCTACGGCTGCGCCATTTGGCCGCAGAGATGAACGTTCGCGGTGTCTGGCCGCAGGTTCTCCTGCAGAAGGCGGCTTCGAGCGGAGCGGTGACCGCATCGCAGTACTCGATCGCCGCGGTGAGGCTGCTCGTCGGCAATCGGACCTTCGTGCCACTCATGCCGATTGACCTGCTCACGCTTTGCCAACAGAACACTTTCCTGCTGCGCCACGGCATTGGCCGGTTGAGAGCCTACCTCTCGCACCCGAACACGGAGTTCGGGAGCACCTTCCGGATGGTTGAGTCCTTTGTCCAGCTCGCCGCCGTCTCTGGTGTCCGGCTGGGAGCCTTGGCCGAGCTGCTCAGACATGTTGTTGAAGGGATGATGCGGCATAACGACACCGTGGAGCAGGTACCCCAAGCACTCTTTGCCACTATCACCGACCTGGTCTCAGCGAAGATCACGAATCCGTACCCACAGGTGGTCTCACACATCGAGGCCCTCCAGGAGATGCAGCGGGACTTTTTGACCGCTGCCATCAACGAGGGTGCGCAGTGGGCAAAGGAGCCCATGAGAGATCGGCCGGTGCAGTTGGCGGTCTACTTTGTCGGCAAACAACCGATCGTCACGCTCGACCGGGTGAAGGACAATCCTGATAGAGGGAGCTCAGATGGCGCGTGAGTCTTGCAGGCAGTCAATTGACCACCGCAGCGGGACGCCACAGATAGATAACTTGATGGCATCGAACTGGCTGCTTCTGGACCGCCCCCTTGGTATGACAGATGTCGGCTCAGGGTCAATACCTGCCAGAAGGCTTGCCACGGGCGAAGGACTGCTGGCAGCCAGATTGCCGCCGCTTACCGAGCCCACACGACCATTCCTTCGCAGTCGGGGGCCTGATTTCGCGGCAGTGAACAAAGGCCGCCGCATGCGGTGAAGATCAACTGCGCCAAAGCCGGCAGCACGTGGATCGCAATAACCTCTGCCGCACCGCCCGCCTCCCTGCCCCGCTCGCCTAACATCTTCGGTTCAATGACCGAACCGCCACCGCCATCAGCGCCCCGAACGGGCGACCTGTCCGCCCACACCCCCATGATGGCGCAGTACCTGGGCATCAAGGCCGAGTTCCCGGACACGCTGGTGTTCTATCGCATGGGCGATTTCTACGAGCTGTTCTTCGACGACGCGCGCAAGGCCAACCGGCTGCTGGACATCA
>Ga0209181_10010900_pt1 | contig 11733 bp, 10 predicted proteins | sample MAT05_FD_187208 | JGI IMG/M metagenome (GOLD analysis project Ga0209181, IMG submission 187208) | Freshwater microbial communities from Lake Fryxell liftoff mats and glacier meltwater in Antarctica - MAT-05 (SPAdes) (version 2) | ecosystem: Environmental > Aquatic > Freshwater > Ice > Liftoff... | reverse complement strand
AAATAATCCGTCGAGTGCGGACCCTTCCGCATCGGCATCGGCATCGGCATCAGTGTCGCCGTCGACGCGGTCGACAGCAAAGCGGTCGCTGGCCGCGTCGAACTCCCACACCCGCTCACCACTGGCCCACAAGGCCAGCTGCACCCGGCGCTCGGCCTGCCGCGCCGCGGTCAGGGCGTCGGTCTGCGCAGCGGCGGTGGCAAGGGCAGTCATCGGCAAACCCGGCCCGGACGGCAAATGGTGGTGGCGGATGGCATTGCGGGGGTGGGCAGAGTGGACAAGGGTGAGCAAGGGTGAGCAGCGCAAGGCTACCGCTGCCGCCCGGCAAACAAGCCGCGAAAAACGAGCAAAACGCCCAACTGCAATCGCCTTCAAGAAAAAGCACGGTCGTTCTATTTTTTAATGTTGCTGGTTAGAATTGAGGGTTGATGCCCGGATGCCGGGCCATCGGCCATCAGAACCAACAGGAACATCGGGATGACAGCGCAGGAAATCCTCAGTCAATACGGCCCGCGCGAGGCCATGGAATACGACGTGGTGATCGTCGGCGGTGGCCCCGGCGGCATGGCCACGGCCATCCGGCTCAAGCAACTGGCCGCAACCAGCGGGCAGGAGATCTCGGTGGTGGTGCTGGAAAAAGGCTCCGAGCCCGGCGCGCACATCCTCTCAGGCGCGGTGATGGACCCGATCGCGATCACCGAGCTGATCCCCAACTGGCGCGACCTGGGCGCTCCGCTGAACCAGCCCGTCACCGGCGACTTGCTGCTGACCCTGACCGAAGACGGCACCGCCACCATCCCCGACTGGCTGATGCCCGCCTGCTTTCACAACCACGGCAACTACGTCATCAGCCTGGGGGCGGTGGTCAAGTGGCTGGGCGAGCAGGCCGAGGCGCTGGGGGTCGAGGTGTTCCCGGGCTTTACCGGCGCCGAAGTGCTGTACGACGACCAGGGCGCGGTGCGCGGCGTGGCCACCGGCAACGTCGGCATCGGCAAGGACGGCGAGCCGGGCGACGGCTTCCAGCTGGGCATGGAGCTGGTGGGCAAATACACCGTCTTTGCCGAGGGCGCGCGGGGCCACCTCGGCAAGCAGCTGATCGCCAGGTACAAGCTCGACGAAGGCCGCGACCCCGCCACCTACGCGCTGGGCATCAAGGAGCTGTGGGAGATCCCGGCCGAGAAAGCCCAGCCCGGCCTGGTGCTGCACACCAGCGGCTGGCCGATCACCGACGGCAGTTTTGGCGGTGGATTTTTGTACCACCTCGAAGGCAACAAGGCCACGCTGGGTTATGTGCTGGGGCTGGACTACAAAAACCCCTGGATGAACCCGTTCGAGGAGATGCAGCGCTGGAAGACGCACCCGGCTATCCGCGCCCACATCGAAGGCGGCAAACGCATCGGCTACGGCGCGCGCGCCATCAACAACGGCGGGCTGCAAAGCCTGCCCAAGCTGGTGTTCCCGGGCGGTGCGCTGATCGGCTGCGACGCCGGCATGATGAACGCCGCCCGCATCAAGGGCAGCCATGCCGCCATCAAGTCCGGCATGCTGGTGGCCGAGGCCGCCGCCGCCGCACTGGCTGCCGGCCGCCACCACGACGAGCTGAGCGCCTACCCCGCCGCCTTCGAGCAAAGCTGGCTGCATGCCGAGCTGATGCAGACCCGCAACTTCAAGCCCTGGTTCAAGAAGGGCCAGACCGTCGGCACGCTGATGACCGGCATCGAGCAGTGGCTGATGCCCAAGCTGGGCCTGAAGGCACCGCCCTGGACGGTGCGCGGCGGCAAGGCCGACCACCTCTGCTTGCTGCCGGCGGCCGATTGCCCGCCGATCATCTACCCCAAGCCCGACAACGTGCTGACCTTCGACCGCCTCAGTTCGGTCTTCATCAGCAACACCAACCACGAAGAAAACCAACCGGCGCACCTGACGCTCAAGGACGCCAGCGTGCCGGTGGCGATCAACCTGGCGATGTACGGCGGGCCCGAGAGCCGCTACTGCCCGGCCGGCGTGTACGAGTTTGTCAAAAACGACGACAACACCGACCGCTTGCAGATCAACGCGCAGAACTGCGTGCACTGCAAGACCTGCGACATCAAGGACCCGACCCAGAACATCGTCTGGGTCACGCCTGAGGGCGGCGGCGGCCCCAACTACGCCGGCATGTAGGCGCGCCGGGCGCGGCGGACTCGGGGTGCCGAGAACAGCGCCACCAACGCGCCGCTGATGGCAGCTTGGGCACGGCGGCACCTGCCGACAATCGGGCCCCATCATGCAAGTGCTGCGGCTCAATGAGGTGTTGATGCGTGTGGTGGCGTGGCACAACCGCCACCCACTGGCGCGCCGCATCAACGCGTCCCAGGTGCACAGCATCGGTGAGGTGCTGCTGCCGTTTGCGGCGTCCAAGCCCGCTTTGGCGCCGCCGATGGCGCCCGCCGCCAATCGCCTGCCCGACGTGGCCGACTTGCTGGACCCACCGCAAGCCGGCACGCCATTGCTGCCGGACGGGATGCCGGACGCTGCGGCGCCAGCAACAACCGGCGCCGACGACGCCGATCTCGGGCCGAGCCCGACCGCCGTGGCGCCAGCCCCAACCACCCCTGAGGCCGCGGCCGGGTCCAGCCCCTTCATGCTGGCCGAGGACGATCTGGCGGCACGTTTGGCGGCCGATTTGCACGAAGCGGCAAATGCCCCTGCCGCGTCACCGGACCTGGCGCTGCCGCTCGAACCACAGGCCACACAGGCCATACAAGCAACACAGGCCACACAGACCACACAGGCAACCCCGGCCACACCCGCGCCAACCCCGCAGGCGGCAGCGGCCGCCACCGCTGGCGCCACACCAACCCACCGACTCAAGCGCCTGCTGGCCGGACTGACAGGCCGCCAGCCCGGCATGCCCCGGCTGGCGGCCGCTTTCAGCCGGGACTTCATCTGGCCGATGAGCCCGCGCCGGGTGGCACGCTGGGCCCGTGGCCACGGCCAGCTGGAAGCGCTGGCGCCGGCCGACTGGCCCCGGCGCGTGGTGGAGACCGATGGCACGCTGTTGGCCGCAGCGCGCCAGCAGGGGCTGGCGCATTCGGTCGAGTTGCATGTGTTGACCGCCGCCATCGGCGTTGGCGACCGCCGGCTGCGGGTGCTGATGGACGCCCAAGGCGCCGTCATCGGCCCGCGTGCCTACAGCCGCCCGCGCCTGGCTGCAGCGGGCGGCCTGCTGGCCACGGCCCTGCTGGGCCTGGGGTGGACCACGCTGCTACCGCTGCTGCCTGACGCATCGGCAGTCCTGGCTGCGGCTGCTGCGGCCAGCGCGCCTGCGCCATCGGCATCCGCCAGCGCCGCCGCGTCAGCCGAGGCTGCAGCGGTGACGGCGGCAGCTGCACTGGCCGCGTCCAGCGCCCTGGGCGCCGCAACAACGTCAAGCGCGCCAGCGGGTGTGGCCGGCAACACGCAGCACGCCGACGCCGACGCCGCGGCACCGGCAAGCCCTGAAGCCACGGCGCCCGCCGCGCAGCCGGCTGAAATCCACGCAGCCAGCCCGGCCACTGCGGATAGGGCTGTCGCGACAGCACGCGGACTCGCAGTGGCCGCAACCCCGCCAGCGGACACACCGGTACCAGCGCCCGGCCCCACTTTGGAAGCCGCACGTGGCAGTGCGGCGCCGCTGGGTCGCATCCGCCCAGCCCTGTCGGACGAAGACAAGCAGGCCGCCCGCGCGCAGACCGCCGCGATGCGCGGCGACAAGGTCGATCCACCCAGGCCTGCAGCCGCGGCTACCGCCCTGCACACGGTCTATGCGGTGGTCACCCGCCCCAGCCCGCAGCGCGAGGTGGCCAGCGCCGGGCTGGTGGTGATGACCCGCGCCAGCGGCCGGCTGCCGCAGCCGGTGCCCGAGCACAGTGAGCTGATGCAGAACCAGGGCGCCTGGCGTGCCGCCTGGTGGCCGTTTGCCAGCCTGGCCGACGCCGAGCGTGCACGGGTGCTGCTGGCCGGCAAGGGCCTGAAGGTCGATGTGGTCGAGTTCTGAGTGCCCCCAAGGCGGCGGCAAAACGCCCGCCGCCGCCCCCCCGAGGGGGAGGAGTCCACTCGGGAGCGGCCCTGCGTTGACTCATAAGCGCCCCCAAGGCGGCGGCAAAACGCCCGCCGCCGCCCCCCCGAGGGGGAGGAGTCCACTCGGGAGCGGCCCTGCGTTGACTCAGGCGCTATCGCACAGGGCCACCGATCTGATCGGGTTCGAGCGTTGCTTCATCTGAGCGCTGCGTCAGGGCCGCGGCACAGACTTCACAATCCAGGCCATGCCGATCGCGATTGCGCCCATCGCCCTGCGCCATGCCAGCGGGTTTCACGCCTGCCTGGATGTGGTGGCCCGCGAAAAGATGTTCCTGGCACAAATCGAGGCCTTGCCGCTCAGCCGCATCGAGGCCTTCATCCAGGACAACGTGGCCAACGACGCTGCCCAGTTTGTGGCGCTGGAGCGCCTGCGTGTGCAGTCGCTGTTGCAGCGCGACATGCCCACCGCCTGGCGCCTGCATGCGCCCGACTACCAACTGATCACGCCGTCCGGCGTCTCGTTTTCACGCGAGCGCTACCTGGGCATGATCGAAGCCGGCAGCCTGGTCTACCTGCAATGGCAGGCCGAGGCGATGCAGGTCAGGCAGCGCGGCACCATGGCGGTGGTGCGCTACCCGGCCACCTTGCAGCTGGAGTCGGGCAGCGCTTTCAGGTGCTGGCACACCGACACCTACGAGAAAACCGACGGCCAGTGGCAGGCGGTCTGGTCGCAGGCCACCACGATCCGGCCGGATTGACGGCCGGACCAACGGCCGCCAGCGGACGGTCTTTCAGCGGCCCAGCTCGCTCAAATAGGTATCGCGTGCCTGCAGCGCCGTGTCGGCAAAGTCCGAGAACAGCCCGTCGATGCCCAGGCGGTAGAACTGCAGGTACTCGGCCTTGGGGTCGCCCTTGTAGTCGGCGGCCAGCCGGCGCTGCTCGTTGCGGAAGGTGTAGGCGTGCACAAACAGCCCGGCCTTGTGCGCGTCCGCGATCAGCGTGGTCGGCGTCTGGGTGGTGGCGTCGTTGAGGTTGACCTTGCCGTCGCCGTTGATGTCCTTCAGGTTGCCGTTGGCGTCCACACTGCCCTTGACCGGCACGATGTAGGGCTTCCACGGGCCGATGCCATCGGCATAGAGCTTGATCTCGGCCAGGCCGGCCGGCGTGACCATGGCGCTGAACAAGCGCTTGTCGCCGGACTTGAACCAGTCGTACGGCCGGTCATACGGTGCGGCATACGTCAGGGTGCCGGCCTTCAGGTCGTAATCGTCGGCATCGATCAGCTGCACCAGGCGGCTGTTCAGGCCCTTGCTGCGCATCTCCTTCAGGCTGCCCGGCTCGAAGCTCTGCACAAAGATCGGCGCGGTCTTGCTGTTCCAGCCTGCGGCGTTGATCAGCGCGATGAGCTTGTCTTCGAGCGGCAAGCCCAGGTCGCGGTGGTAGGTGGGGTTCTTGGTCTCGGGGTAGACCGCGATGCTGCGGCCCAGCTTGGTCGACTGTGCCTTGACCAGGTCGATCAGCTCCTGGAACGTGACCACCTTGTACAGGCCGTTGTACTGCTGCGGCCGCTCGGCGTCGGTCGAGATGCCGCCCAGCGTCTTGATCTCGGCCAGGGTGAAGTCATGCGCAAACCAGCCGGTCTGCTTCTCGCCGTCCACCAGCCAGTCCACCCGTTTGCGGTTGGCAAACTCGGGGTGGCTGGCCACGTTGGTGCTGTAGACCAGGTTGGGGTCGTGGCGGGCGATCAGCACGCCGTCCTTGGTGGAGATCAGGTCGGGCTCGACCACGTCGGCTCCCAGGTCGATGGCACGCTGGTAGGCCTCGAGCGTTTCTTCGGGCAGGTAGCCGGACGCACCCCGGTGCGCTGCCACCAAGGGCTTGTTGCCGTCGAGTGTCATGAACGACTGGGGGTCCGACCCGCCGCAGGCGCTGAGCAGGGCGCTGGCGACGGCCAAGGCGACGGTGGAGCGGGTAAAGATGTTGCGGGTCATGGTGGGCCTCCGGCTGATTGTTGGTCGAGTGGATCAGTATGACCAGCATCGATGAAGCCGGCGTGTCAGCGGCGCCCACCCGAACCTGAAGTTGGCGGGCAGGCCCACCAGACGGCGGACACCGAGGGTGGCGATGTCCAGCCCGCCACACTCAGCCTGGCCTGCATCGACTGGTGGGTGAGCGCCAGCGGCAAGCCGTTGGCGAAGCCCGACCCAACCACCACCAGCAGGCGGCGCATCACGCCCGGTCGCGCACGGTTAGTGGGGCAGGCGGCATCAGCGGCGTGCCAGGAAAGCCGGTCGCAGCCCCCTTGCTGGCGTGATACAGCGTGCCGCCGGGCAGGTCGGCCAGCACCTCCCGGTGGCCGCTGAACGGCAAGCCGGCGGCACTGCCGTCGCGCAGCACGCCCTGCCCGTCCAGGCGCACATGGGCGCTGTTCAACCCGCCAGAGACCTGCACGTTGGCAAACGCCGGGTCAGCACTGACGTTGACCGTCTGCACGACCACGGCATCACGCCAAACGGTTCCCGTGACGCTGGCAGCGTCCAGGTCCCAGGTGCTGTAGGTGCCGATGCTGCTGCCGACCTGGGCACTGCCGGCGGTCGCGGCAGCGGGGGCCAGCAGCACGGCCAGCGTGCTGATCGCGAGGGCCGTGCCGGACAGCGCCTGGCGCCTTGGGCCCGATGGCGTGTGGGACATGCTGATCCTCTGGATGTGATGGTGCCGGCAAGCGCGCAGGCCGGCAGCCTCACAGGGTAGGCGCCAGACAGCCGCGACACACCCCCCGCGCTGCGGGGGCATGCGGTCAGGACGCCGGCTTGTTGAGCCTGGACACAGGCGGGGGGTTGCCTTCGGCCCGCTCAGGGATGGCCACATGGCAGTTGCATCAGGGCCTGGCCCATGCGGATAGGCGTGCCGGGTGCGATGCCCTCAGCCAGCGCAAAACCACGCGGTGCAAACACCAGGATGGTCGAGCCGTGCTGGAACCAACCCATCTCCTGGCCCTTGGCAAAGTGTGCCGTGCCCGGCAACTCGTGCGGGCCGCGGTAGCGCACATGGAGCAAGGTATCCAGCCAGTGCAACCGGATACAGGCCACCAGGATCGCCGCCACCGGCACCAGGGCCACCGGGTGGCCGCCGTGGTCCAGCGTGGTGTGGACCACCGCGCGCTCGTTTTTGCAGAACAGGCGCTCGACCCGCTTCAAGGCCACCGGGTTGACGTTCCAGGTGTCGCCCGAGTGGTAGGTGACATGCTGCACCGTCAGGTCGTGCGGCGCGTGGAAGCGGTGGTACATGCTGGATGTCAGCCGCAGGGTGACATAACAGCCGTCACGGAACACCTCGGCCGGCGCCGCGCGCGCGCCGAACAGGTCCGCCAGCGTGTACGGAAACCCCTTGGCCTGGAACACCTGGCCGCCGTCTACCGCGCCGCAGGCCCCGACGATGGCGTCGCAGGGGCTGGCCAACACGGCCGTGTCGGTATCGATGCGGCGGGCGCCGGGCTTCAACTCGCGGATGAAGCAGTCGTGCAGGCTGTCGAAGTGCTGCTTCTTGGCGTCCGACAGGTCGAGATCGGCAAACAGCTTCCAACCCGCGATGGACAAATCGCGCACCAGCGGGTTGCGGCGCTGGCTGAACCAGCCCATGAAACGGGTCAGGGCCTCGCGGGGCACCCGGTTGGTCAGCAGGAAGTTCAGGTCCTCCTGCTGCAACAGCAGGTCGCGCAGGCGTCGAAGGTGTTGCAAAGGTGCAGTGATATTCATGGGGATGTCAAAACGGTTTGGTAAACCCGGGGCCTTTAGATCTGCAGCGCACGCTGCGCCAACAATGAACACCTCTTTTGCCCTGTCCGCAATGGCGCTGGCTGCCTTGGCCGCCCTGCTGCCCGCAGCCCGCCAACGCTTGCAGTTGTCGGCCGCCAAGCACCCGTCGCTGACGGGCCACTCGCGCATGGCCAAGCGGGTCGCCGCCCAGGTGCCGGGCTACAGCTACGGCGAGGCGCAGTTTTTCGGCTCGGACGGCGCCCCGGCCGATGTGCAGGCGCAACGCCGCGCCGGGCTGCTGCGGCTGGCGGCGCTGTTCCGCCAGCGCTTTCCGCGCTCCACCGCGCTGACGGCCGACACTGCCGGCGGCCTGTCGGACCTGCAGTTCACCGGCAACTACCGGGTGCCGTTCCAGTACAGCCAGCTGTTGCGTGAGCACATCCGCATGCCGGCCTTTGTCGGCAGCTCGGCCGGTGTCCAGGTCACCGACCTGGACGGCAACCGCTTCTACGACCTGACCGGCTCGTACGGCGTCAACGTGTTCGGCTACGACTTCTACAAGCAGTGCATCGCCGATGGCAGCGCACGCGCCGCCGCGCTCGGCCCGGTATTGGGTGCGTACCACCCCAGCGTGGCGGACAACGTGGCCCGGCTGCGCCAGATATCGGGTCACGACGAGGTGTCGTTCCACATGAGCGGCACCGAGGCCGTGATGCAGGCGGTGCGCCTGTCGCGCTACCACACACGCCGCACGCACCTGGTGCGCTTTTGCGGCGCCTACCACGGCTGGTGGGACGACGTGCAGCCCGGCCCCGGCAATCCCGCCAAGCCGCGCGAGACCTACACGCTGAAGGAGATGGACGAGGCCACGCTGCGGGTCTTGCGCAGCCGCAAGGACATCGCCTGCGTGCTGGTCAATCCGCTGCAAGCACTGCACCCCAACCAGGGCGCGCCGGGCGATTCGTCGCTGATGGCGGGCCGCAAACCGGCCGCCTTCAACCGCGCCGCCTACACCCGCTGGTTGCAGCAACTGCGCCAGGTTTGCAGCGAGCGCGGCATCGTGCTGATCTTCGACGAGGTGTTCATGGGCTTCCGGCTGGCGCCGGGTGGCGCGCAGGAATACTTCTGTGTCAAGGCCGATCTGGTGACCTACGGCAAGACCCTGGGCGGCGGCCTGCCGGTGGGCGTTGTCTGCGGCCGCAAGGACTTGATGAAACGCTTCCGCGACGACCGGCCGGCCGACATCTGCTTTGCGCGCGGCACCTTCAATGCCCACCCTTACGTGATGGCAGCGATGCAGGTGTTTCTGGAACGACTGGACACGGCCGAGTTGCGGGCCGTGTACGCTGATGCCGACACCGTCTGGGACAGCAGGGCCCGCCAACTCAACCAGCGCCTGGCCGCGGCCGGCCTGCCGCTGCAGGTGGGCAACCTGCAGTCGGTGTGGACAGTGGGTCACACCCTGCCCTCGCGCTACCACTGGATGCTGCAGTTCTACCTGCGGGCGCACGGCCTGGCGCTGAGCTGGGTCGGCACCGGCCGGCTGATCTTCAGCCTGAACTACGGCGACGCCGACTTCGAGGCCGTGCTGCAGCGCTTTGTGGCCGCAGCCTGCGAGATGAAGGCCGACGGCTGGTGGCACCAGGACGCCGCGCTGACCGACAAATCGATCAAGCGCGGCATCCTGCGCGAGATGCTGAGCCACCGGTTTTGATGCACAGCGGGGCGCGCAAGCCGCGCCCCGGACCCACCTGACCGTGTGCACGCAGGCCTTCAGCCCTGCGGCTGGCCTTGCGCCACGTGGGCGGCGATGTGGTGCATCGGGTCGATCAGCTCGCCGCGCAGCAGCGCTGCCGGCGCAGCGTGGTACAGCCAGATGTCGTGGAACGGGTCGGTCACGATCTTGGTGGCCCAGACCAGACCGGTTTGCACATCGGCGATGAAAAACAGATGCACGGTGCGGAACACCAGCCCACCCACGCCGATACCCAGCCACAGCCAGCCCACCTGGTGCAGGTAGGCCGCAAAACTGGTGTACGGCGTGACCATGCCCCACAGGTCGGGCTTGAGCATCACCAGCACCGGCGAGGCCGCCCACACCGCCATCAGCACCACCTTGCGGCGCAGGTTGTAGCCCACCTTGATCTGCTCCTTGTGCTGGTGGCTGGCCTGGTTGACCTGGTCGTAGCCGTCGGGCTCGAAGAAGAAGTGGCCGATCTGGCGGCTGCTCATCGACACCAGCCAGGCCAGCAGCCCGGCCACCGCCGGGTCGATGAACAGCATCGCGTAGGCGACCACGAAGCTGACGGCCGAGAGCAGGTGCAAGGCCTGGTTGATGCGGCTATGGTGGTAGTAGCGGTGGTCGTCCCAACGCTGGACCGCAAGGGCATGCAGAAAATCGTTCACGTGGGATCCTTGGTGTTGTCGATCGATGAATGGAGCGGCGCTATGGTGCAGCCAGGGCGTGACGCTCGGGTGACGGCCAGGTGACCGAGCTGTGTCGGCACGGCACCGGCAGCTACCGTCATCAAGTTGTTGCAGTTGGCCGCGACGATGCGCGCAACTCCCGGAGCCCCGCCCATGCCGCCCAACCCGCTGCCCGCCGATGTCGTGGTAGATGAACTGCGGTCGGCGCAGCGCACCATGCGCATCGCCGTGGTGACCGAGACCTACCCGCCCGAGGTCAACGGCGTGGCGCTCAGCATTGCCCAAGTGGTCGAGGGCCTGCGCAACCGGGGCCACGACCTGCAGTTGGTGCGCCCGCGCCAGGCCGCCAGCGATGCGGCGGACAACGGAGAGCGTTTCCAGGAGCTGCTGATGCGCGGCCTGCCGATTCCGCGCTACCCGCACCTCAAGATGGGCCTGCCGGCCAAGCCGGCGCTGGTCGAGTTGTGGGCCCGCCGGCGGCCCGATGTGGTGCACATCGCCACCGAGGGTCCGCTGGGCTGGTCGGCGCTGCAGGCGGCACAGAAGCTGCGCCTGCCGGTGACATCGGATTTCCGCACCAACTTCGACGCCTACAGCCGGCACTACGGTGTGGGCTGGCTGCGCAAACCGATCATGCTCTACCTGCGCAAGTTCCATAACCGCGCACTCGCCACCATGGTGCCCACCGACGCCCTGTGCGCCGATCTGGTGGGCAATGGCTTCCGCCATGTGCAGGTGGTGGGCCGCGGCGTGGATACCGAGCGTTTCTCGCCCGCCCAGCGCAGCGACGCGCTGCGGGCATCCTGGGGGGCCGGGCCGGCGACCCGGGTGGTGGCCTGCGTCGGCAGGCTGGCCCCCGAGAAGAACCTGGGCCTGCTGCTGGACGCCTTCGCGGCGCTGCGCCAGGCCCAGCCCGACAGCCGCTTGTTGCTGGTGGGCGACGGGCCGTCGCGGCGCGACCTGGAGGCGCGCTGCCCCGACGCCATCTTTGCCGGCATGCGCAGCGGCGCCGAGTTGGCGGCGCACTACGCCTCGTCCGACCTCTTTTTGTTCCCCAGCACCACCGAGACCTTCGGCAACGTCACTCCCGAAGCGATGGCCAGCGGGCTGGCGCTGCTGGCCTACGACTACGCGGCGGCGGCGCGCCTGGTCCGCTCGGGCGAAAACGGCCTGCTGGTGCCGCTGGAGCAGCGCGCACAGTTCATCGCCAGCGCCGTCACCCTGGCCACCAGCCCGGCACTCGCGCGCGCGCTGGGGCTCGCGGCCCGCGAGGCCATGCTGACCCACGGCTGGGACCGTATCGTCAGCCAGGTCGAGACCATCCTGCGCCAGGCCCAGGTGCAAGGGCAGCCGGTGAATGGCCATGCGCTGCTGCACGCGGTGCCGCGGGCGCGCTGAGGGGTGATGTGCTGGACAGCCGGTTCCGGCTCGTTGCTGACGTACATCTCATCAGGATGCTGCCGTTCGACGAGTGGTCCGCGTGGCGACCAAGGCCGCCGGGCAACCGGCT
>Ga0209181_10010897_pt1 | contig 11735 bp, 9 predicted proteins | sample MAT05_FD_187208 | JGI IMG/M metagenome (GOLD analysis project Ga0209181, IMG submission 187208) | Freshwater microbial communities from Lake Fryxell liftoff mats and glacier meltwater in Antarctica - MAT-05 (SPAdes) (version 2) | ecosystem: Environmental > Aquatic > Freshwater > Ice > Liftoff... | reverse complement strand
TGGCGCTGGCGGCCGGGGTTGTGCACCACCACCTCCAGCACCGCGGCGTCGCCGGCAAACACCGCGGTCGTGGGCCGCAGGTGCAGCGTCAGCCCGCGCAGCGTGCCGTGGGTCATGTGCATCGACACCAGCCCGGCCCCGGCCAGAAGAAAGGTCAGCGCATAACCCAGGTTCAGCTGGTAGTTGATGGAGGCCAGCAGCATCAACACCAGAGTGGCCGCAAAGGCCAGCCCGGCGCGGGTGGGCAGGATGTAGATGTTGCGCTGGCCCAGGGCCCAGGTGTCGGTGGCGGGCAGGCGGCTCTGCCACCAGCGTTCGATGCGCTGCCTGAGCGTGCGACGGGGCGCCTTCGCAGGCGCTGGCGGCAGGGCGGTGGGGGCCACGCCTGGCCTACGGAATCGTCGTGGCCTCGACCATCGCCCGCACCTGCTCGATGGGTCCGCGTCCGCAGCCCGTCACCGGATTCAGTCGGTGGGCGACGGCCTGGGGCAGGATGGCCTGCACGTCGTCGGGCGAGACATAGTCGCGCTCGGCCATGAAGGCGCGTGCCTTGGCCGCCCGAAGCACGGCGATGCCGGCGCGCGGCGACAGGCCCTCGGTGAACCAGGCGCCCGAGCGGGTGGCCAGGATCAGCGCCTGCAGGTAGTCCAGCAGCGGCTCGGAAGCGCGCACCAACAGCACGGCGGCCTGCGCGGCCTGCAGCTCGCCGGGTTGCATCACCGCCTTCAGCTGCATGGCGGCGTGGCGGCGGTCGCCGCCGGCCAGCAGCAGCCGCTCGCTGGCGCGGTCGGGGTAGCCCAGGGTGATGCGCAGCAGGAAGCGGTCGAGCTGGCTTTCGGGCAGCGGGTAGGTGCCCAGCTGGTCGCTCGGGTTCTGCGTCGCGATCACGAAGAAGGGCCTGGGCAGCGGGCGGGTCTGGTTTTCCACCGACACCTGCTGTTCCTCCATCGCTTCGAGCAGGGCGCTCTGGGTCTTGGGGCCGGCGCGGTTGATCTCGTCGGCCAGCAGCACCTGCGTGAACACCGGCCCGGGGTGGAAGACGAAGCCGTCGGTGGCCCGTTCGAACACGCTCACACCGATCAGATCGCTGGGCATCAGGTCGGCGGTGAACTGCACGCGCGAAAACTGCAGCCCCAGCGACACCGCCAGGGCATGGGCCAGCGTGGTCTTGCCGACGCCGGGCACGTCCTCGATGAGCAGGTGCCCGCCGGCCATCAGACAGGCCACGCAGTCTTCGATCTGCGGGCGTTTGCCGACGACGATCGTGCTAATCTGATCAACCAACCGCGAGAGTTGGCGCGCAAGGCCTGAATCCATGCGCGGCACCATACCCGAAACGAGACAGCGCCCGTCATGACCACTGCCTTCTACAGTCACCCCGAGTGTCGTTTGCACGATATGGGTGCGGGCCACCCGGAGTGCCCTCAGCGCCTGGATGCGATCGCAGACCACCTGCTGGCCACCGGGCTGGACGTGGCACTGCAGTTCCATGACGCGCCGTGCGCCACGGTGGAGCAGATCTCGCGCGCCCACAGCTCGGGCTACGTGGCCGAATTGACCGATGTGCTGGAGCAGGTGCGCGCCGAGGGCCGGCCACGGTCGCTCGACCCCGACACCGTGGCCAACCCCGGCACACTGGCCGCCGCGTTGCGCGCCGCCGGTGCGGCGGTGGCGGCCACCGACGAAGTGCTGTCCGGCCGCGCCCGCAACGCCTTCTGTGCCGTGCGGCCCCCGGGCCACCACGCCACGCGCGACGAGACCATGGGTTTCTGCTTCTTCAACAACGTGGCGGTGGGCGCGCGGCATGCGCTGGACGTGCACGGCCTGCAGCGCGTGGCGATCATCGATTTCGACGTGCACCACGGCAACGGCACCGAAGACATCATTGCCGGCGACGAGCGGGTGCTGATGTGCAGTTTCTTCCAGCACCCGCTGTACCCTTACAGCGGTGCCGTGCCCAAGGGCACCAACATGGTCAACGTGCCGGTGGATCCCTACACCCGTGGCGCGGCGGTGCGCGACACGATAGACGCGATGTGGATGCCTGCCCTGGAGCGGTTTGCGCCGCAGATGGTGTTCATTTCGGCCGGTTTCGACGCGCACCGCGAGGACGACCTGGGGCAGCTCGGACTGGTCGAGGCCGACTACGGATGGATCACCCAGCGCATGGTCGACCTGGCTGATCGCCACGCCCAGGGGCGCATCGTGTCTTGCCTGGAAGGGGGCTACAACCTCAGCGCGCTGGCGCGCAGCGTGGCCGCGCACCTGCGCGTGCTCGCCGAAGTCGCCTGACGCGCCGTGGCGGTGCCTTGGGGGGTCCAGGACCTGGGCCGGTTGCTTGACGCGTTGCAGCGTTCGACCGTCCTGATCGAATTCGCGCTGGTGGCCGGCTGTCTGGGCCTGGCCTGGGGCATCGTGCGGCTGCTGCGCGGCCCGCTGGCGAAGCCGGGCTCGGTGTGGTTTGGCGAAGGCGTGGTCGGCGGCGTGCTGTTCCCGGTGCTGGCCTTGCTGCTGGCCGTGGCGGTGCGCTGGGGCCTGCATGCACTGGCGCAGGATGTCGTGCCCGTGGCCGTGTTCAAGGTGGCGGTGCCGGTGCTGCTGTCGCTGGCGGTCATCCGGCTCGTCGCGCGGGTGCTGCACCGCGCGTTCCCGGGCTCGGGGTTCATGCGCGTCGTCGAGCACAGCGTGTCGTGGCTGGCATGGATCGGCGTGGTGCTGTGGGTCACCGGGGTGCTGCCGCTGTTGCTGCAGGAACTGGACGCCATCTCCTGGAAGGTGGGCACCACGAAGATCACGGTGCGCAACCTGATCGAAGGCCTGCTGTCGGCGGTGCTGGTGATGGTGCTGGCGCTGTGGGTGTCCGCCGCGCTGGAGAAGAAGCTGCTCGATGGCGCCAGCGACAACCTGTCCATCCGCAAGATGGCCGCCAACATTCTGCGTGCCTTGCTGCTGTTCATCGGCGTGATGTTTGCGCTGTCGGCCGCCGGCATGGACCTCACCGCGCTGGGTGTGCTGGGCGGCGCCATCGGCGTGGGCATCGGCCTGGGCCTGCAGAAGCTGGCCGCCAACTACGTGAGCGGCTTTGTCATCCTGGCCGAGCGCAGCATGCGCATCGGCGACATGGTCAAGGTCGACAACTTCGAGGGCCGCATCACCGACATCAGCACCCGCTACACGGTGATACGGGCGCTGAACGGGCGCGAATCCATCGTGCCCAACGAGATGATGATCACCCAGCGGGTCGAGAACTCGTCGCTGGCCGACCCGCGCGTGCTGATGAGCACCACCGTCCAGGTCGACTACGGCACCGACCTCGCCGCCCTGATGCCCCGCCTGGCACAGGCCGTGGCCGCCGTGCCCCGTGTGCTGGCCGACCCGGGACCGGCCGTGCAGCTGACGGCCTTTGCCGCCGACGGCCTGGAGCTGAGCATTCCTTTCTGGATGGCCGACCCCGAGAACGGCCAGAACAACCTGCGCTCGGATGTCAATCTGGCCATCCTGCGCACCCTGGGCGAGGCCGGCGTGGGCATCCCCTACCCACAGCGCGTGTTCCACCAGGCGGCGGCCGACCCCCCCATCGCCGCGCCACCGAGCTGAGCGCGGGCCCGGTTCAGCGGCTCAGGGCGCCAGGCGCTCTCGCGCCCAGGCGTTGCCTTCCAGCCGATAGCGCAAGCGGTCGTGCAGGCGGCTCTTGCGGCCTTGCCAGAACTCCCAGCGGTCGGCCTGCAGCCGGTAGCCGCCCCAGTGCGGCGGCCGCGGCGGGTGCAGGGCATGCTTGATGGCCGCCTGCGCGGCATTGGCCACCAGCACGGCCCGCGAGCTGATGACCTCGCTTTGCGGTGAGGCCCAGGCGCCCAGGCGCGAATCGAGCGGTCGGCTGGCGAAGTAGGCGTCCGACTCCGCCGCGTCAACCTGCGTCACGCTGCCTTCGATGCGCACGACACGTTCCAGCTCCACCCAATGGAACTGAAGTGCGGCATGGGGGTGGGCTGCCAGCTCCTGCCCCTTGCGGCTGCGGTAGTTCGTGTACCAGACGATGCCGCGCTCGTCGCAACCCTTGATCAGCACGACGCGGGTCGACGGCCTGCCGTCGGGCCCCACGGTGGCCAGCGTCATGGCGTTCGGTTCTGGCAGCTGGGCGTTCAGCGCCTGCTCCAGCCAGCGCTGGAATTGATTCAGCGGGTCGGCGGCCGCAGAGGCTTCGTCGAGCTCGTCGCGCTCGTAGCTCTTTCGCAGGCTGGCAATGTCCATGGGGTCAGTATAGGCAGCGTGCCGATCTGTAAGCGGCTGCAAGCAAACCCGGTGCATCCCTTAGGGGTGAGGCCGTAAGTGATGGCCCCACTAGCCCGGGAACCCCATCGCCGCCATTCTGTGACCCAAGGAGAGGCGCGCGATGCAGGCCAGTTCAAGGCTGCGGGCGAGGCCCGAAAACCAAAATGCGAGTCCGCCCCACCATCATCGTCCTGGCTGCCGGCGCCGGCAGCCGTTACCGCGGCGAGCATCACAAACTCGAAGAGCCCCTGGGTACGGCCACCGTGCTGGGGGCCACCCTGCGAAACGCCAGCCAGACCCAATTGCCTTTGCTGGTGGTGACCACCGCGGCGCGTGCGGCCCTGGTGGGCAAGCAGGTGGCCACGCGCGACATCCTGGTGGTCAGCGATGCCGACGCCGCATGGGGCATGGGCAACTCCATCGCCGCGGGCGTGGCCGAGCGCTCGGGCGCCACGGGGTGGCTGGTGCTGCCCGGTGACATGCCGCTGGTGACACCGGGCAGCATGCTGGCCGTGGCCACGGCGCTGGAGCAATACCCGGTGGTCCATGCCCAGCACCGCGGCCGTCGCGGCCACCCGGTGGGCTTCTCGGCGGAGCTGTACTCCGAACTCGTTCGCCTGGGCGGCGACGACGGCGCCCGCCGCGTCATGGCGCGCTACCCGGCCTATGGCGTCGAACTCGACGACCCCGGCGTGCTGCTGGACGTCGACACCGTGGCCGATCTCGATGCGCTGCGCGAGCGTCTGCGGCAACCCAAGGGGCAGACGGCCGACTGACCCGCGTCAAACCAGCCCGTGGCGTCGGGCCAGAGACATCAGCCGTTCGACATCGCGGTCGATCACGCCCTTGTCGCGCAGCGCGGTGGCTGTCTCCACCAGGTAGTCCAGCGTGCTGCCGTAGCGGCCGCGGGCGTGGCGCAGGATGTGCAGCATCTGCTCGTCGGGCAGGCGCGCGAGGCACGATTCGTGGCGGCGCGGCAGGGTGAAGGCCAGGGCCTGCACCGTGCCGTGGGCCGTGCGGCAAGGCAGCAGCCGGGGGTCGTAGACGCCGGTGGGCATCTCGCGCGCCCACAGGCGTTCGAGTTCTTGTTCGGCATGTTCGGGGCGCAGGCGGTAGACCACGCCGCGGCAGGCCCCGCCGGGCAGCAACGCGAACACCAGCCCGGGTTGCTGCGGTGTGCCGCGGTTCACGCGTGAACGCATGCGCAGCGCGCGGTGCCAGCCGTGCACCAGCGCCGGGCGGTGTTCGGCAGCGTCGAACTCCGGGCGCCAGATCAGCGACGCATAACCGAAGACCCAGCGTTCACGGCTGCCCTGCCATTGCTTGCGCAGCAACTGCAGCGAAGCCTGGGGGTCGCCCATCATCAGTTCGGCGGCAAAGGGTGTGTGCACGGGCGCCAGCATCGCACGGCGGGCACCGAGGCTGCAATGGCAAGGCGCTCGCAGGGTGCTCGCAGCGGGGTCGGTGGAGCGTCGGCGGCGTGTCCGAGGAGTGTCCGTGGCGTGTCCTTCGAGTTGACGATGTAACCAGGTTACATAACAATCAACCCATCGGTTACATCCAGGTGAACATATGCAAGCCGTCCTGTCCGAAGTCACCCAGCGCATCCGTGAACGCAGCGCGGCCACGCGGCGGGCCTACCTGGCGCGCATCGACCGGCTGTCGCAGCGCCCGCCCGGCGCCGAGCGCATGGGCTGTGCCAACATCGCCCATGCCTTCGCGGCGCTGCCGCAGAACGACAAGCTGCGTGTGGTGGCACAGAAGGCGCTGAACATCGGCGTGGTCACGGCCTACAACGACATGCTGTCGGCGCACCAGCCCTACGAGGGCTACCCGGCGCTGATCCGCGACGAAGCGCGATTGCATGGTGCCACCGTGCAGGTGGCCGGCGGCGTGCCGGCCATGTGCGACGGCGTCACCCAGGGCCTGCCCGGGATGGACCTGAGCCTGTTCTCGCGCGACACCATCGCCATGGGCGCGGCCATCGGCCTGACCCACGACGTTTTCGATGCCGTGCTGCTGCTGGGTGTGTGCGACAAGATCGTGCCTGGTCTGCTCATCGGCGCGCTGCACTTCGGCCACCTGCCTTGTGTCTTCGTGCCGGCCGGGCCCATGAGCAGCGGCCTGTCCAACAATGCCAAGGCCAAGGTGCGCGAGCAGGCGGCGCAGGGCCTGGTGGGGCGCGAAGAGTTGCTGGCCGCCGAGAGTGCGGCCTACCACGGCCCAGGCACCTGCACCTTCTACGGCACGGCCAACAGCAACCAGATGCTGCTGGAGGCGATGGGCCTGCATGTGCCGGGCACTGCCTTCGTGCACCCGCACGCCGGGCTGCGCGAGGCGCTCACGCGCGAGGCGGTGCGCACGGTGCTGGGCATCGCGCGCGGCGGGGCGCGCTTCACGCCCATCGGCCGGCTCGTCGATGAGCGTGTGATCGTCAACGCCATGGTCGCCTTGCTGGCCACGGGCGGCAGCACCAACCACCTCATCCACTGGGTGGCGGTGGCCCTGGCTGCGGGCATTCAGATCAACTGGACCGACTTCGCCGACCTGTCGGCCGGCGTGCCGCTGCTGGCCCGCGTGTACCCCAATGGCGCGGCCGACGTGAACGAGTTCCAGGCCGCCGGCGGCCCCGGCTTCGTGCTGCGTGAACTGATGGACAGCGGCTGCATGCATGCCGATGTCACCACCGTATCGCCGCGCGGCATGGCGGCTTACACCGAGCTGCCGCAGCTCGACGGCAGCACGCTGAGCTGGCGTGCGCTGGCCGCAGAAAGCGGCGACGCCACGGTGCTGCGACGCGCCGATCAGCCCTTTTCCGCCACGGGCGGACTGCGCCTGCTGCAGGGCAACCTGGGGCGCGCCGTGATCAAGACCTCGGCCGTGCCGGATGACCGCCATATCGTCGAAGCACCCGCCCGGGTATTCAACACGCAGGAGGCCTTGCAGCGCGCCTTCCAGGCCGGCGAGCTGGACCGCGACGTGGTCGTCGTCGTGCGCTTCCAGGGCCCGCAGGCTTGCGGCATGCCTGAACTGCACAAGCTGACGCCGCCGCTGGCCGTGCTGCAGGGCAAGGGCTTCAAGGTGGCGCTGGTGACCGACGGCCGCATGAGTGGCGCCAGTGGCAAGGTGCCGGCGGCCATCCACGTCATCCCCGAGGCCCTGGCAGGCGGGCCGCTGGCACGCTTGTGTGACGGCGACATGATCCGGCTCGACGCCGTGGCCGGCACGCTGCAGGCCCTGGTCGACGCCGACATCTGGGCGGCACGCGACAGTGCGACACTCGACCCCGCACAGGCCGATGTGAACGGCCACGACCTGGGGCGCGAACTGTTCGCCAGCATGCGGCGCAACGTGCTCAGCGCAGAAGAAGGCGCCGTCACCTGGCTCTGAGCCCCCACCCCCTACACCGCAGCAACACCATGGCGATGAACCCCCTCGAGCTGGCCACGCACGGCCCGGTGATTCCGGTCATCGTCATCCACCGGCTCGAAGACGCCGTGCCCCTGGCCCGCGCGCTGCTCGACGGCGGTGTGCGGGTGCTGGAAGTCACCATGCGCACGCCCGTCGCGCTGGCCTGCATGGCCGCCATCGCGCGGGCCCTGCCCGAGGCGATCGTGGGTGCGGGCACGCTGCGCTCGGTGGCTGACGCCGAAGCGGCCAAGGACGCCGGCTGCCGCTTTGGCGTGAGCCCCGGCTACACCACCCAGATCGGCCATGCCTGCCGCAACCTGGGTCTGCCGCTGCTGCCCGGCGTGGCCACCGCCGGCGAGGTGATGGCCGCCAACGCCGACGGCTACGACTTCCTGAAGTTCTTCCCCGCCACCGCGGCCGGGGGCATCCCCCTGCTGAAGGCGCTGGCCGGGCCGTTCCCGGATGTCGTCTTCTGCCCCACCGGCGGCATCACGCCGCAGACCGCGCCGGAGTTCCTGGCGCTGGGCAACGTCAGGGTCTGCGGCGGCTCGTGGTTGACGCCGCAGGATGCCGTCGACGCCCAGGACTGGGGCCGCATCACGGCACTGGCCCGGGCCACGCTGGCCCTGCGCGCCTAGCTTCCCGGGTCGGCGGGCACCCGCTGCACCTTCGCCGCCCGGTGCGGTGGCAAGGTGCCCTTGAACGACCTATCTACTCCGATCCGGCTCGGCCGGCTCGGCCAGTTCGGCCGCCAGCCGCGCTGAAACGCCTGCCAGCGGCGCCATGGCATGTGCTGCTTGCACACGCTGGCGTGCCAACACACGCAGCGGCGTGGCGGCTTCGGGCTGCAACGCGGCCTGCACAGCCAGGGCGTGGGCGTGCAACAGCAAGGCTTCGCGCAGCGGCGGCTGGCTCTCGGTCATGGGCTGCAGCGAAGCGGCCGCCGCCTGCACTTGGGGCAGGGCCTCGGCGCCACGCCCCAGGGCGTGCAGGCTGACTGCCAGCGCCGTCTGCTCCTGGGCCTGGGCGCGCCGGGCCGCCTGCAACGCCACGCCGGGCACGGCCGCGCTGCACTGCGCGGCGTGAAAGGCCAGCGCGCCGTCAAACAGCGGCAGGGTTTCTTCATGCCGGCCCAGCGCTGCCAGGATGCGGGCGCGCAGGCCACCCAGCCTGGGCATCAGGCCGGCCCACTTGCTTTGCGGCCCATCGGCCGTGGCCAGCATCTGCGCCGTGGCCTGGCAGCGTTCCAGGGCGGCCAGCGCGGCAGCGGCGTCTCCACAGTGCAGATGAAGCACCGCCTGGTGGTGGGCCTCGGTGGCCAGGGCGTCCTTCCAGCTCTGGATGTGGGGGTCGTAGGCCACGGCCGCTTCCATGCAGACCATGGACTCGCTGGTCTCAGTCATCGCGCGGTCCAGCGCGTCGTTGCGCAGGTGGATGCGTGAACGTGTGCCGGTGATGACCCCCAGCTGCACCAGCACCTGCGCCACCGCCTTGGGCTCTTCGGCATGGCCGGTGGCGTCCACACGTTCCATCATCGCGCGCTGCGCGTTCAGCTGGCGGTAGATGGTTTCGGCCTCGGAGAAGGTGGCCAGGGCTTCGGTGTTGACCACACCCTGCTGCACCGCCAACAGGTCCTGGATCTGTGCGCAGGTGATCAGTGTCGAGGCCTGGCTGCCCAGCACGGTGACGCGGCCCAGATCGTCGGCGCGGCTCACGTCCGCCTGGCCCAGCACGGCGGCGGCGCGCTGCAGCGCCACCAGGCCGGCGGCCAGGTCGCCGCGTGCGCGGTGCACCTTGCCCAGCGCCATGTGTGCGCGCGACAGCCAGCTGTGCAGCCGCCAGTCGCTCGGCCGCTGGGCCAGCAGCGGCGTGCCCAGCGCCACCGCCTTGGCGGCGTTTTCGCGCGCGGCTTCGGGCTTTTCCAGAGACAGAGCGTCGCTGAACTGCAGCTCGGCCAGGCGCGCGTAGGTGTTGGCCACGTCGGCCAGCAGCGCGGGGTCGCGGTCGCGGCCCGTGGCCAGGCGGTCCAGGCTGCGCAGCGCGTCCTGCAGCAGCTCTTCCTTGATTCGCATGCCGCCGGGCAGGTAGCTCACGGCGTCGCCAAAACGGAACACCAGGTTGCCGGTGATGCCGCGAATGTCGTCCAGCCGCGCCTGCGCTTCGTCGCGCGCCAGCACCGCACGCCGGCCCTGGAACAGCGCCAGCGCCAGCCCGCCGGCGAGGCCCAGCACCCCCAGTGCGGCGGCGGCGCGGCCCTGCAGCAGCGCGGCCGCCAGGCCGCTGGCCAGGCCCACACCGCCCAGGCTGCCGGCCAGCACGGCCCAGCGGTTGCGCCGCACGAACTTGCCCAGCACATAGGCCGGGCTGGCTGCGCGCGCGCTGACCGGCCGGCCCTGCAGCATGGCGCGCACATCGGCCGCGAAGGCATCCACGCTGGCGTAGCGGCGTTCGGGGGCTTTTTCCAGCGCCTTGAGCAGGATGTTGTCGAGGTCGCCTTCCAGCTTGCGCCGTGTCTGCAGCCAATGCGGGTCCACGGCCTCGTCGGGCGACAGGCGGCTGGGCCGCGTCGGCTCGTCTTCCAGCACGCTGCGCGCGGCCTCGGCCGGTGTGGTGGCGCGGCGGCCGGTGGGCCGGGTGCCGGTGAGCATCTGGTACAGCAGCACGCCCAGGCTGTAGATGTCGGTGGCGGTGCTCACCGGCTCACCGCGAATCTGTTCCGGGCTGGCGTAGTTGGGCGTGTAGGGGCGCACGCCGCCCACGGTGGTGTGGCCGCCGCCTTCGCTGCCGTGGCCGTGCTGGCCTTCCAGCGGATCCAGCGCCTTGGCAATGCCGAAATCGAGCAGCTTGACCTGGCCTTCACGGTCCACCAGCACGTTGCCGGGTTTCAGGTCGCGGTGCACCAGCAGGTTGCGGTGGGCGTGCGCCACGGCGTCGGCCAGTTGCAGGAACAGCTGCAGCCGGGCTTCCAGCGGCTGGCCATTGACCGCCACGTCCACGGGCTGGCCGTCCACGAACTCCAGCACGAAGTAGGGCAGGCCTTGCTCGCTGGCGCCGGCGTCGAGCAGGCGCGCGATGTGGGGGTGGCTCAGGCGCGCCAGGGCCTGGCGTTCTTGCGCAAAACGCTGCAGCACGGCGGCGCTGTCCATGCCGCGCTTGAGCAGCTTGACGGCAGCGCGGCCCTCGTAGCTGCCGTCGGCACGGCGCGCCTCGAAGACCTCGCCCATGCCTCCCGCGCCGATGGCACGCACCACCTGCCAGGCGCCCAGGCGCTGGCCGGGCAGCACCGCCGGCGCCGGGGTTTCGGCCAGTGCGCTGCTGGCGCTGGCGGCCATGAAGGCGGCGCCCCCGGTGTCGACGGCGTCGGCAGCGTCGTGGTGGGCCAGCAGGCTGCGCAGCTCGGCCTGGGCGGCCGCGTCCAAGCCGGCCGCGGCGATCAAGGCGTCGCGCTGCGCCGGTGGCGCTTCGACGGCCGCATCGAACAGGGCCTTGATCTGGGCCCAGCGGGCGGCGTCGGGTGTCGGCGTCATGACGTTGAGTGAAAAGGCCCCCGGGATCGGCCCCAGGGACAGCCGTGCTGCGTTCGAGTATGCCGCTCAGCCGCAGGCCGCACGGGCGGCGGCGTCGATGTTCGACGGGTACTCGATGGACCCGTTCAGCGTCACGCTGTGGGTGCTGTTCGCGCCACCGACGACGACGTTCGTCAGACCGATGCGGCGGTTGGCGGTGTCCACCGTCACGCCCGCCACAGGTGCCACCGACCGTGCCAGCAACTGCAGGCCGGTGTCGGCGCCGAAGTTCACGCGGCCCACCACCTTGGCCGCCTTGCTGAACGAGATCTCGATGTAGTAGCGCGTGCCGTTGCTGCTGAGGACGGCGAATGCGCCAACGCGGCAGTGGTCGTCGCTGGCGTTGTAGGTGGTCATCAGCGCGCTGCTGCTGCCGTGCTCGAACTGGGCGGTGGCCTTGTCCAGCGTGCCGTTCAGGCTGGCCGGCACCCCGGCCGACACCACCAGCGGTGCCGCGGCGACGCTGGCGCCCCCGGCTGCCGGGCC
>Ga0209181_10010896_pt1 | contig 11736 bp, 9 predicted proteins | sample MAT05_FD_187208 | JGI IMG/M metagenome (GOLD analysis project Ga0209181, IMG submission 187208) | Freshwater microbial communities from Lake Fryxell liftoff mats and glacier meltwater in Antarctica - MAT-05 (SPAdes) (version 2) | ecosystem: Environmental > Aquatic > Freshwater > Ice > Liftoff... | reverse complement strand
TGCGCAGGTGGCGCAGCATCACGTCGTTGATTGTGTAATTGCGCACGTGCCCCATGTGCAGCTTGCCGGACGGATAGGGGAGCATCGAACAGGCGTAAAACTTCGGCTTGGGATTGCCGTGCCGGTCCTTGGCGTGCTCAATGACACGGTAGGCGTTTTGCGACTCCCATGCTAGTTGGGCGGCGCGTTCGATCGCCTTGGGGTCGTAACTTGTCTGTTGCACTGAATCCATTTGCGGGGCAAAAACGTATGTTTTATGAATCAGGCATTATACAGAGGCACCTCTCAAGTCCCGCTTTGGTTTAGCGCTGATCGAATGCTGTTTGAATGCCAATTGCGTGCTCGTGAAGCGCCATACAAGTCTTTTGCGGGCGCTCAGGCGCTTGCCACACAACCCAGGAAATCGCATGAAAAAGCGCCTCGCTTCTGCTCTCCTGTTTGTCGCCGCAATCTTTTCGGCCCCTCTGTTTGCGCAGTCGTCAGTCGGCAAGATCGACAGCCTACAATTGCCGGCTTGGCTGGATCGAGGCGGCCTCAGCGTTCCAGCCTCACCCGGCATCGAGCTTTTCCCAGGCGACGGGCTGCGAACCGGGAAAGGCGCCCGACTCCTGATCGCGCTCAACGAAGGCAGCATCGTTCGCTTGGGTGAGAACGCCACCTTTGAGGTCAACAAAGTCGAACGCAAGGACGGCATTTTCAATGCCGCCTTGAGTGTCGTCGAGGGTGCATTCCGCTTCAGCACCCGCGCCTTGACCAAGATGCAGCCGCGCAACATCAACATCAGCGTTGCCCGCAACGCGACCATCGGCATTCGCGGCACCGACGTGTGGGGACGCGGACGCGAAGATAGAGACATCGTGTGTCTGATCGAAGGCAAAATTGACGTCACGGGTAACAACAACAAGCGGCTGCGTCTTGACCAACCGCTGCAGTTTTTCCAGTCCAAACGCAACGCGCCGCCTGAGCCGGTCTCGTTTCTTGACCCTAAGCAGCTTGAGATTTGGGCTAAAGAGACGGATCTTGAGGCGGGCAAAGGCGCCACCGAGAACGGCCAATGGAAAATCGTCACGGGCAGTTTCGCCTCGCGTGATGCGCTATTGGCCGCCAGCCGCAGTCTTCGCAGCGCAGGCTACGCCGTTGAGCGCACTCCAAACAATACGCTGGTGCTCGACAAACTTGCTAGCGAAGCGCAAGCGATCGAGCTAGCAACAACACTCAAGACCGAGTTTGGATTAGCGGTCGTTAACGCATCCAAGTAGCCGCGTTTAGGAAAACGTTGGATAGGACAGGCCGCAGCTGATCTTATCTTCAGGGTAGGTTGGCGTGCGTGGGACGGATCATGATCCGCAGCGAACGGTTCAACGCGTAAATGATTGCCGACAGGGCGCCGATTAGATGCGCCCGCCATTCGACCGATGCGCCTTCCGGCAATGAATGAATGTGAGAGCTGAACGTCAAGCCGTTCGCCTCAGCGACCAATTTGAGCAGCAACGTGATCGCAAGTACAGCGATGAACGAGCGCAGAGAACGATGCGCGTATGCAAGCCCGTACAGGGCGGCAACCGTCATCGCGGTCGCGAGCCCTGATAGGCCGCGATACTCGACGAGCGTCGGTGAAGTGATCAATAGTCCAATTGAAATCACAGGCGACATGATGAATATTGCCCAGCCGATCAATCGCGCGCCGAGCGTTGCTGCCGCAACCGTGCACGCGGCGACAAATACGGCAATGTTGACCAGTGCGTGCGTCATGGAAAAATGAACCCAATGTGCAGTCCACAGGCGCCAAAATTGACCACCGAAAATTGTGCTTCGCTCCCAAGCTAGCGCCAGCTGAGTCGGCTCGGGCGCGAAGGCAAGGCCAACCAAGGCGGTGAGGGCTGCGATCGCTAGCACGCGTTGGTACTGGTCAGTTTGCATCGCGCATCCGCATCATGAGAACGCCAATCCAAATACGAGTGTCTAAGGCGTTTGCGCTTTTGCAGGGATCCTAGATATCACGTCGTCAGTTTTGCGCCTGCGAGCGGCCCACCAACCAAGTACGACCAAAGCGACGACCGCGAACGACAACCAGTCGACGCTTCCGCCCCCGCGGTAGCCAGGTTTGGCTTCGACACGAAAATTCGCCTCAGTCTTGATGCGTTCGCGGAAGCGATCGAGCTCAGTTTGCAATGCTGGTGCCAACGCATCGACGGCTTTGTTGTAGCCTGCAACTTGCGCCTGACGCGCGCGGGCGCTGTAGCCTGCAAGTGTCGCAGAACCATTGACCTGACTTGTGCCGGGCGCGCGCATCAACAGCGTCCGGCTCGTCACGTCGAACACCGAGACATCTAGCATGGTCCGCACGTCATATTGGTCGCCTTGGATGACGTATGCGCCAATGATCGTCCAGTATAGAAACGAGAGAGCGTTGCTGTCGTTGAATTGTACTTGGTCATACGACACCATCGCCATCACTTCGACGTTGAACATGCGTGCCACCTGCTCCATATCCGCGAAGCCACCGCCCGGTCGTAAATAAGCGGTCGGAATGATTTCGATGCTGCCGATGTACGGCGCCCGCGCAAACGAGTCGCGCACGCGTTCTAGTAGCCTGATGCGTTCGGTCTCTGGCAATTCGTTACCGCGTGCGACGGTTGGCACGAATGCAAGCCCCACGCGCACCGGCGGCCGCAGGTAGGTAACGCCGGTATTCATCTTGGGCGTCTCGCTGGCATTCGGAAAAAGGTAGCTGACAATCGAAGCAGACTGCTTGACGTCACGCCTGCCAAAGCTGCTCGCACAACCTGACAAAGCCATGATCGTGATGACCGCGATGGTCGCGAAGAAACACTTCATGATGCGCTCGTCCATCTACTTACCCCTTGAGATTTGAACCGAGGCAGGAGGCTAGCGTCGTTTTACGGCTGAGCAAATCTATTTGCTTCGAGTCGCATATGGCGCACTCAAAGGTAGCGAGTGAAGCAACTTGGCCATATTCGAGAGATGCATTGATTGCGACCAATAATTTGGCGTCGCCTATAATTGGCTGCAATCTTTCTGCTACGGTTCTCGATGTCTTCTGATGTTTCTTATGACCGCCCGCTCAGCGCGGTCTCCCCCCGCCTTCTCGAAAATCTAAACCCCGAGCAACTGCGCGCGGTCACGTTGCCGCGCGAGTCCGCGTTGGTATTGGCGGGCGCGGGCTCCGGCAAGACGCGCGTGCTGACCACACGCATTGCCTATCTTATCCAGTCGGGCCAAGCCTCCCCCGGCGGCATTCTGGCGGTGACCTTTACCAACAAGGCCGCCAAGGAAATGCTCACGCGGCTATCGGCGATGATGCCGATCAATACGCGCGGCATGTGGATCGGCACTTTCCACGGGCTGTGCAATCGCCTGCTGCGCGCGCACCATCGCGACGCCAATTTGCCGCAGACGTTTCAGATTCTTGATTCGGGAGACCAGCAGTCGGCGATCAAGCGTTTGTTGAAAGTGATGAACGTTGACGACGAAAAATTCAAGCCGCGTGAAATGGGCTATTTCATCAACGGCGCAAAGGATCAGGGACTGCGCGCCAATCAGGTCGAAGCGAAGGACGAATTCACGCGCCGCCAGGTCGAAATTTACCAAGCCTACGACGAGCAGTGTCAGCGCGAAGGCGTTGCAGACTTCGCCGAGCTACTGTTGCGCTGTTACGAATTGCTCGCCAAGAACATTCCGCTGCTGGAGCACTATCGGGAGCGTTTTCAGTTCGTGCTGGTCGATGAATTTCAAGACACCAACCGTCTCCAGTACCAATGGATACAGCTGCTGGCCGGCAAGAATGCAGCGGTGTTCGCGGTTGGGGACGACGATCAAAGCATTTACGGATTCCGGGGCGCGGAAGCGGCCAACATGCGCGAGTTCCAGCGCGATTTCGCCAAAGACAACATCATCAAGCTCGAGCAGAACTACCGCTCGCAAGGCAATATTCTCGACGCCGCCAACGCGGTGATTTCGCACAACAAGGACCGCCTCGGTAAGAACCTCTGGACCGATGAAGGCAAGGGCGAGCCGCTGCGTATTTACGCGGCATCCACCGACGCCGATGAAGCGCAGTTTGTGATCGACGAGGTCAAGGCGCTGCACCGCGAAGGCAAGAACCTTGCGGATATGGCGCTGCTGTATCGCTCCAACGCGCAATCACGTGTACTCGAACACACGCTGTTTCGCGCGGGACTCGCTTACCGCGTCTATGGCGGCCTGCGTTTTTTTGAGCGCCAGGAGGTCAAACACGCACTCGCCTATTTGCGGTTGGCGGCGAACCCCAACGATGACGGTGCGTTTTCCCGCGTGGTGAATTTTCCGCCGCGCGGCATCGGCGCGCGTTCGGTCGAGCAGGTGCAAGAGCTCGCGCAGCGCTACAACGTCTCGATGTATGAGGCGGCGCTGAACGGTATCGCGCACAACAGCATCAGCGGCCGCAGCGCGTCGGCCATCGGCACGTTCCTGAAAGTGATTGAAGGCTTGAAGTCTTCATCGACGGCGGTGTCGCTCGCGGAGCTGGTCGATGAGGCGCTGGAAAAAGGCGGCTTGAAAGCGCATTACCAAACCGAGCGCGAAGGTGCCGACCGGCTCGAAAATCTTGCGGAGCTTGTGACCGCCTGCACCCAGTTCGAAGAAAGCTATGAGGGCGACGACGCGACGCTGGTCGGCTTTTTGACGCACGCCAGCCTTGAGGCCGGTGAGCATGAAGCCTCCGCCTCGGATGACGCCCTGCAGCTCATGACGGTGCACGCGGCAAAGGGGCTTGAGTTCGACCACGTATTTCTTGGCGGGTTGGAAGAAGGATTGTTTCCCCACGAAAACTCGATGAACGATTTCGCCGGTGTGGAAGAAGAGCGGCGCTTGATGTATGTGGCGATCACGCGTGCGCGCAAGCGGCTCTATCTATCCTATGCGGCACAGCGCATGCTGCACGGCCAGACCCGCTACGGGATCGTGTCGCGATTTCTCGATGAAATCCCCGCCGCGTTGTGCAAGTGGATTGTGGTGCCGGAAAAGCAAGCTGCGTATGGCGTGCAGCCCGGCTCGGGCAATTGGGGAGGTTCCGGCGCACGCGGTTCGTACGCGCAAGACAATCGTGGCGGGGGCGGCGGCGGCACCGGTGGTGGCACCTATACCGGCTTCAAACAGAATGTCGTGAAGGACGAAAAAGCGGTGGAGTACGGCCGCGAAGGCGCACCGGATACCTCGCGCGCCAACTTTGAAACCGCGCGAGCCGATGCGCACCCGTTTGGCATCGGCCAGACAGTGAGTCACTCGAAGTTTGGCGAAGGCGTGGTGCTGGCCTTTGAAGGCCGCGGGATGGATGCGCGCGTGCAAGTGAAATTTCGCAGCGACGGCACCAAGTGGTTGGCGCTGCAATACGCGAGGCTGACGGCGGTCGCTTGAAAGCCGCCTATTGGCGGGCTGTTCAGAGCAAAAATGCCTGAAAACGCCCGCCGATAAACGAGTTTACTTCTCGAGCATGCGTCTACCGCTTAGCCGCGCAGCTCGCCGTTGAGGCGGATCACGGCGATATCGACGAAGGTGCCACCGTGACGAAAGCCCGGTTTGAACGCGATCACCACGCCGCCAACATCGACACGCCCGAGCGCTGAAAGCGCCTTGTGCAGCGATGCACGCGTGACTTCGCGACCGGCTTTGCGCATGCCCTGGACAAGCACTTTTGCGGCGATGCAGGCCTCCAAGGCCGTGACCGACATCGCGTCGGTTTGACCTGCCGCACGCCACGCGTCGTTGCATTCCTTGACGACTGCAAACTGCAGTTGATTGGGTGCCGGTACTGTGAGCGCGACCGTAATGCCCGCCGCTTGCGAACCGAGCGACTTGGCGACTTGGCTTGCACCGGCGAACGATAGCGAGGTGACCGAGTAGGGCCGCTTCATGGCGTTGAGCTGCTTGACCATTTCGGTGATGGGCGCATAGAGCGTGGTGGCGAGAATCAGCTGCGGATCGGCCGCGACGATGGCTTTCACGGTGTCGGGCCCGAGTGCGACGTTACGCTTGATCGGAATCGCGATCGGCTGCTTGCCGTACTTGGCGAGCACGGTCGCGGCGGTGGCGAAGTTCTGGTTGCCGATCGCATCGTCGTAATGCAGCACGGCGATCTTGGTGACACCGAGTGGCGCCCAAAAGCCAACCAGCTTTTCGATCTCGTCGGCATAGGTGACGCGCACGGTATAGACGAATTCGTTTTGTTTGCGGATGGCATCGGCGCCCGTGAACGGCGCGAAAAACGGCACCTTGCCCGCGACCACGCTCGGCATGGCCGGCACGCTGAGGGTGGATGAGGCGAAGCCAAACAGCGCCACCACACCGTCTTTTCGAATCAGTTGCTTGGCGTTCTCGCCGGACAGCTTGGCTTCGTTCTTGTCGTCGAGCGTGACCAGGCTGATCTTGCTGCCATTGATGCCACCCGCATCGTTGACTTTCTTGAAGTAGGCCAGTGCGCCGTTGCGGATGTCATTGCCGAGTTCAGCATTGGCACCGGTCAGCGGCGCGGATTGTCCGATGATGATTTCGGCCGACGCCGAAGGTGACACAAGAGTCGACACAAAAACGACAGCGGCCACAAACGCGGCGAGCAGCGAGCCGGGAAGTCGAGATGTCATTACAGTCTCCAGTAGGGCGAGCAAGTGTTAAGGATAGAACACTTTGGACCTGCCTGCGCCCGACGTGCACCCTTCGGACATTGAAGCTTTTGCCTCGCGCCTACTCCGCGTCCGCGCGGAACACCGCCTTGAAGCTGGTGTAATGCGCGATCGCGTAGATCGGCACAAAGACGAGCATGCCGAGGAACCAAGGCAGCATGGCCATGAACATCAGCCCGAACATAAAGAGTGCAAACAGCGTCAGCGGGATGATATTGCCGATCAGCGCAAAGAAGCTCCAGCGGATCGCGTGTGAGGCAGGCATCGGCTGATACGCCATTAAAGCTGCGGTAAACCAAAGCATGCCTTTGATGAGAATGATCGCGGCAGCGGCGGCAAACCACAGTCCGCCCTGCTCGCGCATCGCGGCCGCAATCACTTCGATGGAGGGATTCTCACGGTCGATGTTCCGTAGCCCATCGAAAAAACCGAACGCGCTGAGAGTCAACATGATGCCAAGCTCCGCCAGTAGCGACACCGAGCCGATCTGGATCAGCGCGCGACCGCTGGCACGAAAGCCGGCGAACAGATGCGTGAAGGCTACCGGCTTGCCCATTTCCTGATCGCGACACGCCAACACGAAGCCGGCAAAAAACGCCGGCTGACACATGGTCATGGCCGGCGCGCCCACAAGCGGGATGAGCACCATCAGAAACGAGACGATAAACCACGCCGAGGTGAGCGAAATCCACGCCAGTGGCTGCGCGCGGAACATGGTGAAAGCCTCGGCAATCCACGAGGCACCACTGAGGACGGGGACATCAACAACACGCATAGAGAGTTCAGTCGGGGAGCAGTTCGCGCGTGGCATTGCCTTGGGCAATGAAATAGCGCAGCAGTTTTTCGGAAAAGGGATGGTCTTTGGTGTGCGTGAGGGTCGAGGCGCGCGGCGTGTAGTGATAGCCCAAACGCCCCAACCACGTGCGTAGCGCCGCCGCCCGCAACATCTGCGGCCAGTACTCGCGCTCAATCAAGACCAGGCGGCGCTCACTCGAGTAGCCTTCCAACAGCGCGCGGGTGTTCGCCTCGTGTAGTTTAGCCGCTGGATAGGCGGCGAAATCCAGGCACCAATCATTCACCGTGATGGCGACATCCCAGAGCAACTGATCGTGACAGGCGAAATAGAAATCGATCATCTGCGGCACGTGCTGATCGGACCACAAAACGTTGTCGCGGAATAGGTCGGCGTGAACGATGCCGCGCGGCAACCCGAGCTGATCAAACCCAGACTGGTACCCGACCTCGCTCGCCAGAAGCGCGGCTTCGTCCGGCGACACCAGCGACTTTAAGCCTTCTGATTCGCGCCGCCACCACGACAGCCCCCGCCAATTGGCCATCGGCATGTCGAACGAATGCGCTGAGGCGTGCATGCGCGCCAGCGCGGCGCCAACGGCAACACAATCTTGCTCGGTCGGGTGCGCAATATCGCCACCCTGCAGCCGGGCTACCAGTGCGGCGGGCTTATCTTTCAGGGTGTGCAAGATGACGCCGTCGGATGTCGCCTGCGGTGCGGCGCAAGGAACGCCGGCCAGGTGCAAGTGCCGCATCAAACCCATGTAAAAATCCAGATCCGCGCGCGGAATCTTTTCGAAGATGGTCAGTACAAAGCGACCCGAGGTGGTCGTGACGAAAAAATTTGAATTCTCGACGCCGGCGGCGATATCCTGAAAATCGATAATCTCGCCAAGGCCGTAGGGGGCAACGAAAGCGCGAACTTCGTCGATCGAGACGGGGGTGAAAACGCTCATGCCCACCTCGATCCATAGCGGGCACGATCAGGCGCCCGATGCGGTGCCCGATGCGGTGCCCGATGCGGTGCCCGATGTAGCGCCCGATGCGACGTCAGATGTGGACCCAGAACGCGGCCTACCAAGAGTGGATGACCCACATCGGCACAGAGATCTTGGTGCCGGGCTCGCCCATCGGCACGAATTTGCCCTCGCCCTTTTCGTCGATCATCGTGTATGCAGGGCCAGACTTTGGCTTGACCACCATCTTGTAAAGCTTACCCTTGAGCCGGTACTCGGTGACCGTTTCAGCGTCCGTTGAGCGCGTGGTCACTTTGTGATCGCGATCAAAGTCGGCGCGGCTCCTGCCCTTCGGCAATTCCGGCAACACCAGCGTGTCGATGACTTCTGCGTTCCCCGGTTTGCGCGGCACATCGGTCTTGGCAGAAGGTTGAGCAAATGCCGGTAGCGATAAAGCGAGTGAGAGGACAACGGCAAAGCAGACGGGGATGACTTTCATGGGATTCTCCTGTTTGGTGCCGTGAATGCAGGGCAAGCGCGGCTCCGACTGTTACAACTACAAACTCATTTCCAACGCCTTTTCATCTGCATTCGGCGTGATCGGTCGATTGGTGTAGTGCTCAAAAATGGCGGCAACCACGGCATCCGGATCATCGATAACTTGGAACAGATGTAGATCCGTCTCGCTGATGACTTTTTCTTCGAGCATGCGGGTTTTAATCCAGTCGATCATGCCCGCCCAGAAGTCAGAACCGACCAGAATCACCGGAAACCGCCGCAGCTTGCCGGTCTGGATTAACGTGAGCGCTTCCCACAGTTCATCGAGCGTACCAAAGCCACCCGGCATCACCACGTAGGCAGAGGCGTGCTTCACGAACATGGTTTTACGCGCAAAAAAGTGCTGAAACGTTAGCGAAATATCCTGAAAGCCATTGCCGCCTTGCTCGTGCGGCAGCAGGATGTTGAGTCCGATCGACGGCCCCTTGCCCGCAAGCGCACCCTTATTGGCGGCTTCCATGATGCCGGGCCCGCCGCCCGAGAGGACGCCGAAACCAGAGTCGGAGAGCTTTCGGGCAATCTGCTCGGTGAGGCCGTAATACTTGTTGTCTTCCTTCAGCCGCGCGCTGCCAAAGATGGCGACCGCCGGCGAGATCGCTGAAAGTCGATCCGACGCAGAAACCATTTCCGCGATAATGTTGAACATCCACCAAGATTCGCGCGCCGCGGTGCGGCTGTGTTGACGCAACTCAGGGTCAGCCCGTTTGGGAATTTTTCCGCCGGCCAGCTTGATACTTTCAATCGTTTTGTCCAAATTTCCCAACGTCTTCTCCAATAACTGCAATGTCCCAACCGCCTGATCAAGACACCAGCTTAGCCGCGCCAGCCGGGCCATTGCGCAAGCGATTGTTGCTCGTCGATATCTCGAGCTATTTTTATCGCGCGTTTCATGCGATGCCGGATTTCAAAAGCCCGTCAGGCGAGCCAACCGGCGCGATTTACGGCGTGGTCAATATGTTGAACCGCCTTCGAGCTGATTACCCTGCTGATTATAGCGCCTGCGTTTTTGACCCGAGGGGCAAAACCTTCCGCGACGACATCTATCCGGAATACAAAGCACAGCGCGCGCCGATGCCGGAAGAACTCGCGCACCAGATCGGCCACATCCGCGAAGTATGCGATGCGCTGGGCTGGCCGTGCATCGAAGTGGCGGGCATGGAAGCCGACGACGTGATCGGCACGCTCTCCGTTCACGCAACCAGCCGCGATGTCGACACGGTCATCTCGACAGGCGACAAAGATCTCGCGCAATTGGTGAACGAAAAGGTCACGCTGGTCAACACGATGTCCAACGAGAAACTCGACATCGCCGGGGTCACCGCCAAATACGGCGTGCCGCCGAATCGCATCGTCGATTACCTGGCGTTGATGGGCGACGCGGTTGATAACGTGCCCGGCGTAGAAAAAGTCGGGCCGAAGACAGCGGTGAAGTTGATAGCAGAATTCGGCTCACTCGACGGCGTGATGGAAAACGCGGAGAAGGTCAAAGGTGTGGTCGGGCAGAACATTGTGAAGGCCCGCGATTGGCTGCCGACCGGGCGCGTATTGGTTACTGTGAAATGTGATGTGCCACTGTCGTTCGACTTTGACACCATCAATCACAAAGAAGTTGATGTTGCGCGGCTTGACCAACTCTACGAGACCTTTGGCTTTCGCACCCTGCGCACGCAATTGCATGCGCGTGCCGCGCGAGGAGCGAGTAGAGGGGCGGGCGGCGGCGACCCGACAATGCACTCCCGCCCCCCTGGCGGGGGAGGGCTGGGCAGCGGGGGCGATGACGGCGTATTCAAGCAGGCCAGCAAAGATAGCAATGCATCACGCTGGTCAGCATCGAAAATCCCTCCCAACCTCCCCTTCGACCCCCTCAGGGCAGGCCCTTTAGAAAAGGGAGGAGTCGGTTCTGCTTCGATTGGCCTTCCCCTCTTGGAAAAGGCAGGAGCTGAAAACGCAGCGGGTGGTTCTCCCCCCTTTGAAAAAGGGGGGCTGGGGGGGATTTCCACATCGCACTTTGAAAAAGGGGGGTCGGGGGGGATTTTCGGTGATTCCATCCAAGCAACATTCATCAACACCCGAAACTACGATTGCATCAGCACCGAAGCCCAACTCGACGCGTGGATCACAAAACTCAACGCCACCGACCTCGTCGCCCTCGACACCGAAACCACCAGCCTCGACCAAATGCAAGCGCAGATCGTCGGCCTTTCCTTCGCGTGTGTTGCCGGCGAAGCCGCCTACTTGCCGCTGCGTCACAACTACGCCGGAGCCCCCGATCAGCTCGACTTTGATCTTGCGATCAACAAGCTCAAGCCTTGGCTCGCCGACGCGACCAAGAAAAAGCTCGGCCAAAACATCAAATACGATTTGCACGTGTTTGCCAACCACGGCATCAACGTGCAAGGCTATGTACACGACACGTTGCTGCAGTCCTATGTGCTGGAATCCCACCAGCGCCACGACATGGATTCACTCGCGTCCAGGCACTTAGGGGCGACCACCATCAAGTTTGAAGACGTCGCCGGCAAGGGCGCCTCACAGATCGGCTTCGATCAAGTCTCGGTCGAGAAAGCCACCGAATACTCGGCGGAAGATTCTGACGTCACGTTGCAGCTGCACGGCGCGATGTACGGCCAAGTCGCCAATGACGCCAAGCTGAAATACGTATACGAAGCCATCGAGATGCCCGTCTCGCACGTGCTGCTGACGATGGAACGCAATGGCGTGTTGATCAACGCATCGCTCCTGCAAACGCAATC